>Ga0307479_10004426_pt1 | contig 12848 bp, 5 predicted proteins | sample atmos_gasesECM4C_FD_203743 | JGI IMG/M metagenome (GOLD analysis project Ga0307479, IMG submission 203743) | Hardwood forest soil microbial communities from Morgan-Monroe State Forest, Indiana, United States - atmos_gasesECM4C_515 | ecosystem: Environmental > Terrestrial > Soil > Temperate...
CCGACGGGGAAACTACCGCCGGCTTGTTGCCTTCAAAATGAACCGGGCCGCCGATCACGGCGGAAGACGTGATGCTCATCGCATCGCCCCTGGCGCGAACAGAACCGCCGATTTTGCCCCCCAGGTCGCCACGCGCGAAGAAGAGCAAAGCGTCCCGGCCGACGCTGCCTTCCTCGATGAGAGATTCGGAGAAAGAAGTCAGGCTGCCGCCAACTTTACCATTGGAATCAAGGTCGATAGTCTCGGCGAACGCCGTCACATTCTTAAGAACCGTACCGGTGATGGTTACATTGTTATTGAAGGTCCGGAGGTTTCCATCGACCTGACCATAAATGCGTGAACTCTGCGTAAAAGCAATGATGTCCCCGGTGACGTGCCCGTTTACTTCCAAAGCCTGACAGAAAACGATGAGGTCGCCGTCGATGGTTCCATCAATCCGGACGTGTTCGCCGGTGATATACGCGTCGCCCTTGATGGTTTCGCCTTTAGGGACTTCAATGCTAGGCCCTTTGCGAAACTCGGTGGCCGATGCGGGCGCAGGAGCGATCAGGGCCGCGCACAATCCCGCGAACACCAGAGCGAGTGCGGAGCCGCGACGGATGCGCCGTCGCAGGAACATCGCTCCCAAGCCACCAAGAGTCACGAGCGCCAGAAGCTCGAGAAGAGTAATCATGGATTGCCATCCTTTCCAGAAGGCGCCCTGGAAAATCAGCAGGTTCAGCAGGCTCGAACCGCCGAATCCCGCCTGTTCCAACTGCGTTTGCCAAGGTTGAATGTATCCCGTATAAAGCGCGTAAACGCCCGTGGCCGCCAGGCCAAACGCCAGGCCCCAAATCCATTGCAGGGAACCGCGCGCGCGCCCCTGGAAGCGAGCGAGGCGCGAGGGCAGTGGTTCATTATCCTCGAGCATGGCTCGCGTGAGGAGGCGGGATTCGCGCTCCAGCGCACGGAGCAGCGTGCGGCAGCTCTCGCACTCTTGTGTATGCGCGGACACTTCCAGCGCGCGGGCGCGGTCGAGTTGCCGCTCGAGATACAGCAGGCAGGACATCTCGTCCAGATGCTTCATCTTTCCTTCCCCGGTCTCGCTCATGAAGCTCCTCCTGCTACCAGCGCCACGTTGCCTTCGAGCGCCTGGCGGAGTTCGTGGCGCGCCCGCAGCAACACCACGCCGACGAAGGCGCGCCGCACGCCCAAAGCGTCGGCAATCTCGTCGTAGCTCATGTCCGAGTAATAGCGCATGACCAGCGCCATGCGCGCCCGCGAGCTCATTTTCTCGAGGGCCTTGCGCACTTCTTCGCCGGAGCGCTGCTCGATCAGCTTTTCCAGTTGGCTGGGCTCGGGATGTTCCAGCGGCATGCTGTCCACGTCTTCGGTTTCTTTGTCCTGGCGGGTTTTTCTGCGGCGCAATAGGTCCCAGCAATGATTGGCGGCTACTTTGTAGAGCCAGGCGGTGAATGACCGCGTCGTGTCGTACTGGCTCAGCTTGCCGCGCAATTTCATAAAGATTTCCATGGTGGCGTCTTCGGCGTCTTCCCGCGTGGGCATAGCACGCCGACAGAACCGGAAAATCGCAGGCGCATATTCCCGGTACAGCAGCCCCCAAGCCTCGGCATCACCCGCCCTGGCACGGGCAATCGCCTCTGCGGGCTCCGGTGATCCCGGCGCGCTCATTCGGCTTGGTCTCTGCGTTTCCATTGGCTAGTACGCACGCGAGCTTGCAAATATTACATCCTGCAAACTCGGGTGATTCCCCTTCTTTTTCTAAATTACTGATTCTTTTAGACTTAACTTCCCTTTCATGCTTTTTCAGAACCTTCCAGCAATATTGCTGGAACTTCGTTTTCCGCTTCGCCCCTCTCTTGTGGCCTGCGGACGCGGCAAGGCCACAAGCTAAGTTGGTACTTCTTGTCTCTCAAGTTCGTTGCTTGCCTGGGAACAGTCTCCGATTTCCGAGCCGTTTTTTGCCCGCAGCGCAAGCCACTGGCTTTTCGGCGGCTTTTCTTCGGAAGCACTCTATCAGAAATGGGGCTTAGTTCTATCCGGGGACCTGCGGCGAATCTCTCTCATCCCGCCTCACCTGATGGCAACGGACAACTAAGGAAAACATGCCCCCTGCCCCTCACCCGGAGCATCAGCGAGGCACAAAAAATCGAGGGGACCTTGCCCTTCCGTGTTGCTCACGAAAAACGAAAAGGGAGGGCCGCTTTGGCCCTCCCTTTTTTTTGCAGCAAGTCGTTGAAAACTTGCCGGAAGAAGTTAGAAGTTTACCCGGATCCCAAATTCCATGGTGCGGGGGAGACTTCCTTCCGTGGAAAGCTGGCCAAGAGTTGCCGCAGGCTGGCTCGCAATGCCGAGGGCGCTTGGATCCAACAGTTGGTTGTGGTTCAGGACGTTGATGAAATTGACCGAGGCTTCGGCACTGAAGCGTTCGGTCACCCGGATGTTCTTCTTTACGCCCAAGTTCATGTTCCAGTATTTCAGGCCGCGGATTTGACCAAAGCCGCCGCTGTTATGGTCGAAACCCAGGATTAGCGGGCGAAGCTCGCCGTATACCTGTGTTGGATTCGCGAACATGAACAGATTGCCTCCAATGTTGTGAACAGAGGCGCTCATTCCGGCCGTGGAGGTAAGTCGGCAGTTGGCGGTCGTGAAGTCACCGGTATTCGTGCCGTCCGCGGACCCAAAGTCCTGGGCGCCACTGTATCCTTCACCAAAAAAGCCCGTGGTATTGGTGTTGCAAAAATCAGGCGCACCACTACCAGCGGTAAAGATCGGGGAGAAGGTCCAGCCTCCCAAAACGTGTCCCAGGAGGCCTTGCTGGCCGCGGTAGTACGGCGGCTGGTAGACAAAGAATAGGGTATCCACAAACTTGCGGTCGAAGGCTTGCGGACCGTACTGCGTGTCTATGTTGTAGGAATCAACGGCGGCTTCCTGGCTCGTGGCCTGAATGACGGCTCCCGTCCCCAGTGCCTTGCTGTAGGTGAAGTTATTCTGCAATGTCACGCCGTGCCAATCGTTCATTTTGAAGGTGATGAACCCGGCGTTGTAATTGCCGTGCCCAAGGCTGGTACCCATGGTGATATTGCTCGACATTTGCGCGTTGGGACCGGTGTTCAACATGCTGAAAGGAAAGTTGAATCCCGGCGCGGTTCCACCGTTGTCCAAGTCGGTCCAGAGGCTCCAAACAGCTTGGCTTTGGAACCTGGAGAATTCGTTGTTGACAACGGTTGCCGTGCAAGTCCCGGGAGCGCAGTAGCCTGTGCCGGACAGGGCGGCCTCAAAGAAAGGCTGCGATGATAGCGCCGCCAGGGTTGTTGCCGGGGTCGCAGCGGCGCAAGCAGTCGCCGAGGTCGTGCAACCCATGGCCTTCTCGACGGCAGCGTAGGCGGTTTGGAATTGCTGCCCACCCTTCGTCATCATGTACGGCACGGCCTCGAGGTTGACGTTCTGTAATTCATTATGGATCCAGCGGCTGATGGCCCCCACTTCCACGGACATCCTGCTCGTGAATTGGTGCTGAATGGAGATGTCAATGGAGTCCACCGAATTTGGCTTGAAGTTCGGGTCGGTGGGTGAAGCGGTAGCGCCCTCGGTGTTCCCCCCGATGCCCGGGAAAAACGGCTGAGGCAATGTCGGACCGGCTGCGGGAATGGGAGCCGTGGTGCCATCCGAGACTATGCGAAATGCGTTGGAGGCGTTTAAGCCGCCTGCGGGCACAGAGCAGCTGCCGCCGCTTCCCGGCACCGAGGGATTGGTCGCGGCCACCGTCGAGCAAGTTACGGGCTGAATGAGGCCGGGGCTCAGCAGCGGGCCCAGCACCAGCCCCACGCCGTTAATTCGCCCATAGATTCGGCCGTAGCCGCCGCGCAACACGGTGTTCTTTCCCCCCAGACTTGGGCCCAAACCGGGGTTCCAAGCGACGGCTACACGCGGGCTAAACCCTCCGTAAAAGGGGTTGAAGGGATACTTCGGGTGTCCCGCGACATTACCTATCAGCGCGAAACCGATTTCCGGGTTGTAGACGTTACCTGCTAGCGCGGCGGTCTTGCGCGCGTTCAGGTAGTTTTCCGCGCTGATCTCCTTGCCGTTGGCATCCACGAGCAGGACCTGCTTGCCGTTGTCCTCCACGGGAGGCATCTCCAGCGTCCAACCCAAGCCATAGTTGAGGGTCAGGCTCGGCTTTATCCGCCAGGAATCGCCAAAATACAGGTTGTAGTAAGGAATACTGACTTTGTCGAATGCCGGCACAAGCGGGCCATTCAACTGCAAATTGTTACCAGAGCGGGTATATGCTTGTTGCGTTGAGGTTACTATGCCTAGTATCGCAGCAGCTTCGCGGTCAAGGACGGTCGCGTTAGTGGCGCCCGGGGCGAAGGCAGCACCCAAACCGGCCATGTTCACGCCGCCGGAGCCAGTCGAATCCCCAAGTGCATAAACGGGGTAGTAATTGATGCCGCCCCCATTGTCGGTGCGTTGATGATAGTTCCAGTTATGCTGATACTGGCCGCCAAATTGGAAAAAGTGTGTCCCCTTGATCCAGGAGACGTCGTCGCGGAAGAAGTGATCCTTGCCATCCCAGAAGCGCGTGCGTGTCTGCTGGGTATTCACGTTATAGGGCGTAAGGGCCTCTAGGTGGGACTCGCCAAAAGGCTCAAGGGCGGCGCCCAAATTAGAGAACTGTGCCGGATCCCCGGCGGATCCCCATTGCCAGAAGTTCCGCAAGAAGCTGTAGCGAAAGTCATTCGTGACGTTTGAGCTGACGTTGGTGGTCAACCCAAGCACCAAGTACCAGGGTACCTGGGGACGGGCGGTGAGAGACGATGGGGTACCCAACTTATCGCCGGGGAAAAAACCTCCGATGTCCACCTGGTCATCGGTGGAACGCACTAGTTTGTAATAGCGATAGCTGGACATAAAGTGCTGCTTCGCCCCAAAGTCATGGTCGATGCGCACCACGCCGAAGTTGTCGTTCTGCGGAATGGCAAGCTGGCCCTGAAAAGCGAGAGTGTTGACGCCGTCGCAAATTCCGTCATTCGTGAAATTGCCGCAACCGAGTCCTGGAGTTGGCAGCGGCATGTGCTGAGTCCACATTTGCTGCACAAGGGAATTGATCCCGATTTTGCGCGGATCGATCGTAGTCGCCGCGTTACTCAGGTCGTAGGTGGTTGCGGGGTTGCTAGGATCGTGCAGGATCCCGTTGCGCATGTCCGCACTGGGAACCACTCTCTGAAAGGATTCCGACAAGGGAAAACGCGTGCCCTGATAATTGGCGAAGATGTAGGTCTTTCCGCCAAGAATATCTTTGGAGATGAGAGGACCGCCGCCCGCCACGCCAAACCAGCTTCGATGCCAATCCGGCACCGGGCAGCTCGATGCCGGGACACAATGGTTGTTCTGCCAGGTATTCCCTGACATGGTGTTGTCCAGGTAATACTCGTAGGCCGTGCCGTGCCAAGCGTTTTTGCCGCTCTTGGTAACAATCGACACCTGCATGCCTGATGAGGCGTTGAAATCCGCGGTCTGGTTGGAGGTGGAGACCTTGAACTCTTCCACGCTGTCAATCGGCATGGGCATCACGCCGGAGGGCTGATTGCCAGCTATCCCGGCGCTACCTCCGCTTATCGGATTGTTAGCATTCGAGAATAAGCCACCAGACGGATCATCGCCAAAACTCGGATTGTAGACGCCCCCGCTGCCATCCATGTCGTTGCTGTTATTGCCCCCATCGAGCATGAAGCTGGCCTGGTCGACTACCGTGCCGCCAACACTGCCATCAGGGCTCACGCCCGGCTGCATGGTCACAAACGAGGCGACGTCGCGCCCAAGTCCGGGCAAATTCTCCAAGGTGGTCGAGTTGACGGTGTTGCCAATCGTCGAATTCATGGTTTGCAAGTCGGTGTTTGTCGCCGTCACTTCGACCACTAACGTCGATGCGCCCATTTCCAGCTTGGCGTCCAAGGTGCGTGACTCACCCACTACCACAGCTTGATTGTTGATCTTCACCACACGAAATCCAGACTTGCTGATGGTCAGGTTGTAATTCGCGGGCGGCACATTCGGGAAGGTGTACCTCCCTGTCTCATTTGTCGTCGCAGTTCTCTCTGAATTCGTCGCTGTATCCGTTAAGGTGACCGTCGCTCCGGGGACCGCGGCTCCAGACGGATCAGTAACAGTGCCCACCACGATGCCCGTCCCACCTGTCTGGCCGAACATCTTAGATGGACTTAGAGCAACCAACGTCGCTACGAGGATAAGCAGAACCAGACGAGTACACTTACATCCCATCTCACACCTCCCGTGTGTGATCACCAGTAAGAAAAAGATTGTTACCTGACGCACCAAACTCTCTCGGCACGCGTTTACGTCCCCACGTAATTAGAAGAGCGGAGGAATTTCCCCGTGAGTCTCTAGCATACATCTAGCCAATTCTCAACCTAATCTATCTCATTTGTCTCCAATCCGTTAGCCATATTGAGGGTCCATAAATCGAGGCCGTTTATACCGTTAATGGAAATCTAGTATGAAATTTCATATTTATATTAGGCGGTTCGGAGGCCCAATTGAAAACGGTTGTTCCCAGATTTGCCGGTAGCTTCGCGGCCTGCTCAATTTGACTTAGGAACGAGATCTCCACTGCTTCCTGCGCGCCTGGCGATGCGGTACATTGGAAGATTGCACGTCTACGCAAATTCATGACAGCGCAACTGCCATCTCTGGTCATCGTGGGACGCCCCAATGTGGGCAAGTCCACGCTCTTCAACCGCCTAACCGGTACGCGGCGGTCCATCGTCACCAATGAGCCAGGCATCACCCGCGACCGCATCTACGGCAAAGCGGAGTGGCGCGGGAAAACGATGGAAGTGGTCGACACCGGCGGACTCATTCCGGACGAACGAGCGCTCATCCCGCAGGAGATTTTCCGCCAGGCGCAAGTGGCGATAAAAAAAGCGGCGTTGATGGCGCTCGTGGTGGACAGCCAAGCCGGTATCACGCCACTCGACGAAGAACTGGCGCGGCTCTTGCGCGCCACCGGGAAACCGTTTGTGCTGGCTGTCAATAAGGTCGACTCGCCTTCGCAGGAAGCAAACGCCGCGCCGTTTCATTCCCTTGGCGTTCCCGTTTTCCCTATCACTGCGGAGCACGGCACGGGCGTCGATGATCTCCTCGACTACGCTCTCACCCAATTTTTCCCCGAGCGCGTCTCCTCGAGTTCCGCCGTTCATCCTGCTGCAGTTGTAGGGGCGCAGTATGGTGCGCCCCAAGCACCAGCCGCCGGCCCGCTTACGCCCGGCGAGGACAAGACCGAAACCAGTGTGATCGAGGTGGCCATCATCGGCCGGCCGAATGTGGGTAAATCCACGTTGCTCAATCGCCTGGCGGGCGAGGAACGCTCCATCGTTTCACCGATTCCCGGAACGACCATGGACAACGTGGACACGGAGATTACACGCGGCGGCCACGATTACCGCTTCGTGGATACGGCCGGAATCCGCCACAAAAGCAAGACCAAGCTGGTGGCGGAAAAACTCAGCGTGGTGATGGCCCGCCGCGGCCTGGAGCGCTGCGACGTCGCGCTGCTGGTGGTCGACGGCGAACAGGGCGTGACACAGGGCGACGCGCAAATCGCCAGCTACGCGGAAGAGTCCGGCCGCTCGCTCATCATCGTTATCAACAAATGGGACCTCGCGGTGGCGGCGGCCCGCGAAGCCACTCTGCGCGACGCGGCTACGGCCAAGGGAAAATCGCGCCAGCCCGCGGGCGAAAATCACAATCCGGAGAACATCGATCCCGGCAAGCTGATGTTCGACTACGAAAAAATGATTCGCGGGAAACTGAAATTCCTCAGCTTCGCGCCCATCGTTTTTCTTTCCGCGCAAACCGGCGAGCGCGCCGAAAAACTGTTTCCGCTGATCCAGCACTGCGCGGATGCGCGGCTGCGGCGCATTCCCACTCCCGCGCTGAACAACTGGCTGAAGGAAGTCGATCTTCAGCGTGGCACTACGCCGAAATCGCGTCCCGTGCGCATCTACTACGTCACGCAGGCAAAGACGGCACCGCCTACCTTTCTCCTTTTCACCAACCAGAAAACGCCGCTGCATTTCAGTTACGAGCGCTTCCTTGAAAATCAGCTGCGCGCGAAATTTGATTTCACCGGCACACCGGTGCGCTTCGTGCAGCGCCTCCGCAAACGCGAAAAGCGTGCCCGCGCGGCCTCGAGCCGCGAAGAGTAAGTACGGCGCCCCAATTGAGCCTTGCTCGACGAATATTCGGTTGAGATGGTTCGCTTCGCTCAGCATGACAACACGCGGGGGGATGAATGACGACGGAGATGACCACGACCCACTACATCAAGGCGCCGCAACCTGCTACGATAGCGGCGTCCCCCTTCCGGCAGGAATCGAAATGCCAGGCCACGGCACCGCGATAAAAACCTCGACGGAACAGCGCCTCTATACCATCGGCGAAGTCAGCCGTTTGGCGGACCTGAAAGCGTTTGTGCTGCGCTATTGGGAAACCGAGTTTCCCATGCTGCAGCCGACGAAAGACGACGCGGGCCGCCGCGTCTATCGCCAGGAAGATGTGGACATGGTCTTCCGCATCAAGCGGCTGCTGTACGACGAAGGATTTACGATTGCCGGCGCGCGACGCCATCTGCGCGAGAAAGGCGGCGCGGACGAACCGGCGCATCGCAGCGTGAATCCTTCCGGGGACGGCGGTTCGCAGTCGCTGAGCCGCAAAGTCCTGCTCGATTTGCGCGATGCCCTGCGTGCTTTCTTGACGCTTCTCGAACGCCGGTGATAGCCTTGGGAGTGCAGAAGCTGCCGCGATTCGGCCTCTCGAAATTTGCCGTGTCGTTGTCAGGTTACCCGTCGGGACGTAGCGCAGCCTGGTAGCGCGCACGCTTGGGGTGCGTGAGGTCGCGAGTTCAAATCTCGCCGTCCCGACCATTCTTCTTGATTTGGAACCCACCTTATTGATCAAAGTTTTCAGTCATAAGTTGTCAGTTCTAAGTAAACAAGAACGGTGCCAAACTTGTTTTGAGTTCCGATCCTGCTACGCTTAGATGAGACGAAAAGCGCGACAATCTGAACATGCCGAACATACTCTTGACGAACGATGACGGGTACCAGGCGGAAGGGCTGCGGGCGCTAGCGGAGGAGCTCGCGGACTTTGCCAAGGTGAGCATTGTGGCGCCGAGCAAAGAGCAGAGCGGAACGGCTCAATCACTGACGCTACGGCAGCCCATCGTATGCAACCAAGTGGCGAGGCGCGAGTGGGCCATCGACGGTACACCGGCGGACTGTGTGATTGTGGCAGTACACAAGCTTTTGCCGGAGAAGCCGGACTTGCTGATTTCCGGAATCAATCACGGCGCGAATTTGGGAGAAAATGCGTATTACTCGGGAACGGTGGGCGCGGCGCGAGAAGGGGCGCTGCACCACATTCCGTCGGTTGCAATTTCGCTGTGTGCGAAGAAAGACAAAGCGAAATTTGAAAACTCCACGCGCGTGGCGCGAACGACCGCGGAGCTGATTCTGAAGGAAGGCCTGCCGGACCAGGTGCTACTGAACGTCAACGTGCCGGAGCCGTGGAACGGCAGCGTGAAATTTACGCGGCAGTCGGAGAAAATCACCCGCAACCAGTTGAGCGAAGGAAAAGACCCGCGCGGGCGCACGTATTTCTGGCTCTTCGAGCAGAAAATCGACAAGGACGTCGAGCCGGACACCGACTACGCGGCGATTTTTTCCGGTGCTGTTTCCATCACGCCGCTACACCTTGACCCCACCGACACGGAGTCCCTGAATCACCTTTCCCACTGGGCCAAATCGATTGCCGCCGCATTTCTCAAACCCAAATAGTGAGCTGCTACGATGCTATCCGAGCAAGGGCGCAGTATGCTGCGCCTCTACGAGGAGGAATGGCAGGGCAGTTATTTGGCCGCGGGCGTCGATGGCGCGATGAGTGGAACGTTGTTGCTGCGCATGGTGTCGTTGAGGGCTGGAACGTCTCTTGCCAGGACTGTGCGCCACTTGGCGAGCTGCGCTTCCAGCCGTTGATCCAGATCGGCGAAGACCGCGAGCTCAGCAGCCGTCGGCGCCGTGTCCGCGCTGTCGGTCACGTTTTGCAAGTAAGCGAGCTTGCTTTCGAGCTTGGTTGGATAGTTCGCGAAGTCCTCGGTGGACTTCCCGTTCACCTGGATGAGCTCTTCCTCGACTGCGATGATTTTCTTGCGCAGGTCCGTGGAAGCTGTCGTGACTGGGTTCGGAGGGTCGCTCGCGTTCTTCTTCGACTCTTGATTCGAGCCGAGGCGCTTCTCGAGCGCCAGGAGCTGCGTGCGTAAGTCGCGAATCCCCATCACGGCTTTGTTGAGCTCGTCCTGGCGGTCGCGCAACTTCAGCATCAGATCGAACTGCTTGCGCAAATCTTCCGCTGAAGTTTGCACCCGCGGATCCATTTTCACTTCGAACGAAGCCGTCTGCGATTTTCCCGCGACGGTCAGGCGCGCCTGATAGGTCCCGGGAAGGACCAGCGGGGCAATGGGATCGCCGGCGTCATAGACGGCCTGGGGTATTTTCAGGGGTACTTCGTACCGCAAGTCCCAGGCGAAACGATTGAGGCCCGCCTTGGCGGGGATGTGCTCTGCTTCCTGGTCGCGCTCCCATTCCTCCGGCGCTTCCTCTTTTTTCTTCTCCTCGCTCGTGAAGGAGCGAATCACTTTTGCCTGCGCGTCGAGAAGCTCAAGTTTGACCGGCTCCTTCGCCTCTTCCTTCAGGTAGTAGTACAAAATCGCGCCGTTTGGCGGATTCTCGCCGATGGCGTAGCGCCGGCGATTGAAGTGGCCGATCCGGGTGCGCCAGGCCGTGCGCGGCGTGAAAAGATGCGCGTCTTCCGCAGCGATCCCCGCAGCGGCCTGACGGAGCGGGCTTATGTCATCAAGCACCCAGAACGAACGGCCATGCGTGGCGACTGCCAAATCGTCGTCGTGAATCACCAAATCGTGAATGGGCGTGGTGGGAAGATTGAGTTGCAGCGGCTGCCAGTTTGCGCCGTCGTTGAAGGAAACCCACACACCGGTTTCCGTGCCCGCGTAGAGCAGGCCTTTGCGTTTGGGATCTTCGCGCACCGCGTGCACGTAGGAATTGTCGGGCAAGCCGATGATGATTTTGGACCAGGTCTTGCCGAAGTCCGCGGTCTTGAAAATGTAGGGCTTGAAATTGTCGAGTTTGTGCGCATCGATGGCGGCGTACGCCGTTCCCGCATCAAACGGAGATGCTTCGATGAGACTGATCGTGGCCCATTCGGGAACGTCCTTGGGCGTGACGTTGTTCCAGGATTTTCCGCCATCGCGCGTTAAGTGAATCAAGCCGTCATCTGTCCCGGCCCATAGCAGGCCTTCCTGCTTGGGCGATTCCGCAAGGGTAAAAACCGTGTCGAAGTATTCGACCGTGTACTGATCCTTCGTAAGCGGCCCGCCGGAATCCTGCTGCTTGGATTTGTCGTTGCGCGTAAGGTCCGGGCTGATGGTGGTCCAGGAGCGGCCGGCGTCGTTTGAACGAAACACGTATTGAGAGCTGTGATAAATCACGTCGGGATTGTGCGAAGAGACGACGATCGGCATAGTCCACGTATAGCGGTATTTTTGCATTGCAGCGGAGTAGCCGTTGGGATCCTCGGGCCATTCCTGGATGCTCTGTGCCTGATTAATGCGGCGATCGTAGCGCGTGAAGATAGGGCCTTCGTCGTCGGCGTACACGATGTTCGAATCGCGCGGGTCGGGAACAATGTAGCCGCTCTCACCGCCGCCGACAGCTTCCCATTCCGGGCGATCGATGAAGCCGTTGTCGCTGCGCGTGCGGATGCCAATCGAAGAGTTATCCTGCTGCGAGCCGTAGACGCGATAGAGAAAATCGTTGTCCGCAGAGACGTGATAGAACTGCGCGGTTGGCTGGTTGTATTGCGTGGTCCAGTTCTTGCCGCCATCAACTGAAATTGTTGCGCCACCGTCGTTACCGTTGATCAGGCGATTCGGATTCTCCGGATCGATCCACAGCGCGTGATGGTCCCCATGCGGCGCGGGAAGGCGCTCGAACGTTTTGCCCCCGTCGATGGAGCGGTACAAACCGGTGTTGGCGATGTACATGCGATTCGCATCTTTGGGGTCAGCCCACACATGCGTGAAATACCAAGCGCGCTGGCGGAAGCGATGGTCTTCGCTGATGAGCGACCATTTCGCGCCGCCGTCATCGCTGCGGTACAGCCCGCCCTTTTTCGCTTCGACCAGCGCGTACACAACATTCGAATCCGCGCCGGAAACGGAGACCCCGATGCGCCCCAGCGGGCCTTCGGGAAAGCCGTTGCCTTCGATGCGCTTCCAGGTCGTGCCGTCGTCACTCGAGCGATACAGGCCACTCTTGTCGCCGCCGCTATTGAGCGACCACGGCGTGCGCCAGCCTTCCCACATCGCTGCAAAAAGGATATGCGGATTCTTGGGATCGAAAACGATTTCGATTCCGCCGGTGCGGTCGTTGATGTACAGAACTTTTTCCCAGTTCTTGCCACCGTCGCGCGTGCGGAAGATGCCGCGTTCTGTGTTGGCACCATAGGCGTGGCCGAGGGCCGCGACAAAAACCACGTCCGGATTCGTGGGATGGATGATGACGGCTCCGATGTGGCGTGTGTCCCTGAGGCCGACGTTGGACCAGGTTTTGCCGGCGTCGTTCGAGCGGTACACGCCGTCGCCAAATGAGATGTTGCCGCGGATGCACGCTTCGCCGGTGCCGGCGTAGACGACGTTCGGATCGGAATCCGAAACGGCGATGGCGCCGATGCTCGACGTGGACTCCTTC
>Ga0307479_10004427_pt1 | contig 12846 bp, 11 predicted proteins | sample atmos_gasesECM4C_FD_203743 | JGI IMG/M metagenome (GOLD analysis project Ga0307479, IMG submission 203743) | Hardwood forest soil microbial communities from Morgan-Monroe State Forest, Indiana, United States - atmos_gasesECM4C_515 | ecosystem: Environmental > Terrestrial > Soil > Temperate...
CATCATCGACACGCGTGTAGTTGTATAGAAGTAGACGCGCCCGGCGATGCTGCAAGGTGTCATGCGTCGCAGTTCTCCGACGTGACATTTGAGTAACATGACCCCACGCCTGAAGATGCCATGCGCGGTTCATCGAGGGATTGGGAATTGCGTTCACTTCCAATCCGAACTCGTGGAGCGACGCGATGAGTGTTCTTGAGCGGCTGAAGCTCTGGCAGAAACTGGCTGGCGTGGCGCTGATATTGTCCGTGCCGACCGTCTTTCTGAGTGTCTTCTCTTTCGCCGGACTGAATGCCGACGTCACGCACGCGCACGATGCAATCGACGGCGAGCGGTACACGAAATCCCTCGGCGACATGCTTTCCGAGATCGGAACCCACCGCTCCCGGCTGCGCGAGGCCAGAGCAACGCCAAACGCGGCTACGAGTGAGGCCCTCGCCGCTTCCGACAAGAAACTGGATAAAATCGTAACGGACATCGACGGCATCGACGCGCAGGTCGGGCAGCGTTTCAACGTCACCGAGCAATGGCAAGCGATCCGGTCACACTGGGTCGACCTGCGGACCAACCTGGCAAGGCTCGAGATCGCCGAAGCCAGTAACCGGCACGATGCGCTGCTTGACGCCCTGATGAAGCACGTGGAGCGTGTGGCCCTTCACTCCGGACTGAGCCGTGAATCCGATCCTTCCACGTTCGTCGCGATCCGGCTCGCCGTAGACGACGTGCCACGCGCCTTGCTCGCGTTCAGTGAAGTGCGTCGTTTCGTGAACGTTTCGTTGATCAGCGGCGAGCTCAACGCCGACCGTCGTACACGCATCGCCATGTACGAAGCGCAACTCGAGCAGTACCTCGACAAATCCAGAGAAGGTGTGCAGGACACGACGGACGAAACGTGGACAGCCCTGCAACCGGCGATCGAGAAAGCGGAAGGGGCCTTCGCCACGTACGACGCGTTCATCAAGACGAAGGTGCTCGGCGTAGAGAAACTCGAGATCCAGGTCTCCGATGCCTACCGCGCCTCGCGCGAGCCGACCACCACGCTGACCGAACTGTCAGCGGTTGCCTACTCCGCAACCAGCGGAGCTTTGGAAAAGCACCTCTCAGCCGCAACTCTGCGGCGAAATGCGGCTGTTGGAATCGCCGTATTCACTGTCGTCCTGGCGCTCGCGCTGACATGGCTCATTGCACGCTCGATATCGGGGCAGGTCGCTGCCCGAGTCGCCCCGCCCGACCGGCTTGCGAGCGGACGAGCTGCGCCTGCCCTGGCCGGCAGAGGTTGACCGTAACGCCGGTCCGCGGAAGACATGACATGAATCAGAACATACCGTTTATGGTCGCCACACTCGGCTTCGACGAGCGCGAGCGGAGCATGGTGCGTGACCTGTTGCGCATATCGGAATACCGCACGCCGACTTTCCGGGCGCTGGTGAAGGACGCCGGCCAGCCTCCCCATATCGTGATCATCAACGCGGACCGTCCTGATGCTCTGGCGAAGTGGGAGACCTACCACCGCGCCAACGCGGGTAAAGGGCGCTTCCCGGCGGTAATGTGGAGTCGCAAGCCGCTCACACCGTCTTCGCCACCGGCACAAGCTCATAAGTACACGCTCACCGGGCCCGCCGTTCTCTCTCATCTGTTCACACTCCTCGAACGCGTGGTATCGGAAGAGCACGGGTTTCGACCACCCGTTGCGGCTGACACCGGACAACGCATGTTCGTGATGTCTGCCGAAGAGCTGACAGTCGGCCATTCCGCCGCTGAGCCGACACCCGATCAGCCCGCCGCTACGCAATACATTGCAACGGTCGTCATGGCCCCGCCCCCGAAGACTCCGGCAAGCAGTGCAGCCGCGGCCGTTGAATCCGCCACCGGATCAGCGGGTGCAACAGCTGTTGGAACGCCGCCTGCAACCGGTGCTCCTCCAACAAGCGGGGCAACCGAGATCGCAGTGATCATCGAACCTGAGATGCTCAACACGCCCATATCACGCTCGGGAACGACATCGGGGATCACAGCGGCGGCCCGCGGGTCAACGGCTGAAATTCGTGTTGCTCGCGAGTCCGCGCGGCCGCGCCCCGCCTCACCCGGGCAATCCAGATTTCTGGTCGTCGACGACAGCCTTCCCGTGCGCATCCAGATGAAAGAGGCACTGCAGACATTCGCCAAGACCATCGACTTCGCGCACGACGCCGAGCAGGCGATGATCCTCATCGACAATTGCAAGTACGACGTGATCTTTCTCGATGTCATCCTGCCGGGCAAGGACGGTTATGACGTGTGCCGGTACATCCGAACCCACCAGCTGCAACGGCAGACGCCCGTGATCATGCTGACCGGCAACTCGGCACCCGCCGATCGCGTCAAGGGCAAGCTCGCCGGCTGCGACACGTACCTGATCAAACCCGTGCGCCAGGGCGTGCTCGCCGAGGTCATAGGGGAATTCATCAAATCATCGGCGGTCGCGTGAGGGATCGCCGTTCACAGGAGCTTAAAGTCAATGGCTGTCAAGAAGGTTCTGGTTTGTGATGATTCGAGTGCGGACCGCGCCAAGCTCGAGCGCATCGTCGCAGACGCCGGGTATGTCGTGATCTCGGCGTCCGGCGGGACGGAAGCGGTTCAGAAGGCGAAGACCGAGAAACCCGATCTCATCTTTCTCGACATCATCATGCCGGACGTAGACGGCTATGCGACCTGCCGCGCCCTGCGGAACGATCCGGTCACGAAGGGCATTCCCGTCGTGTTCGTGACGAGCAAGGGTCAGAAGGCCGATCGCGTGTGGGCGCAAATGCAAGGGGGGCGCGACTTGGTGGCCAAGCCCTACTCGAATGACGAGATCGTAACGCAACTCGCGAAGACCGCCTGACGTACATGAATGCCGAGGCCACTACCGAAAGCGGAGCTCCGCGGCCGTGGTTGAAGCCCACCGCTGCGCTTGCCCGCTTTGCGCCTGCGCTGCGAGCTGGCCCGGCCGATCGCGGCGCGCAGGTCCGCGAGCGTGCGGTCGTGCGTTATGGATATCGCATTGCCGACGTCGGGCTACTCGTCGGCGAGCGTATCGGATGCGAAGTCATTTCGCTGCCAACCCTTGCGCGAATTCCGACGCTGCCCACGTGGCAGCTCGGCGTGGCTAACCTGCGCGGCGGTCTCGTGCCGGTGTTCGATCTGCGAGCACTGCTCGAATTGCCGGCAAACGCGGCGGGTGCGGATCGCTTCGGTTTGATCTTCGATCGCGGCGAGCAGGCAGTGGGCATCCTTGTGGCGGAGTATCCCCAGCCCCTGGAGCGTCTTGAGCCGCTGCCGCATCCACCGCCGTTGCCAGCTGCGGCGCGTGAGTTCGTCGCAACCGCGTACCGTCAAGGCGAGTCGCTGTGGCTGGAATTCGATCACCGGCGGTTCTTCGAATCGGTCGCACAGCGCTTGGCGAGATAACATCTTTTGGAGACTTGAAATGAATCTTAATCTGGGGTTCTTCTCGCGGGCGCGCCTCTGGCAGAAATTCCTTCTGCTCGGCGTGGTCACCCTGCCCGCGGCAATTCTCCCGACGTACCAGGTGTACGTAACGGCGAAGGCCAACGTCGACCGCACCCAGACCCAGCTCAACGGTGTCGGACCCGCCAGGGCCGTCGTGCGCCTGCTGCAGCTAATGCAACAGCACCGTGACCTCGCGGCAGCCGTGCTCGCAGGCGACAAGACCGCCGCCGGCGACCTGGCCGCAAAGGCGAGCAAGATCAACGAGACCGTCGCCGAGATCGACGCGATCGTCCGCAAGGACACCGACCCGCAGCTGTCGGAGGAATGGCGCAATTTGCGCTCCTCCTGGACGAGGCTCGCGGCACTGTCCAGCGATACCGGCAACGAGCCGAAGGATATCTTCGATCAGCATTCGGCGCTGTGTTCCCGCATCCTCGTGTTGCTCGCCGCCGTGCGAGACCACTTTGCCATGTCGCTGGACACCGGCTTCGAGACTTACTACCTGAACCTGGCTGCGTTCTTCAGTCTTCCCCAGGCGACCGAAGAATCGGCGCTCGCACGTGCATTCGGTGCGGCTCGTCTGACAGCAGCCAACCGCCAGCGCTCCACGGGAGCGCAGGACCCGGCCGTCGACATCAGCCCCGTCGATCGAGTGCGGATGTCCGCCCTCATCGATTCTGGTGGAACCGCGATTGCGGGCGCCAACCAGAACTTTGAGAAGGTGTTCTTCAGAATGCCTCGGCTGCGTACCAACATCGAAGGTCGCGTCAGCGACACGGTAGACCGCTACCGCGGCATGGCTCGCGTCGCTCACCAGCAGATCATCGACGGCCAGTCGGCCACCTATGACCAGGACCGCTTCACCACCGAATTCTCCCAGGGTATCGATGCGCAATTCGCTCTCATCGGCGCGACGGCCGAGATTCTCAGCACGGAGCTCGGCACGAGACTTACGAACCTGTCCCACGCCGAGCGCCAGCTGATCGCAAGCCTCGTGATCCTGGTGTCGTTCGCTCTCTTGCTCGGCTTCTCCTTGGTTCGGGGTGTCACGCAGCGCGTTGGACGGTTCTACAGCGCCCTCGAACGGCTCAAGGCCGGCGATACCGAAGCGCGCGCCGGCCTCACCTCGCGGGATGAGATCGGCGAGCTCGCACAGCAGTTCGACCAGATGATGGACGAGCGCCAGGCGGTGGCGGACAAGATCCGCACCGAGAACGATCGACTCAACAACTCCATCGTGGAGCTGCTCGGCGCCGCGGGCCGCTTGAGCCAAAAGGACCTGACCGTCCGGGCGCCCGTGGCCGAAGACGTGACGGGCGCCCTTTCGGACGCCATCAACACAGTGGCAGAAGAGACGGGCAAGGTGCTCAGTGAGGTCGTCAACGTTGCGCACCAGGTCGCCCTCTCGGCACAGGAAGTGAAATCCCAGTCCGGCGTCGTGATGGGCGTGGCCACCGACGAGCGCAAAACCGTCGAAAAGGCAGCGATCGATCTCGGGCACGCCTCGGAGAAAATGCTGCAGATCGCGAAGCTTGCCATGCTCTGCAACGAGGCGGCGGCCAAGGCGATCAGCACCACCAACACGGCGGAAGGCACCGTGTTGAGCACGGTCGAAGGCATCACTCAAATCCGCGAAACCATCCGCGAGACGGAGAAGCGTATCAAACGCCTCGGCGAGCGATCACAGGAGATCAGCGGAGTCGTCAGCCTCATCAACAGCATCGCCGAGCGAACCCACATCCTCGCTCTCAACGCCAGCATGCACGCGGCTTCCGCGGGTGAGGCCGGCCGCGGCTTCGCCGTGGTCGCGAACGAAGTGCAGCGCTTGGCGGAGAACGCTCAGGAAGCGACATCGAAGATCGCCGAGCTCGTTCGCAACATTCAGGTGGAGACATCGGACACCGTGCTGACGATGAACGACGCGATCACCAAGGTCGTGAGCGGAACGGAGCTGGCAGAGCGCGCCGGCGCGCAGATGCGTGAGACGCGCACTACGACCGCCGAGCTCGTAACACTCGTCCAGCAGATCGCCACGGACTCCGAAGAACAGGCACAAGCCACCGAAGGCCTGCGCAAGCGCGCGGGTGAAATCGAAGCGAGTACCCAGCGCACGTTTGAAAAGCTGCAGGACCAGCTGGGACACACCAATCTGCTGGTGACTTACTCCGACACCCTGTTGAGCTCCGTCACCGTGTTCAAGCTGCCGCAGTCTGACAGGAAGCCGATTGTGGCGTTCGAGTCGACGGACACCTCGCTGAGCCACCCGTCGCTGCGCGCAGTCGTCAACGGGTGATATTGACATGGCCGCATGCCGCCCGCTGGCGGTCGATCCGGAGTTGTCCGGCCTCGCCGCTCTCGCACAGCTGTTGAGGATTACCGCCGGAAAACCTCAACTCGCGAGCGAGCTCGGGCGGTACGCGCAGATCGTCGACCGTATCGGCTCGGCGGGCGCCGATATGGCATTGCTCGGGCTTCTCGACGCGTGCGGGTTGTTTTCCGGCGCTGTGCGGGCCTTGAGCAACGGTGACAGGCTGCCACCAGCGGCGCTGGACGGCTTGTACAAGTGGGTGCCCATGGTTCGCAGCTACGCCGAGCGGCCTGGCGATGAAGCGACGAGCGCAGCGCTGGTCGCACATCTGCGGCTTCCGATCTGGCGGATTTCGATGAGCGACGAGGATGCCGAGAATCTCTGCGACATGCTCCGAACAGTACCCGGTGCCGAGCACCCGGGCGAGCGGCTGAGCGAAACTCTCAACGACCTGGAAGCGCTCTGCGACAGTCTCGAGCTAGATGCCGATCTGGCAAGTGCGGATGACGCAACGTTGTCGGACGATGAGGTGTTCGAGCAGCTCGAATCGCCGGCGCCATTGATCGAACCCTGGCTTGCAGAGACTACCCCCGAGGAACTTCTGGCGGAGATTCCTCCGGACCTGCCGCCGCAGATGCCGCAGGCTGATTCAACACCCGCGCCCGCCACCATTCCTACTGCGGTGCTCGATCTACTCAATGCATTCATCGACGAGCTGCCGCAGGTTTCGATCGCTTTCGATCAGCTCGTCGGGCTCGCCGGCGCGGCAGAGCTCGAGTCCGACGTCTTTGCGAATGCCTCTGACAATGCCGCGGACATGCTCACACGACTCTCCGGCACCGCCGAATCCCTCGGACTCATCGGTCTCGGCCACGTATGCGAGCACTTGCGCGCGAATCTTGGTGCCTCCCCCGAAGAGACGAGGATCGCGGTCGCGAGTGCAACCAACACATGGTGCGTGCTCGTGCCGACCATTCGCGAGTACCTGAAATCTCCGTACGAGCTCCCGCGCGCCGCCGCTCTGACGGCCCTCGTCACCGACTCCCAGCTCACGGCTCCCATGGAGGCTGCGGCTGCCGCAGAGCTCACCCGTTCGCTGGTGCACCCCGAATTCGCGACACTCGATATGGAAGGTCCGGCGCGACCCCAGACAGCCACCGCCGAGGATGTGTCGCTCGATCTGCCCGATGATGCCAATCCGGAGCTGGTCGACGCCCTCCTGCACGAGCTGCCGCAGCAGACCGAAGAGCTGTCGGCGGCTGTACAGCGCCTGCTGAACGGCGGCTCGCTCGAGGACGTCACAGTCGCCCAACGGATCGCTCACACGATCAAAGGCGCCGGTAACACAGTAGGCGTACGGGGCCTCGCGGAGTTGACCCACCAGCTGGAGGACATCCTTCTTGCCCTCGCGAAGCACGAGACGCTGCCGACAGCCGAACTTGCACAGACTCTCATCATTGCGTCAGATTGCCTCCAGGGGATGGCCGAAGCGCTGCAGGGGACCGCGCCGGCGCCCACTGACTCCGTCGCTGTTCTGCAGGAAGTGTTGGACTGGGCGAATCGTATCGACCGCGAAGGGCCACCAGCCGCGCAGAACCACGTGTCCAGCCAAGCGTCGCCCGCGATCGTATCGACGGCAGACACGGCGGCCGCTGAGGCTGTTGGCAGTGCGCCCGCCTTGCCGGACGTCTTCGAAGTACCTGCACAGCCGCGCACCGCGGAACGCGATGCGTCCTCCCCGATCTTGCGCGTCCCGTCGAATCTGATCGATGACCTGCTGCGGCTCGTCGGCGAGGCGATGATCCAGAACAGTCAGTTTCATGAGCGCGTGCGCAATACGCGGCAGGACGCACGCACGATGATCGGCCAGTTCGACCTGCTGCAGCAGATCGGCGCCGAGCTCGAGGAACTGATTGACCTCGCAGACCTGTCGCCGGATCGGCAGCGCCCTACGAACAATCGCGCTTTCGATGCGCTCGAGCTGGATCAGTACAACGAGCTGCACACTCACAGCCGGCGCCTCATCGAAGCGGCTGTCGATGCACGGGAGATCGGCCGTGCGGTGATCGACAACCTGGGCCATCTCAACGACATGCTCGTGACTCAGGAGCGCCTGAATCGCGACACCCAGGACGGCGTCCTGCGCACGCGCATGGTCCCGGTGAAAACCGTATTTCCGAGATTTGAGCGCAGCGTGCGGCAAACCTGCCGCCTGACCGGAAAGCAGGTCGAGTTGCACCTGGCGGGCGGAGAGACGCAGATGGACAGCGACGTGCTCGGCCGGATCGTCGATCCGGTCATGCACATTCTTCGCAATGCGGTCGATCATGGGATCGAGAGCGCCCAGGAGCGCGAGGCCGCGGGTAAATCCACGGCCGGACACATCGCGCTCGAGTTCCTGCGCGATGGCAACAGCATTCTGGTTCGCTGCCGCGATGACGGCTCGGGCCTCGATTTTGCGGCCATTCGGGACGTTGCCGAGCGCCGCGGGCTCGTCGCCCCGGGTAGCGATGTCACCGATGAAGTGCTCAAGAACTTCATCCTGTTACCTAACTTCACGACGCGCAACAAGGCCACCCAGACCTCCGGCCGAGGCATAGGACTCGATGCCGTCCAATCGAGTGTTGCCGCACTGGGCGGGTCGCTGACGCTGAGCTCGACCGAGGACCGCGGCTGCGTGATCGAAGTACGCCTGCCGGTGAGTCTGTTGTCGAGCAACGCCCTCCTCGTCCGCACCACGGGACAAACCATTGCGGTCACCAGCCGCGGAATCGAGCAGATCCGGCATATCCAGGACGGTGAGCTGCGGCGGTTCGGCGGCGAGCTCGTCTTCCAGACGGGTGACCTCGTCCTTCCGGCGCAACCCCTCGATGCCGTGCTGGAGCTCACGCCGGCTCAGGGTGAGCCTCCGGGCGAGTACCGCTCAGTTCTCCTGGTCCGCTCCGAACGGGGCCTGCACGCCATCCTCGTCGAGTCGGTCTCGGCAAGCCGGGACGTGGTCGTGAAGACCCTGGGCCGGTACATCCCGAGATTGCGCGGGATAGTGGGGGCAACGATTCTCGGCGACGGTAGCGTGACGCCGGTGATCGATCTCGCGGAGATGTCGCGCGCACCGGCGACGATAGCGGGCGACGGTACCAACACGATGTCGGCATCAACCACCGAGCGCGCCCGCAGTCGCCGAGCGCTCGTCGTGGACGATTCGCTGAGTGCGCGCAGAGCCATGGCCCAGGTCTTGAACGACTCAGGTTTCGAAGTATCAACCGCACGCGACGGCATGGAAGCAGTCGAAGAATTGGAGCGAACCCGTCCGGACATCCTATTCGTCGATCTCGAGATGCCCCGCATGAACGGGATCGAGCTGACATCGCACGTCCGCGCGCGTCCGGACACCGCCAACGTGCCGATCGTCATGATCACCTCGCGCAGTACGGAAAAGCATCGGGCTCAGGCGAGGACCGCGGGCGTCAACATGTACCTCACCAAGCCATTCGACGCCGACGCTCTGCTCGAACAGGCCGAAAAACTCTTGGAGGCTCCGTGAGCGCCGGGGTCCACCAGACGAGCACTGAGGCGCAGCAGTTTGCCGTGTTGCAGCTTGCCGGCATCGCGCTTCTCGTTCCGTTGCACGAGGTGTACTCCCTCGAATCGGCGATCGATGTCGATTCGACGAGGAAATCCGGCGGGAGTGTCGGCGCGATCCGCAACGCCGAGTCGTGGTTCACTGTCTTCTGCCTGTCCGACAATCTCGAGCCGATTTCCACGTTGCAGGCCACATTCCGGATTTGTGCAATCCTTGCAACAGCGGATGCTGCTGTAGGTCTGGCGTGTCGCAGCGTCTCGAGCGTCGCCAGCTCCGTGCTTGCTCACCATCCGTTGCCCGAATGCATGCGCACGGCGCGCTCGCCAATCCAGGCGCTCACGCGGCACGGCGAACACATTTACTGCCGCACATCTCTACATGATCTCGTGCCCCTCCTGGAGCAGACGGCATGACGAGCAGCAGCAATGGATGGCTTCTATATCTGAACGGCGGACTGAGCGCGGCAATCGGCCTGCGTCAGATGTTGTACGTTCTACCGGATGAGCCGGCTACATACACGGTACCAAAGACTCCCGCTCATGCCGCACGCGTACTGGTATGGCAAGAACACCTCGTACCGTTGATCGACCTGCATGTCTACCTTTACGGCGGCGGGCGGCTCGGTTCCGATCCAGCCAACTCGCAAGCAATGGTGGGCGTCGTCGCCTGTGCGATGGGCTCCGAATCCGAATCGCGCACGGCTTTTGGTGCGTTCCTGATGAGTCGGGCGCCCGACCGTATCCAGGTGTCGGACAGCCAGGCCTGCGCACTGCCGGACGAGCTGGCGAGCTGGGCTGCGGTTGCGGCGTCCTGCTTCCGTCATCCGCTGCTCGGGCCGGTGCCGGTCCTGGATCTGCCAGCGATCCTGGCTCCCGTTGTCACGAAGTGAACGTTCCCGGCTACGAAGTTGAACGCCTCCTCGGCCAAGGTAACATGGCTTCCGCGTACCTCGCGCGTGGGCTGGCCGACAAGCGCAGGATCGTCCTCAAGATCATTCACCTGAACAACCAGCTCGATCGCGAGTTGCTCAAGCGCTTCATCCAGGAATACAAGATCATCGCTCGCGTCGCGCACCCGAATGTCATCCACATCGAGGAGCGTGGTTTTGGCAGCGACTTCGCGTTCATCGCCATGGAATACTGCGCATTCGGAAGTCTCAAGACGCGTATCAAGCAGGGTGTGAAACTGCACGAGGCGCTCGACTTCCTGAAGCAAATAGCTGCCGGCCTCGGTGCCGTCCACGACATCGGTGTGACGCATCGGGACATGAAGCCCGCGAACCTGCTCTTCCGGGACCCGCAGAGCATCGTGGTCACCGACTTCGGAGTGGCGAAGGATCTCGGCAGCTCCGAGTCATTGACGGCGCGCGGTTCCTTCGTTGGTAGCCTCTATTACTGCAGCCCGGAACAGATTGCGCGCCAGAACAGCGGACCCCTCTCGGACCTGTACAGTCTCGGTGTGATTCTCTTCCAGATGGTGACGGGCAGTCCGCCGTTCACCGGCAAGACGGCGGGGGAAGTCATGGAAGCGCACCTGCACGCCCCCATTCCGCGACTTCCCGCGTCGGTCGCTGTGATGCAACCGCTGATCGACGGACTGCTGGCGAAGGACGCCAGCGACCGGTTTCAGACAACAGCGGAGCTCGTTAGCGGCATTGCCTGGACGGCACAGCGGCTGAGATTGTGACGTCGTAATCCAACGAGGTGCCCGGGCCGGGCTTCGGCCCGGCCCGAGTCCCGATCAAACTCTAAAGCCCCAGGGCCGACAGGAATTGCCTCGTGAATCCCAGCGTGCCGGCCTGACCATAGCTGTTGCAGGTTGGGGACGCCCAGCTCTGTGTGCAGTCATCGTCCCGATCAAATGACCAGAAATGCACACCGGCTATTCCCTTCTGCTTCGCGTAGGACGACACAGTGCCGACATCGCCAAGCGTGAAGGTCTCGCCCTGTGAGTCATTTCCGCCGATCATCGGCGTGATCTCGATCTGGTTGTAGGGCACACCCCAATTGCCGTGCAGATCTTCGGCCGCTGCGATGGCTGACTGACCCATCTCGCACACGCCGCCGACAACCGTGCAGTTGCTCGGGATGGCACTGCCGTAATCCATGGCCATCAGGTTGACGGTGTACTTGGTCAAACCCGCGCTCTTGATCGCGTTCATCACCGTAACGCCGATCGAACCCAGGCTCTGCGGCGCATTGCCGCCAAGGGTTGCCAGCGTGAAGCTGAAGCGCAGATTGGGATGGTTTCTCTCCGCGACGATCACCCTCTGGATGAGGTTGCTGATCACGCTCTGGCTCTGGCCTGCCTCGATGTCAAAATCGACACCCAGCATGTTGCTGGAGAGGTATGTCTGGATGAACTTCTCGAATCCGCTGTCCGTGCCGCAGGTGAACGAGCCCGCCGCTCCACCTGTGGAGATGACATAGTCCCTGCCGGAGCTGATGAAGTCCTGTACGTTGGCACCTGCAACTGCCGAAGGGCTCAATCCGCCCCAATTCTCGCTCCCGCACTCGCCTGTCGCGAATGCCCACGTCACCGTCTTCAGATTGCCCGGCATTACGTTCAACAACGGTGTGAGCGCTCCAGTCACGGCCGTGCTGATCACGTTGGTGTTCCAGTTCATACTGATCGTGATGTCCTTGTAGGGACTGAAGATGAACCCGCTGGCCGTTCCGCCACCACCACCACCACCGCCGCCGCCGCCGCCGCCACCGCCGCCACCGCCGCTACCGCCGGAACAGGCGCCCTGCGAGGTCCAGGGCTGGCCGGTGCCGACTCCGCCATTATGGGTCGCGGGATCGTCGCCCTGGGTCCACCAGTTCGCCTGGTAATTGACGCCGTTTTCGCTGGACTGCCCGCCGGCTGTATACACAGTACTCGCGCTCCAGGCAGTCGCGCACGTGGTGGCGAAAGCCGAGCCCGCCGCCAACATGAAAATCGAAGCCAACATGAGTTGGCAGCGGGTTATAACTGACATCCGTGACTTCATGGTTGGGATACTCCCTGATCGGTTGATACATTTGCGTGAGCTGATTTGAACCCAAGTCACGCCACAGCGCAATGGCACTAAAGTGGTCTGGTCCGTGGTACGGCGCGGTGCGCCGCTGGGCTGAAGGCAAGCTGTTGAATCAACGCCGTCTCGTGCTCAGTGGTATGCATGGCCATGCTGTGAAGCAGGCGAAGTGGTATCTACGGCCAGATACGGGTCCGGGGCGAAAGTCTGATTTAGACGCATATGATCTGGATGTGGGACGCCCCCAGAACAATGACTTCCCGCCGTACATGACAGTCGACGGTGTCCAAAGCTTCAACGACCGTATGTCGACATATTTGTAAAGGCCGCCAGGCCGTAAGACACTCGGAAGCCCCAGTACACCTGACAAAGGGAACTTGTATGAAAGCTCTCGTAACACTGTACGCGTCCGTCCTTCTCGCGGCCGGCAACGGCAGCGCATATTCCGTCAACCCTCCCGTTCCCGTG
>Ga0307479_10004428_pt1 | contig 12838 bp, 5 predicted proteins | sample atmos_gasesECM4C_FD_203743 | JGI IMG/M metagenome (GOLD analysis project Ga0307479, IMG submission 203743) | Hardwood forest soil microbial communities from Morgan-Monroe State Forest, Indiana, United States - atmos_gasesECM4C_515 | ecosystem: Environmental > Terrestrial > Soil > Temperate...
AGCTGCGCGGCGTAACCGACCTGCAGCAGCTCCGCCGGGAGCACCATCGCCAGGCGGCCTCCCGGACGCAGGCTCGCCGCCGCGGCGGCGACGAAGGGCACCCAGATGTTGGTCAACCGGTTCGGCGCCAGGCCCAGCTGCCGCAGGATCTCCATCGCCCGGCCGCGGTGGGGCTCCGGGAAGGTCTGGTAGCGGATGAACGGCGGGTTGCCGACCGCGGCGTCGAACCGCGGCCGCGCGGGTTGCTGCCACCACTCGAAGAAGTCGCCCGCCGCCACCACCGCGGCGCCGCCGCCACCCAACCGGCCGTGGAGCCGGGAGCGCGCCGCCGCGGCCTCGGCGGGGACGAGCTCGACCCCGGCGAGCTGGCCGGCGACGTCCGTGGCGCTGGCGCCGAGCTCGGCAAGCCGCTCTGCCGCCGCCGCCAGGAACACCCCGTCGCCGCAGCTCGGCTCGAGGACCGAGTCCGAGCCGGCGCGGACGGCCCAGGCGCACAGCCAGTCCGCCACCTCCCGCGAGGTGTAGTAGCCGCCCCGCAGCTTGCCGGCGTCGAGATCGGTGAAGCGGCGGCCGGCGGTGGCGGTCACCCGGCGAGCGCCCGCCGGCCGAGCGCGCCGCGGGAAGCCCTCGACCGGTGCCACGTTTCCAGCAGGAAGCCCAGCAACGGCAGCGGGCGCCATGGTTTCGATCGTAACACCCGCGGGAAAGCGGCCCCTACGGTACGATCCGCACGGTGCCGGGAAGGAAGCCGGCGCCGGTGCCATCCGCGCTACCGGAAGGAGCAACGGCCATGTCCGCCGCCGTGCGCGTCGAGAAGTCGGGACCCGTCACGACCGTGATCCTGGACCGCCCGGCGGCGCGGAACGCGGTCGATCCGGCGACGGCCGCGGCGCTGCTGGCGGCGTTCGTCGCCTTCGATCGCGACCCGGAGGCCGCCGCCGCGGTGCTGTGGGGCGCCGGCGGCGCGTTCTGTGCCGGCGCCGACCTGAAGCACCTGGCGGCGGCGGGAGACCTCGGCTGGCTCGAGACCCTGCAAGCCCCGGCGGGCGGCGCCGGCGAGCTGCCGCCCGGCCCGCTCGGCCCGACCCGGCTCGAGCTGTCGAAGCCGGTGATCGCGGCGGTGTCCGGTCCGGCGGTCGCCGGCGGCATGGAGCTGGCCCTCTGGTGCGACCTGCGGGTGCTCGAGGAGAGCGCCTACTTCGGCGTCTACTGCCGGCGCTGGGGGGTGCCGCTCGTCGACGGCGGCACGGTGCGCCTGCCGCGGCTGGTGGGCCAGGGGCGGGCGCTCGAGATCATCTTGACCGGGCGCCAGGTGGCGGCCGCCGAGGCGCTTGCGATCGGGCTCTGCGAGCGGGTCGTCCCCGACGGCACGGCGCGCCCGGCGGCCGAGGCGCTGGCACGCGAGATCGCCCGCTTCCCGCAGGCCTGCCTGCGCGCCGACCGCGCCTCGGTGCACCGCCAGTCCGGCCTCCCGCTCCGCGACGCGCTGCGACAGGAGCTCGAGCACGGCCTCCCGGCCCTGCGCCGCGAAGGCGTCGCGGGAGCCGCGCGCTTCGCCGGCGGCAAGGGCCGCCACGGCGATTTCGGCGACGCCTGAGCCGCGAGCCGCGGGCCCCTCCCGGCACGGGCGCGGCCGTCGCCGCGCCGCGCCGCGCACCCCTCCCGGCGCGCCGGCGCGACCGTCGCCGCGCCGCTGGCCGCCCGGCGCGCGCCCTCTCCGTCAGGCGCTTTCTTTGCCGGCCTGCAGCCGCAACGCGATGCCGAGCCGCTCCATCTTCTCGGCCAGCCCGTTGCGCGAGATGCCGAGCAGCTTCGCCGCCCGCGAGCGGTTGCCCGCCGTGCGCTCCAGCGCGCGGCCGATGAGCCGGCGCTCCAGCCGTTCGATCGCCGCCGCCAGGTCGAGCGCCTGGTCGTCATCCCCGGCGTCCTCCTGCGCTTCCGCCGCCGCCGCCACCGCCGCCGCGGCCGGCCCGGCATGCTGGTTGGCGGCGGACAGCATCGACGAGTCGATGGCGCTGCCGGCCGGGCAGCGCTGCACCAGGCGCCGGACCTCGTTGTCGAGCTCGCGCACGTTGCCCGGCCAGGCGTAGGCCACCAGCGCCTCGAGAGCCCGCACGGTGATGCCGTGGATCCACTTGCCCGCCGCCTCGGCCTCGCGCTGGACCAGGCTCTCGAGCAGCAGCGGGATGTCCTCGCGGCGCTGGCGCAACGCCGGCACGTGCAGCACATACCCCGCGACCCGGTAGTAGAGATCGGCCCGGAAGCGGCCCTGCGCCACCTCCTCGTCCAGGCGGCGATTGGTCGCGGCGACGACCCTGGCGTCCAGCGGGTACGGCGCGCCGCCCACCGGCTGGACCTCGCGGTCCTGCAGCACCCGCAGGAGCTTGCCCTGGAGGCCCGCGGGGAGGTCGGAGATCTCGTCGAGCAGCAGGGTGCCGCCCGCCGCCTGCTGGAAGCGGCCCTTGCGCTCGTCGACCCCGGTGGCCACTCCCTTGCGGATGCCGAACAGCTCCGCCTCCAGCAGCTCGGCGGGAATGGCGGCGCAGTTGATGGCCACGAACGGGGCGCCGGCGCGCGCCGAGGAGGCGTGCAGCATGCGCACCAGGTACTCCTTGCCGACGCCCGTCTCGCCCTCGACGAGCACGCTCAGATCGGAGGCGGCGAGCTCCGTCAGGGCCGAGTACACGGCCTGCATGGCGCGCGACTCGCCCCGCACGTAGCCCGGCGGCGCCACCAGGTCGGCCACGGTCGCCGGGGCCATGCGCGCGGCCGCCGGGCCCCGCGGCAGCTCGGCGCGGTCGAGCAGGCGCAGGAAGACATGGATCAGGCCCGCCGCGACACCGCCCTCTTCGGCGCCGCCCCAGACCGCGAGGTAGAGCAGGTCCCTGCCCGGCCGCGGCAGCCCGCCGCACAGGTACAGCTGGTCGAGCAGCCGCCGCTCGGCGCGGACGGTCACCGCCGCGCCGGCGTCGCCGCCGGGCGCCGGCAGGAGGGCCAGCATCTCCCTCGCGACCGCGCTCCAGGCGCCGACGTCGCCGCAGGCCGCCAGCGCCACGGGCTCTCGCTGGCCGTCCCAGGTCCCCGCGATGGCGCCGGCGGCGCCGCAGGCCGCGACCAGGGTGCGCAGCGCCGCGGAGATCCCGCCGCCGCCGGAGCCTGCCAGCTGTTCGATCAGCCGCTCGACCGCCGCCAGCAGCTCGCGCCCGTCGCGCTCGAGCAGCGAGGTCTCCTCCGCCGACGCCTCGGCGAACGGCGCCGGCGGCGGCCGAAACCGGATGGCGATCTCGCCTTCGCGGGCGCTCACCTGCTCAAGCGTCAGCTGCACGCCGCCGAGCCGCACCACGTCGCCCGGGGTGAGCCGCGCCTCGCCGGCGAGGATGCCGTTGTGGAAGGTGCCGTTCTTGCTCCCGAGGTCGCGCAGCGTCACTCCCGAGGCGTCGACGGCGATCAGGGCGTGACGCCGCGAGATGCCTTTTTCCGGCAGCACGATGTCGCCGGAGGGCAGGCTGCCGAGCTGGTTCGACCCCGGCTGCAACATGAACCTGCGCTCGCGTCCGCGCACCGTCCCGCGCAGGCAGTAGCGCGGGTCGGCGCGAGCGCCGGGCGTCGCCGTCTCTGGCTCGGCGTTGCTCAAATCGAGTTCTCCGCTCGTCCGCAGATCCCGATTATCGCCCACTTGGGTTCCCGTTCCGCCGGACTCCCGCCGCTGGCGGCGGCCGGGAGACTCGGCGGCGCGTACGCATTTGCTCATGTATACGGAGCCGCGCGCCACGTGTTGATGTCGTGCGAGCGCGCCCCGTGAACGGCGTGCCGCCCAGCGGGACTCACGGATCGGTGGGGGGCCGCTGCCACCCACCCAATCCGGCGAGCGCCGGCGAGCCCATGGGCCGTTCAGGTCGGACCCCGTCAGGGTGGACGTCACCAGCACCTTGACCATCTGGAACCTGCCGCCCTTGCCGTGACCACGTGGTGACCGACCGGCCGCAGACGGCCGGCGGACACTCGCAGCAAGCAGCGCTCCCGGCGACGGGCCTGGTTTTTCTTTCTTGGCGGGAAGGTGGCCGCCGGGCCCGCCGGGAGCCGGTCGCGGCCACCATGCGTCCTGGCTTGCTTGGTACTAGGGCGTTCGCCCCTGGCGCTCGATCTCGGCGCGCACCTCGTCGCGCGTCGGGACGGCGGCGACGCCGGGCCAGAGCGCGGCCCAGTGCACGCAGCGCTCGAGCTCGCGGCGGGCGGCGGCAGGCGGCTTGGCTCCCGCCGGCATGGCGGCCGTGACGTCTTCGCAAAGGGCCGGCCAGCCCTCGGGATCGGCGGCGGCAGGTTCGAGCTTGGCGATCTCCTTGCCGTCCTGCTCGACGCGGACGGCGACGGGGCCGGGGTGCCTGAGGCCTCTCTCACCGAAGTGGATCGCGATCTGGGCCGCCGCGCCGGGTGGCAGCTCGAACGGGAACTCGCTCGGATCGATGCGCGAAGGGCTCACCCAGCCGCGCGCGGCGCGGTAGCGGAGGTGCCGCTCCTGGGTGATGCGGAGCAGGTGCTTGCCGGGGGCGAGCTCGCGGTCGAAGGTGCGCGCCGGCAGCGGCAGCAGCACGGGCGACGGTCGCACCGACGCCAGGAAGCGGCCGTCGACGTAGACGCACATCAGCCACGGCTCCGGCGGCGGCAGCTCCTCGCCGACGGTCACCGGCCGATAGGTCACGGCCAGGCGCACCTTCACCCCCGCCGCGGCAGGGGCGGCGGCGGACGGTGCGGGAGAGGCCGCGGCAGGGGCGGCAGATGCAGGAGCGGCGGCGGCAGGAGCAGCGGCGGCAGGAGCGGCGGCGCCAGGAGCGGCAGCAGGCGCAGGAGCGGCCGTGGCGGCGGACGGTGCGGGAGAGTCCGAGGCCGGCGCCGGCGAGGATGCGGCCTGAGTGGACGCGGGTGCCGCGGACGCGGCGGCCGGAGCGGACGCGGACGCCGGCGAGGACGCGGCCTGAGCGGGCGCCGATGCCGGCGGAGACCCCGGGGCCGCGGCTGGCGGCGCGGGCGCGCGAGCAGCAGCGGAGCCGCCAGGCGCGGTTCCGGCGCCGGCCGGCGCCGAGCCGCGGGCCAGCTCGATGAGGCGCTTCAGCAGGGCGTCCGAGGCCCCGGCCTGATGCAGCGCGACGAGGTCCGCGCTGTCGACGGCGGCCGGGCGCTTGCCCGATTTCTCGAGCCAGAGCAGGATCACCGGCTCGCCGACCCCGCCGCGGAGCATCTGCAGCACCTGGGCCACCACCGGATCGCCGGCGGCAGGAGCGGCCGCGCTGCCGGTTGCATGTGCCGCGCTGCCGGTTGCATCCTTCGCCGTGCCGGAGCCGGCCGCTGCCGCGCCGGCGCCGGCCGCGGAGCCGCGAGCCGCGAGGAGGGCGCAGCCGGCAACCAGCAGCGCCATGCAGGCCACCCTCCGGGGAGCCGACCCGGGGAGCCGGCGTCGGGCATCGCGGGCTACTGCGGGGGGAGCGGCAGCGGCAGGAGCGGCGGCGGCGGTTCGCTGGCTCGAGGCGGTGGGCTCAGCTGTCATTCCCGGTCCCCTTCTCCAGAAAGCGGGCAGCAGCCGGCCCCGCGCCGCCTGGCCTCGTGATTTCCCCGACGATGATCCGGGATCTTAGCAGCAAAGGCGACGTTGGCTCGCCCGCGCGGCGTTCAGTTGCCGGACCGCGGCGCCGTGACCTCGCCGGCCGGCGTCTCGACGACGACGTCCCGGGCGGGCCCGCGCGCCGGGAGGCGGATGCGGAGCCGCTGCACAGCCCCGGTGCGCACGTCGTAGGTGCCGAACCGCACGGCGCCGCGCTCCCGCCGCGCGGCGGCCCCACCCGTGCCGGCCTCCGGGCGCGCCTCGGGCAGGTAGAGATAGGCCGCCGGCTGCGCCGGATAGCGCACCGTCTCGACCGTGGGCCCTTCCCAGCGGTACTCGGCGAGCCGCGTGCCGCGCTCGAAAGCGAGCCGCGCGTAGGTGAAGGGGAAGCCCTGGACCGACGCGCCGCCGAGGACGGCGCCGCCCTTCCAGGCGCCGAGCTCGCGCTCGAACCGCTGCATCGCCTCGCGGAATGGCGGCTCGACCTGCTCGGCAGTCTGACCGAAGAGCGTGGCGAGCGCGGCGAGGTCGCCCCGCCTCGCCCCGGCGAGCGCGGCCTCGACCTTGCCCGCGCGGTCCTGCATCACCTCGCGCTCCTCGTCGTCCTGGCCGGCGAGCAGCAGCGCGAAGCCGGCGGGTCCCAAGGCGGCGACCCGCAAGCCGGCGCCTTCGGCGGCGACCCGCAGCCGCTCGCCGCCGGCCAGGGCGTAGACGCCGCCGCAGCGCCGCAGCAGCGAGGGCTCGACGCGCACCGGCGCCGGCGGGTCTGGATCGGGCTGCCCGAAGAGCCGGTTCTGGAGGTGGGCGGCCGCGGCGACCGCCGAAAAGGCGGCATGGTTGGAGCTGGCGACGAGCACCGCCTGATCGTCCAGGTAGCGGCGAAAATCGGTGTCGAAGACGCCGTTGCCGCCGGTGTGCGAGGCCATCCGCGCGCCGGTCGGCCCTGGCGCGATCGACCAGCCGTAGCCGTAGCTGGCAGGCGTGTGCCGCCCCTCGGAGACATAGGGGGTGACGAGCTTCTCGGACTCGGCGCGGGAGAGGACACGGTCGCCGGCTAGCGCCAGGTGCCAGCGATAGAGGTCGCGGCTGGTCGACAGCACGCCGCCGTTGCCGCGCAGGTTCCACCACGGGCCATCCGGGGCCCACGGATGGTCGAGCGGCGTTCCCCATGGGCCGTCCAGGCCGTAGCCGTGGGCGAGCGGCCGGCGGTCCGCCGGCGGCAGGCGGAAGCCGGTATGGAGCATCCCGGCCGGCAGGAAGAGCCTCTCCCGCATGAAGTCGCCGAGCGGGCGGCCGGAGACCACCTCGACGACGGCGGCGAGCAGGCTGTAGCCGGCGTTCGAGTAGCGGAAGCGCTTGCCTGGCGGCAGCAGCAGCGGCGCCGCGAAAGCCCGCCGCAGCATCTCGTCGCGCGAGACCGGCTCGTACTCGGCGCCCAGCACGTCGGGCAGTCCGCCGGTATGGGTCAGCAACTGGTGAAGGGTGATCCCGGCCTTGTCGGCCGGCGGGCCGGGGAAGAAGCGGGCGAGCGTGTCCTCGACCCGCAGCTTCCCCTCCATCTCGAGCGCGAGGACGGCGGCGGCGGTGAACTGCTTGGATACCGACGCGACGTCGAAGAGGGTATCGCCGGTGTAAGGCTCGCGGGTCTCCTCGACGGCGAGGCCGTAGCCCCGGTCGAGCAGCACCCGTCCGCGGCGCGCCGCCAGCACCGATCCGGAGAAGCCGAACGCCTCCAGGCGGCGGAGGTAAGAGTCGAGCGCCGCCCCCGCCGCGCGCTCGGCGCCGGCGGCCGGCCCGCCCTGCCGCGCGCCGGCAGCCGGCGGCCGGTCACCGGCGAGGACGAGAAGGCCCGTCAGACCCGCCAGCAGCGCCGGGCGCAGGCGCCGCCGCGGAGGCCGGCCCGGCGGCCTGCTCACCGGTCCTCCGCGTTCCCGCAGGGCGGCCGTCGCTGGCGTGGTGTTGGAATGTTCATCGGCTTGCGGGCCGCGTTTCGTGGCTTGATCCTTGCACAATTCGATCGATGAACGGGCCCGAAGTGGCCGCAACGACTCACGATGAGGATGTTTGTCATGCCGGAAAAGGAAACGCTCGAACGTGCCCGCCGGGACGAGCTCGAGGGCAAGTCGCCCTCGACGCAGGCCGGCGAGTTCGTACGCGAGGAGATCCATCACATCCGCGAGGGCAAGCACGGCGCGCGCTCGCCGCAGCAGGCGATCGCGATCGGGCTATCCAAGGCGCGCCGGGCAGGCGTGGACCTGCCGCCGCCCGAGTCAGGCGCGGCGCCCGAGAAGACCCGGCGCAGCGCCGAGCGCGCGTACGAGCAGGGCCAGGGCAAGAGCCGCGCCAAGCGCCGTCCGCGCGTCGCCAAGGCGGTCAAGAGCGCGCTGAAGCGGGAGGGCCGCAAGGCCGCGTCGCCGAAGGCGCTGGCGGCGCAGGCCCGCTCCGCCGCCGCTCGCCGCACCAAGGCGGACCGCTCGGCCGCCGCCAAGAAGGCGGCGCACACCAAGGGCCCAGCCAAGCGCTCCGCCGCCGCCAAGAAAGGCGCCCGCACCCGCACCCGCGCCGCCAGAGGCTAGCCCGCACACGGCGGCACGCGGCCGCACCGCCGCGGGGGTTCCCGACCTTGAAAAACGAGCGCTAGACGCTAGGATTTCCAGGCTGCGCTGAGCCGAGCTCGGCGGGCGCGGCGCGCTCCGGGAGGTGGTCACGCGCCGGGGGTCAGGCGCGCTCCTCGGCGAGGCGCTGGCGCACCTGGTCGGGAGTGAGGACCTGGATCTCGGTCAGCAGGCGGCTGACGTCGTCCAGCTCACCGGGCGCGAGCAGCGCCAGCCGCGCCTCGAGGATCCCCCCCGCCTGGGCCTCGATCGTCGGCGACTCGAAGGGGAGGGTGACCGGCAGGTCCAGCTGGAAGCGCTCGCGCAGGCGCGTGACCATCTGGATCGCCAGCAGCGAGTGCCCCGAGAGCTCGAAGAAGCTGTCGTGGACCCCGATGGGAGCGACGCCGAACAGCTGGCTCCAGATCTCCGCCAGCGCCTGCTCCACCTCGTTGCGGGGCGCCACGTAGGGCGTCGAGAGGTCGGGCCGGCCATGGCGGTGCTCCCCCTGCTGCGCCTTGGCCATGTCGGCGAGCACCTTGGCCGCCGTGAGCTGGCGCGCCTGCTCGATCTCGAAGGTCAGCTCGCGCACCGAGACCGCGACGCACGGCACCGGCGCCGCCAGCACCCGCCGCAGCACCTCGCCGGCCTCCGCCGCCGAGATGCCGAAGGCCGCCATGTTCTTCGCCACCTGGTCGTCGAGCTCCTGGATGCCAAAGCCGCCGGCGCCGATCCCCAGCAGCGGCCCCCACTCGATGGCGGTCACCACGGCCGCGCCCTGCCGCGCCTCGGCGCGGGCGAGAGCCGCCGCGAAGGCGCCCGCGGCGCAAAGGTCGACCTGGCCGACGCCGCCCAGGACCGTGGTCAGCGACGAGCAGAGGACCAGCAGGCCGACCGGCTGCTCGCGGAGGAGGGACGCGAGCAGCAGCGCGCCGCGGGCGTGCGCCCCGCGCACGCCGCTCAGGCTCTCCGGCGCCCGCAGCTGGATCAGGCCGTTGCTCGCCGAGGTCGCCGCGTGCACGACGCCGTCCAGGACGCCGTGCCGATCCCTGGCCGCCGCCAGCGCCGCCCGCAGCCCGCGCTCGTCGGCGGCGTCGGCGCGCAGCACGGTGACCGCGGCGCCGCCGCGCTCGATCTCCATCACCCGGCGGATCGCGGCGCTCACCTCGTCGCCGGCGCCGTGTCCCGCAAGCCAGGCGTCCCAGCTCGCGCGCAGCGGGAAGTCGGGCTCGGCGAGCAGCACCAGGCGGGCGGCCCACTCGCGCGCCAGGTGCTCCGCCAGGGTCAGCCCCAGCCCCCGCACGCCGCCGGTGATCAGGTAGGCGCCCCCGCGCACGAGGCGCGAGGGAAGCCCGGCGGGGAGGTCGGATGCCGCCGGCTGGTAGGCGCGCACCCAGCGCTGGCGGCCGCGAAACGCGATCTCCTCGGCGGCCGGCTCGCGCAGCATCTCGGCCAGCAGGTGCTCGATCCGCTCGGCCTCCGGCGGCGATCCCGGCCGGGGGCAGGGGATGTCGAGGGCGACGCACCGGACGCCCTGGTACTCGAGCGGGGCGACCCGGCAGGCCCCCAGCATCGTGGCCTTCGCGGGCACGACCGGCTCGCCGTCGAGCACCGCCTGGAGGTGGGTCGAGACCACGCCGACGCGCAGCTGGGAGCCCGGTCCCCGGTCCCCCAGCGCCTGCAGGAAACGGAGCAGGCTGTACAGGCCGAGGTCTTGCCAGAGATCGAAGGCCGCGGCCGCCTCGACGTGCGCCCCGGCCGCGCCGCCGTCGACGCCGTTGCCGCCCGCGCCGCCATTCCCATCCGCGCCGCCGTTGCCGCCCGCGCCGCGGTCCGCCAGCGGCGCGACCGTCCAGAGGTGGAGGACGCGGTCGGGGACGGCGCCCGCGGCCCGCAGGCCGGCGGCCAGCAAGGCGAAGTCGTCGTGGCGCCGCGGATCGACGGCGAAGGCGCCGCCGCCGAGGTCGCGAAAGCCCTCGCCCTGGACCACCGTGACCACCCGCTGGCCCTCCCGCGCCAGGCGTGCCGCGAGCTCGAGGCCCAGCCCCAGCCGATCGAGGAACAGCAGCCAGCAGCCGTCCGCGGCAAAGCGCGCGCCGCTCTCGGCCACGGTCTCCGCCCGCGTCTCGCGCCAGGTGGGCAGCCACAGCCAGTCGCGGAGCTCCTTCCTCGCGCCGCGCTCGGCGGGGGCGCCGGCGGCCGCCGGCCGGGGGAAGCGCGCCCGCTCCTTGCGGTCGGCCCAGTAGCGCCGGCGCTCGAACGGATAGGTCGGCAGACGGAGGCGCTGCCGCGCCGCGCCTTCGTGGAAGCGCCGCCAGTCGACGTGGATGCCGGCCGCCCAGAGCCGGCCGAGCGCGCCGAGCAGCTGCGCGGCGCCGGCCGCGCCCTCGCCGGGCTGACCCGAGGTCGTGACCACGAGGTGCGAGGCGGCCGCGCGGGGGTGCTGCCGCGCCAGCGCCGCGAGCGAGCTGCCCGGCCCGACCTCGACCAAGACGCGGCCGGGCTCAGCCAGCAGCTCGCCCAGCCCGTCGCCGAAGCGCACCGTCTGGCGCAGGTGGCGGGACCAGTAGTCCGGATCGGTGGCCTCCTCGGCGGTGATCCAGCCACCGGTGACGTTGGAGAGATACGGGATCGCGGGCGGGCGCAGGGCGGCGCCGGCGGCCAGCTCGCGCAGCGCGGCCATGGCCGGCGCCATCAGGTGAGAGTGAAAGGCATGAGCGGTGTCCAGCCGGATGCAGGCCACGCCCTCGGCGCCGAGCCGCCGTTCCAGCGCCGCCACCTCGTCGCGCATGCCTGCGACGACCGACAGGTGGGGCCCGTCGAGAGCCGCCAGCGAGACCTCCCCGCCGAGGCGCGGCGCGAGCTCCGTCTCCGCCAGCGGCACCGCCAACATCGCTCCCGGCGGCAGGTCCTCGATCAGCTTCGCCCGCATGGCGACCAGCCGCAGCGCCGCCTCGAGGGTCATCACCCCGGCCAGGCAGGCCGCCACGTACTCGCCGATGCTGTAGCCGAGCATCGCCCGCGGCTCTAAGCCCCAGTGCATCAGCAGCCGGGCGAGCGCGTACTCGACGACGAAGACCGCCGGCTGCGCGATCGCGGTGCGGGCGAGCGGACCGAGGTCCGCTGCCGGCGCCGGCGCGGACTGCCGGCCGAGGAGCAGGCGCCGGGGCGGCGCGGCATCCGCCAGCAGCGGCTGGCGCAGATCGAGCCCCAGCAGCGGCGCGAGGAGCTCGGCGCAGCGATCGATCTCGCGCCGCGCGACCGGCTCGGTCTCGTAGAGCTCCCGCGCCATGCCGGGATGGTGATCGCCGAGGCCGGGAAACAGGAAGGCCAGCCGCCGCTCGCCGGCGCCGGCGCTCTCCGCGATCCCGGCGATCCCGGCGGCGCCGGTGATGCCGCCGGCTCCGGCGACCGCCGCGGCTCCGGCGACCCCTGCGGCTCCGCCGACGCCGGCGCCCGCCGCGGCCCCGGCGACCCCCGCGGCTTCGCCGGCTCCGGCGACCGCCGCGCCCGCCGCACCCACGGCCGACCCCACCACCCCGGCGGCCACTCCCTCGCCGGCCCCCGCCTGCAGCCTGGCCAGCGCCTCCTCGCGCGTCGCGCAGACCACCGCGCGGCGGTGCCGCAGGGCCTTGCGCCCGGTCTGCAGGGTGAAGGCGACGTCGGCCAGGTCGACCTCGGCGCCGCCGGCGAGCGCCGCGCCCAGGCGGGCGGCCGCGAGGTCCAGGGCCGCGGCGCTGCCGGCGGACAGGGTGAGCAGCTGGCAGGGGCGGGAGGGCGCCGCCGCGGGCTCGCGCACCGGCGCCTCCTCGAGCACGACGTGCACGTTGGTGCCGCCGAGCCCGAAGGAGCTCACGCCCGCGCGGCGCGGCGTGTCGCGCCGCGGCCACGGCGCCGCCCGCGTGTTGACGTAAAAGGGGCTGGCGGCGAAGTCGATGCGCGGGTTGGGCCGCTCGAAATGCAGGCTGGGCGGCACCACGCCGCGCTCGATCGCCAGCACCGTCTTGATCAGCCCGGCGACGCCCGCCGCGGTGTCGAGATGGCCGATGTTCGTCTTCACCGAGCCGATCGGACAGAAGCCCCGCTCGCCGGTGCGCGTGCGATAGGCCCGGGTGAGCGCCGAGATCTCGATCGGATCGCCGAGCGGCGTGCCGCTGCCGTGCGCCTCGACGTAGCCGATCGTCTCCGGCTCGATCTCCGCCATGGCGAGGCTCTCCGCGATCACCTCGCTCTGCCCCGAGACGCCCGGCGCGGTGAAACCCATGCGGGCCGCGCCGTCGTTGCCGGCGGCGGTTCCCCGGATCACCGCGCGGATGGGATCGCCGTCCGCCAACGCGTCGGAGAGCCGCTTCAACGCCACCACGCCGCAGCCGGAGCCGGCGACCGAGCCCTGCGCCGCGGCGTCGAAAGCGCGGCAGTGGCCGTCCGGGGACAGCACTCCGCCCTCCTGGTGCAGGTAGCCGCCGGTCTGCGGGACGTTGATCGAGACGCCGCCGGCGAGAGCCGCGTCGCACTCGCCGGCGAGCAGGCTCTGGCAGGCCAGGTGGACCGCCACCAGCGAGGTCGAGCAGGCGCTCTGCACGGTGGCGGCGAGCCCGCGCAGGCCGCAGCGGAAAGCGGTCTGCGTCGCCAGGAAGTCGCGGTCGTT
>Ga0307479_10004429_pt1 | contig 12834 bp, 6 predicted proteins | sample atmos_gasesECM4C_FD_203743 | JGI IMG/M metagenome (GOLD analysis project Ga0307479, IMG submission 203743) | Hardwood forest soil microbial communities from Morgan-Monroe State Forest, Indiana, United States - atmos_gasesECM4C_515 | ecosystem: Environmental > Terrestrial > Soil > Temperate...
GCAAAGCCGGGCGGCGCGTATGAGCAGGGATGGAACGCGGTGAATGAATTGATTCGCGCGGATGCGACCTGGAGCGGCTACGAACGCAACGTGCTTTACTTGAACAACGGCAACGGTACGTTTTCGGATGTGTCGGGTGTGACGGGAATGGATTTTGTGGAGGATAGCCGGACATTTGCACTGGCGGATTTCGATCACGACGGGCGCGTGGAAGTGGCGCTGAAGAATCGCAACGGGCCGCAACTGCGGCTCCTGAAAAATGTGATGCCCCGGCTGGCGCCGGCGATTGCATTTCGTTTGCAGGGTAAGAAAAGTAATCGCGATGCGATCGGTGCCATAGTGACGATTGAAACGAGCGCAGGGCCGCAGACGAAGTTTATGCAGGCTGGCTCGGGCTTTCTAGCGCAACACAGCAAGGAGCTGTTTTTCGGGTTAGGAGAGGCTAAGGGGTTGATTGCTGCCACGATTCGGTGGCCGAGCGGACTGGAACAGAAGCTCGCAGAGTTGCCGGCGAATCATCGGATTTGGATTGAAGAAGGATCAGCGGCGGTGAAGAAGGAGGCGTTTGCTTCGCCCGCGAAACGCAGTGAGACAAGCAGGTTGAATTCGTCTGGCCACGCAGAGCAACTGCCTGTGCAGGTGGAGACTTGGCTGTTGCTGCCGGTGGCCGCGCCGGATTTTCGCGTCGCCGGGACGACTGGCAAAGAGGGATTATTATCAGCGTGGCGAGGCAAACAGGTGCTGCTGTATTTCGGATCAGCGGAGTTGCCTGATTGGGCGGCGCAACTGGAAAGTTTTCAAAAAGCAAACGGCAGGTGGAAGGGCGAGGACTTGCAATTGGTTGTGGTGGATGTTGCCGGAGGGAAAGGGGCGAGCACTCGGAACTTTCCTGTTGTGAGCGCGGCGCCGGAACTGGCTGCGGTGTATAACCTTCTCTATGGGCGGTTGTTTGACCGACACCGGGATATGGGACTGCCTATCGCTTTTCTGATTGACGCCGCGGGAAACATTGCAAAGATTTATCAGGGCGCGCTGAGATTGGATCATGTGGAAGCGGATATTCGCGCGATCCCGAAGACGGCGGCGGAACGTATGGCGAGGGGATTGCCGTTCGCGGGAGTCAGCGCGACTTACGAAGTTTCGCGGAATTACTTGTCCTTTGGCGCGGTATTTTACGAGCGCGGGTATCTGGAGCAGGCGGAGGAATTTTTCCGGCTGGCCGAGAAGGATGACCCGCAGGGAGCGGAGCCGTTTTACGGGCTGGGCAGCGTTTACCTGGAGCAGAAGAAATCGAAAGAGGCGCGCGAATGTTTCGAACGGGCTGTTAAGTCGGCAGCGGATTATCCCGCGACGTTGCCGAACGCCTGGAATAATCTGGGAATATTAGCCGCGCGAGAGGGAAAGACGGACGAGGCGATTGGATTTTTCGAGAAGGCGCTGACGATCAATCCGGAGCATGCGGTGGCGCTGCAGAATTTGGGGAACGCGTACCGCCAGAAAAAAGATTGGGACGCGGCGAGGAAAACCTTGCAGCATGCGTTGGCGCTGAATCCCGACGATGCGGAGGCGAATTACGGGCTGGGGATGGTGTTTGCCCAATTGAATGACACGCGACGCGCCTATGAATATTTGCAAAAGGCGCTGGCGGCGCGGCCGGTGTACCCAGAAGCGCTGAATAATCTAGGCATCCTTTATTTGCGGACGGGACGGCCGGAAGAGGCGAAGAAGAGTTTTGCCGAGTCGATCCGAGTGGCGCCGGGATCTGAGCAGGCGTATTTGAATCTGGCGCGCGTTTACGCGATTGAGGGCGACAAGGCGCGGGCGCGGGCAACGCTAGAGGAATTGTTGAAAGTGCATCCGGGGCAGGTGCAGGCGCGGAAAGAGTTGGAAGAGCTTTCACAGTAATATGCCGGGTGCTTGGTGGGCGGATGAAACCGTGTTTCGCACTGGGCCTGCGACGTGGATTTTGTGGAAGTATTTGAAGTTGAGGTTCTTCGGGCATCCTCGTCGGATGCTCTCAGAATGACAAGTCTTGCTTAAATTTCGCATCAAACCGGTTTGGGTGTCGAACAGGATTCTGTGCGCGTGGATGATCGCACAGGTGTTCATGTCCGGGCCTATTCTTGCACAGAGCAATAGCAGTGTGGTGGAGGGAGTGGTGCGCGATGCGGGGAATCGGCCGATGGTGGGGGTGAAGGTGTCGCTGGACGACCAGGTGGAGGGAAGAAGGCAGGCCGCCGTGACGGATGATACCGGGCACTTCCGATTTAGTGGCCTTGGGGCAAGCACCTATCTTTTGTTCGCGCGGAAGCCGGCTTATGTGGAACGGGTGGAAGGGCCATTTGCGCTTGGCAGGGGAGAGACGAAGAAGCTGAGTTTAGTGATGATGGCGGAAAAAGATGCCCCTCCATGGAAAAACACACCGCAGGTTTTGGAATATTCGGATGAGCCGCAATTTACAGTGGCGGGAGTGACAGATCCGAGCAACGTGGGCGGGCATGGATCGAATGTGACGCTGCCGACGAAGGAGGCACTGGCGCGGGAGACCGCGTCGTTGGCAAAAGAGACTTCTGACTCGCACGGGAACGAAGGCGCTCCTACGGAGTTGCCCAAGGTTGCCACGGACGACTTTGCAGGGAATTGGGAGGCCGGGACGAAATTGGTCCAGTCCGGCAGATCAAAAGATGCAATTGGGTATCTCGAACGGGCGTTGCAACTCAGGCCGGATGCGACTGGTGCCAGTTATTGGCTGGCGACGGCTTACTTGAGGACCGGAAATCCGAAGCGTGCCGAGGAACTCGCCAGGCTTTGGCCAAAAGAGAGAGAGACCGCCGAGTCGCACGCGCTACTGGCCGAAATTATGGAAGCCGAGGGACAGCCAGTTGAGGCGGCGAAGGAGTATCAACGAGCGGTAGAAATGGCTCCGAGCGAGGCGAACCTTTTCGCCTGGGGCGCGGAGTTGCTGTTGCATCGCGCGGACGCCCCAGCCGCCAAGGTGTTTGGCATGGGGCACCAGCTGTATCCGAAATCCATTCGTATGTTGGTGGGCCTCGGGGCGGCGGCTTACGCGCAGGATTTGAATGAGGAGGCGGCGCTGTGGTTGCTGGCGGCGATTGCGCTGGATCCGGTGGATGCGCGGCCTTATCTGTTTTTGGGAAAGGTGCAGGAAGTGGCGAAGAGCGAGCCACCGGAATGGGTGGAGGCGTTCCGGCGATATGCGGCGCTTCGGCCGGAAGATGCGCGGGCGCACTACTACTATGCAGTTGCGCTGGAGAAGCAAAGGCGAGGAGAGCCGGATTTTGCGGAGCGCGGAGCGGAGTTGGAAAAGGCGATTGCGATTGATCCTCAGTTTGGTAACGCGCATTTGAAATTAGGAGTTTTGTACAGTGAAAAAGGGGAATCGGCGAAGGCGGTAATCTCCTTGCAAAAGGCGATCGAGTTTACGCTGCTGCCTGATGAAGCGCATTTGCGGTTGGCGCAGGTTTACCGGCGGATGGGAGAGACGGAGAAGGCTCGGAGGGAATCGGAATTGTACGAGGAAGTGGCGGGGAAGAAGAGAGAGAAGTTGGAGCGGGAGCGGAAGGAGTTGGGGGAGTTCGTAGTTACGGGGAAGCCTTAGGAGAGAAGAGGAAAGCAAGAATCGGAATTACGCAGAGTTCGCTGAGAACGCAGAGAGCAGGATTTCTTAACGCTGGGTGCCCCACGTGCCGATTTTGCACGTGGGTTCTTGGGTCTCTCTTCTCTGTGCCCTCTGTGCTCCCTCTGCGATCTCTGTGTTAAATAGTTTTCCTCTTCTCTCTACTGGCGTGGAGTTGGCGGCGGGGTTGGGGCCCGCATCAGGTCGACAAACATTTTATAGAATTTTTCGGAGTCGAGGTCGACGTTGATTTCGACTCGTTGGAGTTGGCGTTTCGGCTTGTCGCCTTCGAGCCAGGTGAGGGTGTTGCCGTAGGAGGCGCTGTGGTCGGTGTCCACCGCCATGTAGCGGACGTCGCGCTTGGTGATGATGGAGGGATCGATCCAGGCGGCAGCGGCAAGTTCGTCCCACATGAAGTCGGCGCCGGGGCCATGCATGTAGTACTGTCCGACGTAGCGGGCGAGGGGAGTGCCGGCCTTTGCGATTTCGTCCACCATGGCTTGGGTCAGCCGCGTTCGAATCGAAATGTCCACAGGCGTGCAGGTGATTTTTCTCCAGTTGGCGTGAAGCACCGCGTCGGCGGCTTCCGGATCCATCCAGAAATTAAATTCATGCCGCGGCGTGTTGACGAACTCCGGATTGTCCGTTGAGGGATTCAGACTTCCCCCCATGAACACAAGTTCCTGCGCCATCTCCGCAAATTGCGGATCGATGCGCAGGGCCAGCGCCAGGTTGGTCATCGGCCCACCTTCGTAGATGGTCACCTCGTGCGGATATTTGTGGACCATGCGGATCAGAAAGTGCGCTGCGTCTTCGCTGGACGGCTTGATGGTGGGCAAGCCTTCTTTGGGTGGCGGAACGACGAAGGGATCGTGATACCAGCGGGAGTCCCAAGCGCCGGCGTAGCCAACCTTGCCGTAGCGTTCCTGCCAAAGCTGCGCTTCTTCGCGAGTGCGGACGAGCGGGAAGACGGCGCCGGGAACGACGGGAATGTCCGTGCGGCCCATGATTTCGAGGAGGCGGAGGGCGTGGACGACTTCCTCGTCGCGCCACTGATTGCCGGTGACAATGGTGACGCCGAGTACCTCGACCTGAGGCGATTGGATGAGGGTCGCGAGAGTCTGCATGTTACTGCCGCCGGGGCCGGAGCAGTCCTGATTGATGATGACCTTACGGCGGGTTTGGGCGGTGGTGCCGGAGACAGCGAAGAAAAGTGCGAGAAGCGCCGCACCGAAAAGGAAACGACCCACGGCTTGTGCCGTGGGTCGAGAAAAGTGGAACCGAGAGCTCGGTTTCAAGGCGGACCCTAGAACGTGAGCTTCAGCCCGAACTGGACGAGCCGCGGGTTGTTGACAGTGTAGTTGATCTTGCCGAACTGGCTAGGTGAGCTGACATCCGCACCCGGCAAGCCGAATTGCGCGTGGTTGAAGAGGTTGAAGATTTCCGCACGAAAGTCGAGCCCCATGTTTTCCCACGGCAACGCGAAACGCTTAACAACGGAAAAATCAGTATTGACGTAGTCAGGTCCGTTGACTGGAGTGCGGTTGGCGTTACCGAGTTGTCCAGAAGGAGCACCGACGAAGCAAGCGACGTTGAACCACTCGCCGATGTTCTGGTGAACGCCACTGTTCGGATCACAGATTTGGTTTGGCCGGTTGAAGGAGTTGCCGTTGCTGTTGAAGTTCACACCGGAGCTGTTCGTGCTGTTGAAGACGAACACGGGGAAGCCGGAGGTGATTTTCTCAATCAGAGTAAGTTGCCAGTTTCCGAGGAGAGTGTTGGTTGCGTTGTTCCAACTGCTCCCGTACTTCTTGCCTTTGCCAAAGGGCAGGTCGTAAAGGACGCTAGCGGTGAAGCTGCTGTTCAGGTTGATCTGGGAAAGCCCCCAATCGAGCTTGCCCCAATTGGGAAGCGGAAAGTAGGTCTGGCCGGTGGAGGTGCCAACGCCGTCGGTGAAGCCCGTGTCGTAGTTGCGCGAGTACGTGTAACCGATCAGAGCATACAGACCAGTCTTAGAGCTCTTGGTTTCCGCTTTGATCTGGAACGAGTTGTAGTGAGCGCGGCCGTAATCATTGGCGCTGTAAATTACATTGTTGTTCGGATTCAAGAAAGGCGGACCGAAGGATGTTCCGCCGGGCCCACAACCAAGTGTATAACCGGCTGTGACGCCGCATGCAGAGGGAGATCCAACGTTGAGGTTATTGCCGAAATTCAAAATGTGAGTGGCACGAGAACCGGCATATCCAGCGGTCAGAACGATCTGACCTGGGAGTTGATGCTCAATGTTCACGTTAAATTGCTGAACAGCGCCCTGCTTCAGGCTGAGATTTTCGGCGATGAGGTTGTCGAAATTAGAAGATAGGTCTGTGGCGCTCGGCGGCGTGGGCATAATTGGGAAACCGTCAGAGAAACCCAATCCCAAGGTGCCAGGTCCGATGGTTGCTGCCTGCCCATGGGCGACGTGACAGTTGGCAGTGACTGTGGTGCAGAAAGAGGTATTGGAGAAGGGCGTCTGGAAAACGATGTTAAAGGACTCAGCAAAGAACGGCGGGTTTTGCCAGAGGCCCTGAGCGCCCTGGCTCCAGGCAGAGTCATGGAAGACGGCGTATCCAGCCCGAATCGCGGTTTTATCGCTTCCGAAGAGTTTGTAGGCCAAGCCGATGCGTGGTTCAAGCGCGCTCCAATCCATCTGGACACCGGCACTCGAGCTGACACCATTCCGCCCAGCGACCAAAAGTTTGCCGGTGGAGGGGACCACGTTGGCCAAGCGGTTGGCGGATTCCGAGACTGGAGTGGCCATGGACCACGCGACGCCAATGTTCAGGGTTAGATCCTTGGTGGCGCGCCAGTCATCCTGGACATACGGGCGGAAGATCTTCCAGCGACGCCCGGTGACGTCGCCATTGAAGTTCTGGTCGTGAATTCGGATGTTGCTAATCCCCTGGATCATATCCGCCAACGGATTGCCCGAGTACGCACCATCCATGACCCAGAATCCGTCCTGGAAGCCGACGGAGCGGACGTTCATCTGGTTGGCGCGAACACCGAGACCCATCTTGATGTCGTGCTTGCCCTTGATCACGTCGAAAGAGTCGGAAATGGAGAATACGTTGGTTCCACCCTGGAAGGGAGTAAAGCCGCGGTCACCCAAACCCCAGAACCCGCCATTGGGAGAGATTGAGACGAGACCGCAACTGCTGCCGAAGCACTTGTTCCCCGTGTCGCAATTAATGTTCGCGCCGGGAATCCCGAGCTGTTGAGAGATGCAGCTGCCGGTGCCCTGGGAGGTGATGTAGTTAAAGATGCGGTTATAGCCGCCACTCACCTGGTTGACCATGGTGGGCGAGAAAACGTGAGTTTCCGAGAGAGAAACGTTTCGTGCGTGATTGATGATGCCTTGGTTGCTGGCAAAAGCGTTTTGCTCGGCGAAGCCCGGCGCACCGCCGGGGACATAAGAGACAGCTTGATCATAGCTAAAGCGGGCAAAGGCGGTGTCCGAAGAAGAAAAGTTATGATCGAGGCGAATATCAAATTTGGTTTCATCGAGCTTGCGAACTGGGGAATTGACGAAGTTAAAGCCCGCAGTCGGATTGTTTGCGTTGGCGTGTGGATAGAAATCAATTAAGTTCTTGCCGATCGAGGGTCCACCACCCGCGGTGGTAAAGAGCCCAGCCGGGATTACATTGCAGGGAGTACCGGCGGGCTGGCTCAAGTCCGGGTTCAGGGCAAGGGGGGTTTTGCCGTCGGGAGCACACTGGAACGGAGTGTTTCCCGCAGCAAGCCCCGCAAATGTGTTGGGGTTGGATACAGACCCAATCGCAACCGGGTTGCCGAATGCATCGTTGGTGAAATCGCCGGCGCGCATGGCGTCGGAAGGGACTAATCCGGTAAAGGTGGTGCCATGACGCTGGAATTTCTGTTCGCCATCCACGAAGAAGAAGGTCTTGTTTTGGCGAATCGGGCCGCCGATGCCGCCGCCGAACTGATTCAGATTGAATTTCTCGGGCTTAGTGGCGAAGAAGCTCTTAGCGTCGAGAGAGGTGTTGCGAAGGAACTCAAAGAGGGTACCGTGAAAGTTATTGGATCCTGATTTGGTGGTGACCAGAACCGTCGGTCCCGCACGGGTTCCGAATTCGGCGGAATAGTTGTAGGTCAGCACCTTGAATTCCTGAATCGAGTCGATGGAAGAGAGAATGCCAATACCGCCGGCAGTCAACTCGTTGTTGTCATTGCCGTCGAGAAGCCAGTCGGTACTGTTGGCGCGGGAGCCGCCAACCGAGAGAGAGTACGAGCCGCGGGCGGAAACTTCGCTGCTGGGGCCGCCGTTGAAAAAGCTTGTGGGATTGGTTTCCTGGGTGGTACCCGGCGTGAGCGTGGCAAGCTGTACGAAATCGCGGCCGTTCAAGGGGAGCTGCGCAACTTCTTGCGAGGTGATGACCTGGCCCAAGGTCGGGTTGGTGGTCGTTACGGCAACGACGTCGGCGACAACCTCCACACTGGAGGAGACGGAAGCAGGGTTAAGGCTAAAATTTAGTTCCCGTGCTTCGTCGATCTGCAGCTTGAGGTCTTTGACCTCAGCGGGCTGAAAACCCTGAAATTCCACGTGGACGGTATACACACCGACGGGTAGATAATTGATGATGTAGTGGCCGGTTTCATCCGTCTTGGTGTCGCGAACTACACCCGTACCCTGAGAAGTTACAGTAACAGTGGCGCCGGCGATGGAGGAGCCGGACTTATCGGTAATCGTGCCGGAAAAACTGCCGATGGCCTGACCGCGGGCGGAAGCGCCGAGACAGAGAGTTGCAAAAAAAGCTACGACCACGAAAAGAATTCTCTTCGTCATCTTTCATACCCCTTTTCGGAACCCTGGACTCAATGCTAGAGAACAGAAGCGGTTAAGAATTACGACCTCTGTAACCATAACGCCGGAACTGAAGCACCCCGAAGCCGCGGTTAACGGAATTCCACGACCGACCGCGGCTCGTTTAAAAGTCCCCAGCGGCTCGAACGACGCTTTGAGTACTGGGAAAATATTGAAATGAAATTACTTCTCAATTGAGGGAGTGTCAAGCGGATGTTTGCGGAACGTCGGCAAACCACGTTTCACTTTGGGGCCTCGGTTTGAAACATGCCATGTGCTAGACTCTTTACAGTCCGCAACAATTCCATGCCGATCAAGGTCATTTCTGCCATTCCGCTCTGGACTTTCCTCTTTCTGCAAGCATTTCTTGTCACTTTGCCATCGATTGCCCAAGATGCTGGCAAAGATGGTAGCAATCGCCAGGTTGCTACCCCAAGCGCCGAACTGCACCTGGGCAGGGGTTACGAGGCAATGCGGAATGAGCGCTACGGCGAGGCCGTTCAGGAATTTCGAGCCGCACTGACGATCGATTCGACGCTCGTGATGCGCGCGCGTTTTCCGCTGGCCGTCGCCCTGTTCGAGCAGCGGAAATATCCGGCGTCCCGCGCCGAGTTTGAAAAAGTACGCCAGGAGGCAGGCGAGCAGCCCGGCCTCTTCTACTATCTCGGCAGAATCGATCAGGAAGAGCACGATTACAAGCGGGCGATCGCAAATCTTTCCAAAGCCGCTGCCAGCCCACCATTTCCCGACACGTTTTTTTACTTAGGGTTGGCGTATCTGAAGGGTGCCGACGAGCCGAACGCCGAAAAATGGTTGAAAGAGGCAATCCGCGTGAACCCAGACGATTCACGCGCGCTCTACCAGCTGGCTACGCTCTATCGAAAACAGGGTCGCACGGAAGAGGCTAACGAAACATTCGCGCGGACCAAGGAGGAAAAAGTCTCCAGCGACAAGCTGACTCAGATCAAGGTTGAATGCGGAGAGAAACTTGAGTATGGGCTCACGGAGGAATCTCGTTCGCTTTGCGAGCGGCTTGACGACCCGAACGATCCTGAAAAACTGACGGCGCTTGGCATTCTATATGGCCAACACGGATTTCTGGAGGATGCCCTTGCGCCCTTGCGGCGAGCGGCGGAGCTTTCGCCACGCTCGCCGATGATGCAATACAATCTGGCCTATGCGTACTACCAGCTTGGGAGGTTCTCGGATGCGCGGGCGCCACTTGAAGAAGCCACTCGCCGCTGGCCGGATCTTTTTCCTTTGCGATCGCTATACGGGATTGTGCTCTGGAAACTTGGCGATGTGCCGGGAGCCTATAGCGCCATGAGCAATGCGCATAAGCTCAATCCGGACGACAACCCAACCGCAGAGGTGCTCTACAAGTGCCTGTTGATTTTGGGAGATCAGGCCGAAGCCAAAGCGAATGCAGCGGATGCCCTGCTCTATTGGAAAGAGGCGGCGAAGCTTCGGCCTTCGCAGCCGGAACCCCACCACCATTTATCCCTGCTCTACGCGAAGAGCGGGCGGCCACAGTTGGCGCGTCAGGAGCAAAAAGAAGCCGATCGTCTGAGCGAATCGAAGGCGCCGTGAGCGCAGTGAGGCTTGGCGTTTGTCCACCGCGAGGAGATTTCTACTTTAGTGATGCGGCTACTTTTTGGCCGTATTCCTTCGCTTTGGCCATGGCGGCCGGCTCGTCGACAGTAAGCAGCTTGCCGTCTTTCAGCAGAGTTTTCCCGGCGACGACTACGGTTTGGACTTCGCTGGCTTTGAGGGCGTAGACGATTTGGGAGTACACGTCGTACATGGGGACGGCGTTGGGGACGTCGAGCGTCAGGATGACGAAATCGGCTTTTTTGCCGGTTTCGAGAGAGCCGATCTGCTTTTCCATGTGCAGCGCGCGGGCGCCTTCGATGGTGGCCATTTCCATGGCGCCCTTGGCTCCTAGTGCGCGGGGATCGACGCGGTAGGTTTTTTGCAGCTTCGCGGCGAGGTCCATCTCTTCCATCATGTCGAGATCGTTGTTGCTGCCGGCGGGCCCGTCGGTGCCGAGACCGACGCGCATGCCCGCCGCTCGCTGATCCACAACAGGTGCGACGCCACTGGCAAGCATCATGTTGCTCGAGGGATTGTGGACGCAGCCGACCTGGCGCTCGGCGAGGATTTTCATGTCGGTGTAATCCACCCAGATGCAATGCGCGGCGAGAACGTCGGGGCCGAGGAATTCGATGCGCTCGAGATATTGCACCGGTGTGGCGCCGTTCTTCTCGATGCTGTCCACGAATTCCTTTCGCATTTCGGAGACGTGGATTAGCAGCGGCGCGTGGTATTTGCGGGCCAGGGTGGCGGCGTCGCGCAAGGTTTTTTCGGAGCAGGTGTAAATGGAATGCGGAGCGACAGCGGCGTGGATGAGAGGATCGCCCTGCCACTTTTTCAGGAATTTTTCGGTATAGGAGGCCATTTCGGCCACGTTTTTGTTGTCGGGGACGGGGAAATCGATCCAGGTTTCGCCGAGAACGCCACGGAGGCCTGCGGCTTTGGTTTCTTCGGCTTCGGCGTCTTCGAAATAGTACATGTCGGCGAAGGTGGTTGTGCCGCTGCGAATCATTTCGGCCAGCGCGAGGCGGGAGCCCCAGCGGACGTAGTCTTCAGTGACATTGTGCGCTTCGGCGGGGAAGATGAACTTGCGGAGCCAGTCGTCGAGGGTGACGTCGTCTTTGAGGCCGCGCATGAGGACCATGGGGATGTGGGTGTGCCCATTAATCAAGCCGGGGATGATGAGTTTGCCGCTGGCGTCAATGGTTTGTTTGGCGACGATGCCTTTTGGAAATGTGAGGTTGACGTCGCTGCCGATTAGGACGATTTCGTCGCCGCGAATGGCCAGGAATCCGTTTTCGAGGACGCGGCGGTTGGCGTCCATTGTGACGACGGTTGCGCCTTTGACGAGGAGATCTACGGAGACGGCTTCTTTGGGAGCGACCTGCGCGACGACAGCGGAAGCGAAGACCAGACACGAGGCGAAGAAAAGAAATTGGTTTCGAAGGGCGCGGGATGGATTCATGAACCTGTCCTTGTTCGATTTGTAGCTCAGGCCTTCAGGCCTGAGGGTTTTCGCGGCCACACTGCGATCGAGCTGACGGAGCGAAAAGCCTCACCCCCTGCCTGCCGCAGGCAAGCTGAAGGGGTGAGCTACAGATTAGAGGAGTCGAAGGGTTTGGGAAAGAGCTGGCTCATGCGGAGGACTTCGACTTTGTCTTTGAGGTTTGCGAGCACGACCGGAATGTCGCCGCAAAATTCCCAGATGATCTGACGGCAAGCGCCGCAGGGAGGAGTGAGCGTATCGGTGTCGGTGACGACGGCGATGGAATCGAAGCGGCGCTCACCTTCGCTGATGGCTTTGAAGATGGCGACGCGCTCGGCGCAGAGCGTCAGCCCGTAAGTGGCGTTTTCGATGTTGCAGCCGGTGAAGACTTTTCCTGATGGAGAGTGCAGGGCTGCGCCGACTTTGAAGTTGGAGAATTTGGCGTGGGCGTTTTCGCGGACATTGGTTGCCGCGGCGATGAGGGGGTCGTGTTCAGACATTTTGGTCTCCTGGGATAAAAGCACGGTCCAGCTTACACGCAAGACTCAAGGGCCGATTAACTCAAGCTAGCAGGTGTCTTCCTGAGGCTATCCGACGAGGATAGCCGAAGGATCTCAACACAGACAAATTCCACGATGGATCAGTTGAGGTCCTTCGCTCCGCAAACAGCGCTACGCTCAGGATGACAAGTTTTTTAATTTTAGGTGAAACAAAAAAAGTTTCTCACCCCAAACTGGGATTAGAGGGAAGCGGCGATTTCAGGGATTACGGCGCGGAGCAGGCCGATGAATTGAGATTTGACGCGCTCCGCGGTTTCGAGCACTTCGTTGTGATCGAGCGGCTGATCGAGGACACCGGCGGCCGCGTTGGTGACGCAGGAAATACCGAGGGCGCGAATGCCGGAATGGCGCGCGGCGATCACCTCGGGAACCGTGGACATGCCGACGAGATCTGCCCCAATCGACCGCAGATAGCGGATTTCAGCGGGTGTTTCGTAACTGGGGCCGGCGAGCGCAGCGTAGACACCTTCGCCGAGGCCAATGTTCAGGCGGCGGCCGGCAGCTAACGTGAGTTCGCGGAATTTTTTGTCGTAAGCGTTAGTCATGTCAGGAAAGCGCGGGCCGAATTGTTCCACGTTGGGGCCTGAGAGCGGGTTCGCCCCTTGCAGATTAATGTGATCGCTGATGACCACGAGGCGGCCTTGAGTGAATTCCTTTTTGATGCCGCCCGCGGCGTTGGTTAGAATGACGGCTT
>Ga0307479_10004432_pt1 | contig 12828 bp, 14 predicted proteins | sample atmos_gasesECM4C_FD_203743 | JGI IMG/M metagenome (GOLD analysis project Ga0307479, IMG submission 203743) | Hardwood forest soil microbial communities from Morgan-Monroe State Forest, Indiana, United States - atmos_gasesECM4C_515 | ecosystem: Environmental > Terrestrial > Soil > Temperate...
GGAGTCTGGGCTGCGGAAACGGGATGGAAGCGCACCCGCGTACGACCGGAGCTGTCGCGATCGACCACGACGTTGTCGGCCGACTTGAACTGGCCGGCGCCGGCGAGCCCGGTGGGCTCGTAGAGCATCCGATGCAGATGCAGGATCACGCCGACCGATACCGTTCCCTCCGCCCAGCCTTCGCCGAAGACGTACGTCAACGCGTCGCTGTACCCGCGGAGCTCGGCCTCGGAGCGATTGCGTGGCGTCTCCGCGGCATTGCGGATCACCGCCACGGCACGTGCGTGCGGCGCAGTCACACCCTCGATTGCCGAGGATGCCTCGACGCTCTCCACACGGGCGCTGTCACGCAGGTGGTCGAGCAGGCCCGGCATCTGGCGCCTGTACAACTCCCCTTGGCCCGCCGCGCGGTCGATGCGCCCCAACCGCGCGACGATCTCGCCCGGCACAGGGCCGAGCCGCGACCCCAGGCCCTGGAAACTGGTCAATGGGAGCGCGTAAACCAGCTAATCATCAGGCTATTTTATCTGGTTTATCGCGTTCTTGGTGCCTTTCCTCGCCTAGCCCGCGGCGCGCAGTGCCTCCAGCACCTCGTCCGCGTGCCCCGTGGGGACGACCTTCTCCCAGACGCGCTCGATGGCGCCGTTGGGGCCGATCAGGAAGGTGGTGCGGAAGATGCCCATGAACTTCCGCCCATCGGGGAGCTCGCGCTCGCCCCAGGTGCCGTACGCCTCCAGGGCGACGTGGTCGGGGTCGGCGACCAGGGTGAAGGGGATGCCCAGCTTCTCCACCCACGCGTCGTGCGAGGCGACGTCGTCGCCGCTCACGCCGACGACGACGGCATTCAGGCCTTCGATCTTCTCGAGTTCATCACGGAACCCCTGAGCTTCGATCGTTCAACCGGTGGTGTCGTCCTTGGGGTAGAACCAGAGCACCACGCGGCGCCCGCGCAGCGAGCTGAGTCGCAGCGTGCCGCCGCCGTTGGTGGCCAGCTCGAAGTCGGGCGCCATGTCGCCCGAGCGAGGCATTGTGGACATGAGTGGCAGGTTCTCCTGTGAGCTCAGGACGCCGCGGCGGCGTGCTCCTTGCTGTGCGCTTCGATCAGCGGCTGCGCGATCTGCGCAGGCACCTCCTGGTAGTGGGAGACGCTCATCGTATAGCGACCGCGTCCCTGGGTGGCGGCGCGCAGGTCGATGGGGAAGGTGTACATCTCGGCCAGCGGCACCTGGGCGGTGACCTCGGTGCGTCCGTCGCCCATCGGGTTCATGCCGCCGACGTGGCCGCGCTTGGCGTTGATGATGCCGATGACGTCGCCCATCAGCCGCTCGGGGACGACGACGTGCACGTCCATGACCGGCTCCAGCAGCACCGGCTTGGCCTCCTGCACGGCGCGCCGCATGGCCATCGAGCCGGCGATCTGGAAGGCGATGTCCTTGCCGTCGACCGGGTGGGTCGAGCCGTCGACGAGGCGCACCTTGACGTCGACGATGGGATACCCGGCGACCGCGCCCTGCTCGATGGTCTGCTTCACGCCCTTCTCCACCGAGGGGCGGAACTGCTGCGGGATGGAGCCGCCGAAGATCTTGTCCTCCCAGACGTAGCCCTCACCGCGGGGCAGGGGCTCGATCTCGATGGTGCAGTCGCCGTACAGCCCGGCACCGCCTGACTGCTTCTTGTACTTGTTCTGCACGCGCGCCGCGCCGGTGATGGTCTCCAGGTAGGCCACCTTGGGCTGCGACAGCGTCGCGTCGACGCCGAACTTGCGCTTGATCCGCTCCAGGGCGACGTCGAGGTGGACGTCGCCGAGGCCGTGCAGCACCTGCTCCTTGGTGACCTCGTCGCGCTGCATGGAGAACGTCGGGTCCTCCTCCGTATAGCGGGCCAGCGCGGAGTTGATCTTGTCCTCGTCGCCCTTGGTCCTGGCGTGCACCGCCATCGCGTAGGCGGGCGCCGGGTAGTCGATCGGCGGCAGCGTGACGACGTGCGCCTTGTCGCACAGGGTGTCGCCGGTCACGGTGACGGCGAGCTTGGTGGCGACGCCGATGTCGCCGGCGACGATCTCGCCCGTCGGGACGATCTGCTTGCCCATCGGCTGTCCCAGCTGGGCGAGGCGCTCCTCGGCGTTGCGGTTGCCGTTCCACGGATGGGTGTCGGGACGCATCGCGCCGCGCAGCACCCGGAAGTAGGTGATCTTGCCGAAGGGATCGATGGTCGACTTGAAGACCTGCGCCACCAGCGGACCGGACGGGTCGCACTCGATCTCGATCTCCTTGCCCTTGGCGTCGATCGCCTGGTGCACGCGCTCCTTCGGTGACGGCAGGTAGCGGTTGATGCAGTCGAGGACGAACGACGCGCCCTTCTCCGACAGCGCCGCCGCTGGCACGATGGGCACCAGGCTGCCGCGCAACGCCGCGACATGCATCGCGCCGTGCACCTCGTCGTCGCTGAGCTCGGTGCCCTCCAGGTACTTCTCCAGCAGGGAGTCGTCGGTCTCGGCGGCGGCGTCGACCAGCGCGGAGTGGGCGCGCTCGATCTCGTCGCGATGGTCCTCGGGGAACTCGCCCTCCTTCAGCCTGCCGCCATCGAAGGAGTACGCGGTGTCGTTCACCAGGTCGACGAGGCCGCGGAACGACTCGTGCGAACCCACCGGCACGGCGATGGCGATCGCCTTGCGGCCGAAGGCCTCGCGGATGGCGTCGACGGTGGCCTCGTAGGAGACGTTCTCCTTGTCCATCTTGTTGACCACGATCAGCGCGGGCAGGCCGGCGGCGCTGATCCGCTCCCAGGCCAGCTCGGCGCCGACCGGGATCTCGCTGCCCGGCGTGCCCGCGGACACCACCAGGATCGCGGCGTCGGCGGCGGCCAGCGCCTGCGACACCTCGCCGCCGAAGTCCTGGAAGCCGGGGGTGTCGATGAGGTTGACGCGCACGTCCATCCAGTCGAGATGGGCGACCGCGGCGGAGATGGAGATGGAGCGCTTCTGCTCCTCCGGCTCGTGGTCGAGGATCGACGTGCCCTGGTCGGTGGAGCCGAGCCGCTGGGTGGCGCCCGCGGCGTGGAGGAGCGCTTCGCACAGCGACGTCTTGCCGTCGTGGCTGTGGCCGAGGACGGCGACGCAGCGGATGCGATCGGGTGTGGGCATGACGGCTCTCCAACTCCAATCCGGGCAGCCAATGGTAGCCGCTATCTTTGGCGGCCTTCCATGCCCCCCAGCCGACCTGCGCCACCCGTGCTGCTCGGCGCCTGCGCCCTGCTCGTCGCCTGCGGCGACAGCACCACCGCCGCGCGCTGCACGCCACCTCCGTCCGCTCCATCGCCGAGTGCGGTGGGCGCCGGGCCGCTGACCGCGCGCGCCGACCGCGCCCAGGTGCCGGACGGCGGGACGGTGCGGCTGAGCGTCGACGCCACCGGGCCGGCCACCTATACGGCCCCGTGCGACCAGCCGGTCCAGGTCATCGTGGTGGACAGCACGGATCTGCACGTCGCCGCGCTCACCGACCCCGCCCCGAAGGGGACGCCGTGTGGTGCGGTGACGCTCACGGCCGGGCAGACCGCGCACTACGAGGTGCTGTGGACCACCGACGCCACCCTGCCCCCTGGGATGTACCGCCTGGTGGCCACCCTCGGCGACCAGGCGCCGCTGGTGGTCCACGTCGACGTGCAACTGCAGGTCGCCTGCGCGGCGAGCTAGGGCTTGTCGGCGACGACCAGCAGGGAGTGGGACAGGCCTGTGGCGCGGTAGCGGGTCCAGCCGTCGTACACGGCGTGGACTCGCAGGCCGGCTCGGGCGAAGAGCTGCTCGACGTCGGCCAGCGGGGTGAAGGCACCGGTCGTCTGCTGCACCGCGACGCCGTCGTCGAGGACGGCGATCTCGCGCAGAACGTAGGTGTGCGCCTCGTCGTCGTAGGTGGCGTCGGTGAGCAGCAGGTGGCGACGGTCGGCGAGGATCGAGAAGGGGACGTACTCCCACGCGCTCAACCGCCCCGGCGGCTGGTCGGGGCGGACGCGGAGCTCGGCGACCAGCCGTCCCCCCGGGCGCAGCGCGGCGGCGAGGCGGCGCAGCACCTGGGGCTGCTGGGTGCGACGGAACGCCTCCAGGACGTAGTAGATGAGCAGCACGGCGTCGTAGCGCTCGGGCTCGTCCAGGGTGCGCAGGTCCTGCCTGCGGAACGTCGCGGCGCGGGTGAGCTTGGCCTCGCGGGCCAGGCCGCGGGCGTGCCGGAGGACGGCGTCGCCGACGTCGATCCCGGTCACCGTGTAGCCCAGGCGGGCGAGGCGCACCGTGTAGAGGCCCGGTCCGCAGGCGGCGTCGAGGACGTCGGCGGGGGCTGCCGGGAGCAGCCTGAGCAGGCGGCGGACGTGTCGCTCGACGACGTGCAGCCGCCGGCTGGCGCCGTCGTGGGACTGGTCGAGGTGCTCGCGGAGGACGCGCCGGGAGACCTCAGGATCGCCCCAGTCCAGCTCGAAGCGCTTGTCGAAGGGGATCGGCCAGTCGGGCAGGGCGCTGGGGCGGAGGCGGCGGGGATCGGAGCGGGGCGTGGGCTGCGGCGGTGGCGTCGGCATGGGGGAGGGCAGCGTACGCGGCGGCGGGTCGGAGCGGTGGGACGTGGCGCCGGGGGGCGCGTCGGGCAGAATGTCCGCCCGGATGACCCACGCACTCACCACCTTCCTGTCCGACCACGGCATCCTCGCCGTGCTGCTGCTGATGACGGTGGAGAGCTGCGGCATCCCCTTCCCCTCCGAGGTGATCATGCCCTTCGGCGGCTACCTCGCCTCCCAGGGACACGTGTCGTTGGCGGGGGTGATCGTCGCCGGCGCCGCGGGCAACCTCATCGGCTCGCTCATCGCCTACGGGCTCGCCGCGCGGTGGGGTGAGCCGCTGCTGCTCGGTCCGGGACGGTGGATCGGCATCTCCCGGCGCCACATCGAGGTGGCCGACCGCTGGTTCCAGCGCCACGGGCTCGCCGCCGTGCTGGTGGGGCGCGTCATCCCCGTGGTGCGCACCTACATCTCGTTCCCGGCGGGACTCGCACGCGTGGACCTGGTGCGCTTCTCGGTGCTGACCTTCGCCGGCGCGCTGCCCTGGTGCGCCGCACTCGCCGCCGCGGGCTACGCGGTTGGTGCCAGCTACGACAAGATCTCGGGCCCCATCGAGGTGGTAGCGATCGTCGTCGCGGTGCTCGTCGTCGGGGTGGTCATCGGCTGGATCGTCCGCAACCGTCGGCGCACCACCGCCGCGTAGCGACCTACAGCCGGCGCACCAGGGGGAGAAGGCGCGGGTCGGGCTGGCCGAGGTGGACGGCGGACCAACCCACGAGCTCCGGCTGGCGGCCGTACAGGACGATCACCCGGCCGTCGCGCCGCGGCCCCGCGGCGAGCCCGTCATCGACGTACCAGCCGCTCGCGGCGCCCGGCTGCAGCGCGGCGGAGGTGGCGAGGAGGCATGCCCCCGCGGGGTTGCGCCGCCGCAGCCGTCGCGCCGCGGCCTGGCACGCGGCGTAGGTGTCGAGCCCGCCCGTCGCGGTGCGAGCGGGAAGGACGGGACGCACCGCGGTATCGACCACCTGGTCAGGAATCTCCACGGCCCACAGCGCGCGCCGGATGCCGAGCAGGTCGACCTCGTCGGTGATCGCCTCGTGGCGCAGGAACTCAGCCCAGGCGCCGTGCGGGGTGTCCGCGAAGTAGCTGGCCGGGCCTTCGTGTTCACCGTGCCAGCGCCCCGGTGGCTGCTCCGCGGACTCCCACAGCAGCGGGTATCGGGGATCGACGTGGCGGTAGCCGATCACGTCGCGTAGGAGCTGTTCAGCGCCTCAGCGAGGTGCAGCACCTGCTGCGGGCCTGCGGCGTCGGGATCCCAGTCGCCGTGCAGCAGCTGCGCGGGCGCCTTGCCGCGCAGCTGCGGGCGGGGACGGTCGAACCAGCGGCGGATGCCGAACTCGTTGTAGCCCGCGGCCAGGTGGGACACGATCACCGCGATGTGGTGCAGACGAGCGGCGACCGCATCGGGGGTGGCCCGCTCGCCGGTGATGTAGCGGCGCAGGCTGCTCATCGAGATCCCCACCAGACGGGCGACGAACTCGTGGCCGAGCATGTCGCCGAGCGCGTCGGCCTCGGTGGCCGGCGTGGGAGAGGCGAGCAGCTCGGCGTAGATGCGATCGAGGAGCGCGGCGAGTGCGCCGGGGTCGGTCGTGCTCTCGAACTCGAGCACCGCGTGGCGGCCGATGCCGTGGCGCTGCAGGTGCTTCAGCGGCGCAACGATGGTGGCGCGCTCCAGCCGGGCGATCGGCGTGCTGCCGGGGAGCAGGCCCATCGCCTCGGCGAGCCCGAGCAGCCGAGCGGCGCGCATGCCCACGGCGGGCCGGTCGAACGGAGCCTCAGCGGAAAGGATCTGGAGCATTGCCATTGTCCGAATCGTATCCGATTCGCGCCCGGTGTACGCGCGGGGTTCAGGCCAGCGGGATGATCTCGACCACCGCGCCGGCCTCGACCCGCTCGCCCTGCGCGGGCAGCGCGACCAGGCAGTCGGCGAGCACGAGGGAGCGCATGATCCCCGAGCCCTGGGGGCCGGTGAGGCGGACGCCGGGCAGCTCGTCGTCGCGGGCGGCCGGTTGCAGCACACCGCGATGGAAGGTCTCGAGTCCTTCGGGTTTGTCCATGGGCTCCAGGGCACGCGCGGCCATGCGGCGGCGGTGCACCTCGGCGGCGCCCTGCAGCTGGAGGACCGCGGGGCGGGCGAACAGCTCGAAGGTCACCTGCGAGCTGACCGGGTTGCCGGGCAGCCCGATGAACGGCACGTTGCTGACAACTCCGACCGCAAGTGGCTTGCCCGGCCGCATGGCGACGCGCCAGAAGTCCATGCGCCCCATGGCGTCGACGACGTCGCGGACGTGGTCGTGGTCGCCCATGCTCACCCCCGCGCTGCTGACGATGAGGTCGCAGCGCGACGCCTCGGTGAAGGCGCGGCTCAGGTCGACGACGGTGTCGCGGGCGATGCCGATGCGCACCGCCTCGCCACCCGCCTCGCGCACCGCCGCGGCGATGGCCACGGCGTTGGAGTCGACGATCTGTCCCGGTCCTGGCTCGACGTCGGGCTCGACCAGCTCGTCACCCGTCGAGACCACGGCGACGCGCGGGCGGCGGCTGACTTCGAGCCAGGCGTTGCCCAGCGCCGCACACGCGGCGAGGTCGGGCGGACGCAGGCGGCGACCGATGGCCAGGATGGGGTCGCCCGGCCTCATGTCCTCACCGGCGTGCCGGATGTTGGTGCCGGAGCTGACCTCAACTGTGATGGCGACGCGGTCGCGCCCGGAGTCGGTGTCCTCGTAGCGGACCACCGCGTCGGCGCCGTCGGGGACGGGGGCGCCGGTCATGATACGCATCGCGGTGCCGGGGGTGAGGCGGCGTCCCGGTGGCGTGCCGGCGCGCGACTCGCCGGCCACGTCGAGGATCACCGGGGTCGACGCGCCGGCGCCGCTGGTGTCGCGGTGCCGCACGGCGTACCCGTCCATGCCGGAGTTGTCGAACGGTGGCAGGGTGCGGCGGCTGACCACCGGCTCGGCGAGCACCCGGCCCAGCGCCTCGGACAGCGGCACGCGCTCGGTGCGCAGCGCGGCGATGGCACCGAGGATGCGCTGCTGCGCCTGGGCGACGCTGAGCATCCCGGCGCTGACGCTCACGGCTGCTCCCCCTGGAGGATCGCGGTGAGCACCCGCGTCGATTCGGGGTCGCCGGGACGCGCGCCGTCGAGGTCGACGCCATAGCGCACCCGCGTCGCCGCGTACACGGTGCGCATCGCGGGGACCGGGACGCCGGCCGCGTCGCCGCGCCGCACCACGTCGCCGAGCAGCACCTCGAGCTCGCTGTCGCGCCCCTGGGCGAGGTCGCGGAACAGCGAGGAGCGGCCCTCGGGGTCGGTGCCGCTGATGCCCTGCACGATGAAATCGACAACGCCGGCAGAAACCTCGACGCCGTCCGCGGCGGCGACGGCGCGCACCTCCTCGCACAGGGTGCGGAAGGTGAGCATCATGTCGGGCAGCTCGCGGAACTCGCCGACGGTGCGGGCCGTCAGCGCCGTGATGCCACTCAGCGGGGCGAGCAGGCAGAGCTTCTCCCAGCAGACGCGACGCCCGTCGTCGTCGGCGGCGGCGACCAGGCCTGCGGCGCTCCAGCGCTGGGCAAGATCGCGCGCCTTCTCGGCCAGCGCCGTCTGGGCCGGTTCGAGCGGACCGAAGCGGTACAGCCGCGGCCCGCCGAGGACGCGCACCACCCCCGGCGCCTCGACGTGGCTGAAGATGTAGACACTTCCGACCAGAACTTGCGCCGCCGGGAGGGTGGCGAGCGGTCCAGACAGGTGCGAGACGCCGTTCTGCACCGCGAGCACCGGCGTCCCGGTTTCGCAGCGCGCGAGGTAGGCGGGCAGAGCGGCGACGAGGTCGGGAAGGTCGCGCTGCTTGGTGGCGAGCACCACGGCGCCAGCGGGTGGCGCGGCGTCGAGTGTCGCGTGCACCGAGACGCGCGCAGGCGCAGCGTCAGCGCGCAGAGGGTCGACCAGCCGCAGCCCGTCGCGCGCGATCGCCTCGCCGTGCGCGCCGCGCGCCACCACCGACACGTCGAGCCCGCCCTGCGCCAGCACGGCCGCGAGGTACCCACCGACCCCGCCGGGTCCGACGACGCAGCAGTCCGTCATGGCTGAGGAGCATAGTCATCCGCTCGCGGCCCCGTTGCGCGGCGCCGCGGCAGAAGGGAGCATCAGTCAGTTGGAGCAGCGCCGGATCACCGCCAACGGGATCGACTTCGCCTGCCTCTGCGCCGGACCCCAGGACGGTCCGCTCGTCCTCTGCCTGCACGGCTTTCCCGACCACGCGCCGAGCTTCGTCCCGCTGCTCGACGACCTCGCCGCCGCCGGGTGCCGCGCCGTCGCGCCCTGGATGCGCGGCTACCACCCCACCTCGCTCGCGCCTGACGGGCGCTACCAGTCGGCGGTGCTCGCCCTCGACGCCGTGGCGCTGGTCGACGCGCTCAGCCCGGATGGCACGGCCGCGCTCGTCGGGCACGACTGGGGCGCGATCGCGGCGTGTGGCGCGGCGATCCTCCGGCCGCCTCAGGTGCGCAGCGTGGTCAGCATGGCGCTGCCCCACCCCGCGGTCGTCGGCGCCACGCTGACCGGCGACTGGGACCAGCGCAAGCGCTCCTGGTACATGTGGTTCTTCCAGCTCGCCGTGCTGCCCGAGCTGGTCGTGCCCGGGGACGACTGGGCCTTCATCGACCGGCTGTGGGCCGAGTGGTCACCCGGCCACACGCCCGACGCGACGCAGATGGCGGCGCTCAAGCAGACGCTCGCGGCGCCCGGCGGGTTGGAGGCGGCGCTCGGCTACTACCGGCAGACCATCGACTTCGCCCGCCAGGCCGACGACCTCGCCTCGGTCCAGGTGGACGTCTCCAGCGGCATCATCGAGGTGCCCGCGCTCTTCCTCATGGGAGCGGACGACGGCTGCTTCGGGCCCGACAGGGAGGGCGCCAGCCTCGCGCTCTGCAGCGGCGAGGCGCGCGCCGAGATCCTCGACGGGCTGGGGCACTTCCTCCACGTGGAGGCGCCAAAGCGGGTGAATCCGGTGGTGCTGGACTGGGTGCTCGCGGCGAGCCGCTAGCTCATGTCCACCCAGGGCGACTGCTCGCCCTCGGACCCCTCCTCCTCAGAGCCGCGCTGGCGGTAGCGCTCGGCGACCATCTTGTAGGCGACGTTCTTGGGCAGGCCGAGCTTGACGAGGGACTTGACCTCGTCGGCCATCACCTTGTCCCGCGCCGTCTCGATGGCGGCGATGACGTCGTCGATGTGCACCGGGGCGCGCTTTGCCATACAGCCGGTCAGTCTACCACTGCCTTGTGATTCCCAATCCGCGGGTGGTGTGGGTGCGGCGCGGTGGGGTGGTGGGCGTCCCGCATACTTGGAGACCGATGGCCTACCTTCCCAACACGGACGCCGATCGGCGTTCGATGCTCGATGCCGTCGGGGCCCGCCGCATCGAGGACCTCTTCTCCTCCGTCCCCGCACAGCTCCTCGACCCCCGACTCGACCTTCCCCCGGCCCTCTCCGAGCAGGAGCTGGTCGCCGACCTGGAGCGGCTCGCCGCCCGCAACCGTCCGCTCAGCGCCTGGGAGTCGTTCCTCGGCGCGGGTGTGTACCGGCGCTTCATCCCCGCCATCGTCAAGGCGACCATCTCGCGGCCCGAGTTCTACACGGCGTACACGCCGTATCAGGCGGAGGCCTCGCAGGGCACGCTGCAGACCATCTTCGAGTTCCAGACGATGATCTGCGCGCTGACGGGCATGGACGTGTCCAACGCGTCGCTGTACGACGGCGCCACCGCCGCTGCCGAGGCGCTGATGCTGGCGGTGACGCACACCAACCGCGGACGCGTCGCGGTGTCGGCGGCGATCCACCCCGAGGCCCTGGGCGTGATCCAGACGTATGCGCGTGGACGCAATGTCGAGGTGGACGTGATCGCCCACCGCGACGGCGTCACTCCACTCGACGCGGTGCGCGCCACGCTGACCACCGAGCACGCGGGGTTGATCGTTGCCCAGCCGACGTTCTTCGGCACCCTGGAGGAGCTCGCCCCGCTCGCCGAAGCGGCGCATGCGGTGGGCGCTCTGGCGGTGGCGTCGGTCGATCCCATCGCCTGCAGCGTGCTCGTCCCGCCTGGGGACGCGGGCTTCGACGTCGCCGTCGGTGACGGGCAGCCGCTGGGCATTCCCGCGTCGTACGGCGGACCGCATGTCGGTTTCATCGCCAGCACCGACGCGCTGGTGCGGCGGCTGCCGGGACGGCTGGTGGGCATGAGCGTCGACCACGCGGGCCGGCGCGCCTACACGCTGACCCTGCAGGCGCGCGAGCAGCACATCCGCCGCGAGAAGGCGACCAGCAACATCTGCACCAACCACGCGCTGATGGCGCTGGCGGCGACGATCTACATGGCGAAGATGGGCGCGGGGGGGATGCGCGCCGTCGCCGAGGTGAGCGCGCAGCGGGCCCACGCACTGGCGTCGCGGCTCGCCGAGCTGCCCGGGTTCGGTGTTGCCTTCGACGCGCCATTCCTGTGGGAGTTCACGTTGCGCGTGCCCGGTGACCCGGCGCGGCTCGTCGAGGCGATGCGCGAGCGTGGCATCGTCGCCGGGCTGCCGCTCGGCGATGCACTGCTCGTGTGCTGCACCGAGATGACCTCACCCGCGGCCATCGAGCACTACGTCGCCGCGGCGAGGGAGCTCGCCGAGCGGCCGCAGCAGGTGGCGGTATGAGCGCCGCGCAGCAACCGGACACCGCGTGGGCCGGCGAGGAGCCGCTGGTCTTCGAGCTGAGCAGCGACTACACCGGAGGACCGCGCACAGTCAGCGCCGGTGTCGATTCCGCGCCGCTGTCGGAGCTCATCCCGTCGTCGGCACTGCGCACCTCCACAGCGACGGTCCCCGCGGTGCCCGAGCCAACCCTGGCGCGCCACGTCGGCCGCCTGGCCCGACGCAACCACCACCTGCACCACGGCATCTACCCGCTCGGCTCCTGCACCATGAAGTACAACCCCGCCGTCGACGAACAGCTCGCCGGCCTCGACGGTTTCGCCTCGCTGCACCCCTACCAGCCCGACGCCGACGCGCAGGGCGCGCTGGAGGTGATGTGGGAGCTGGAGCGGATGCTCTGCAGCCTCACCGGCATGGCGCGCATGTCGCTGCAGCCGGCCGCCGGCGCGCACGGCGAGTGGACCGGCTTGCGCATGATCCAGGCCTACCACGCGGCGCACGGCGACACGCATCGCACCCGCGTGCTGATCCCCGACAGCGCGCACGGCACCAACCCCGCGTCCGCAGCCTTGACGGGCATGGAGGTGGTGACGGTCAGGAGCAACCACGACGGCACCGTCGACGTCGAGGACTTCAAGGCCCACCTCGACGCCTCCGTCGCCGCGATCATGCTCACCAATCCCAACACGCTGGGCGTGTTCGAGACGGACATCCTGGAGATCGCTCGCGCCGCCCACGAAGCCGGCGCGCTGCTCTACTACGACGGCGCCAACCTCAACGCGCTGGTCGGCGTGGCGCGGCCTGGGGACATGGGCTTCGACGTCGTCCATCTCAATCTGCACAAGACGTTCTCCACGCCGCACGGTGGCGGTGGACCGGGGAGCGGTCCCGTCGGCGTCGCCGAGTCGCTGGTCGAGTTCCTGCCAGTCCCGACGGTGGAGAAGCGCGACGGCGCGTTCCACCTCGACCACGAACGGCCGCGGTCGATCGGCAAGGTGCGGTCGTTCTACGGCAACTTCGGCATGCTGGTGCGCGCGTACGCGTACATCCGCGCCTACGGCGACACGCTGCCTCAGGTGGCGCACGACGCGGTGTTGAATGCGCGGTACCTGCAGGCCCGTCTGGCGCCGCTCTTCCCCATGGCCGTGAAGTCGCCGTGCCTGCACGAGTTCGTCGCCACCACGCGCGGCTCGCGCGTGCAGGGTTTGCGCGCCACCGACGTCGCCAAGCGGCTCATCGACTACGGCGTCTACCCACCCACCGTGTACTTCCCCACCACGGTCCCCGAGGCAATGATGTTCGAGCCCACCGAGACCGAGTCGAAGCAGAGCCTCGACCAGCTCGCCGACATCTGCACGGCGATCGTCGCCGACGCGGAGCGCGACCTGGAGTTCGTCCGCTGGGCGCCGCACAATGCGCCGGTGGAGCGCGTCGACGAGGTGCGCGCGGCGCGGCACCCACATCTGCGCTGGCGGCCGTCCGACTGATGGAGGACCTGGCGGCGGTGCGCGGCGAGCTGCACGCGATGCTGTATGA
>Ga0307479_10004433_pt1 | contig 12827 bp, 12 predicted proteins | sample atmos_gasesECM4C_FD_203743 | JGI IMG/M metagenome (GOLD analysis project Ga0307479, IMG submission 203743) | Hardwood forest soil microbial communities from Morgan-Monroe State Forest, Indiana, United States - atmos_gasesECM4C_515 | ecosystem: Environmental > Terrestrial > Soil > Temperate...
ACGGTCTTGCCACATCCATCCAGCAATAGCTCGGACATCACCAGGCCAATCGCCGGAGAGATTTTGAAACCCATGCCGGAAAATCCGGCGCAGACAAACAATCCGCCGACGCCAGGAAATTCGCCCAGCAGTGGACGCGAATCCGGCGTCATGTCGTAGACCCCGGTCACTCCGCGCATGACTTCCGCGTTCTCCAGCTTCGGCACGCGACGGCTAGCACGATCGATGATCTCTTCCAGCTCCTGATCGGAGGCACGTTGCGGGAAATTGTCCGGATCGGCGCCGCGTTGGCCGTAAAAATCTCCAATCAGAAATTTGTCGTGAGCATCGGAGCGAAAATAAGTCGCGGTCACCGAGTCAATGCATGCGCACCCGGCGCCCTTCATGTCCGGCGCATTCTTCAGGATGGCGACCTGGTGATACTCGGTCTCGATGGGGAGATCCAGACCGGCCTGCTGGAACAACGGTCGCGTCCACGGGCCGGTGGCCACGACTACCACGGGGACGGCGATCTCGCCGTCGTCGGTAGTGATCCCTAGCACGCGTTCGCGCTCAATCCACAACGAGGCTCGGGTCTTCGACTGATACACCACGCCGAGTTCCCGCGCGCGGGCCAGGAAATCATTGGCTACTCCGGCGCCGTCGCCATAGCCGGAATCCGGTTCGTAGGCGGCCAGCTCGACGTCATCGACTGCCCAGTCCGGCTCCAGGTCCTTGAGTTCGCCCGGATCGATGAGCTTCACTTTGACGCCCAGCTTGCGTTGCATCTCTACATTCTGCTTCAGCCGCTCAGTTTCCCCAGGGTGAACAATACGGACAAACCCAGTCTTGCGGAAGTCTTCATCTTCGCCCACTGCATCACGCCAGTGTTCGAACAGGTGCAGGCTCACAAGCGCGAGCTGCACTTCGGGCGGATAACTGTAGTGCATGCGGATCAGCGCGGAAGAGCGTCCGCTTCCGCCCTGAGCGACGTGGCCTTTGTCGATGACCACGATCTTTCCCGCTTTTCGCTTGGCGAGGTGGAAGGCGATGGCCGTACCCATTACGCCGGCACCGAGAATCACGCTGTCTGCGCTTTTTCTGCGGGAGTTGCCATTTTTCACGCGGCAGCCTCCTTCAAGCGGCCCTTCTTCCAGTCTCGCAACACTTGATGCGCGGCGTTGTGGCCCGGCGCTCCAGTCACGCCGCCGCCGGGATGCGCGCCGGCACCGCATAAATACAGGCCATCTATTGGAGTGCGGTATTGCGACCATCCCGAAACCGGTCGCATGAAAAAGAGTTGCTCCAGGCGGAGATCGCCGTGAAAAATGTTGCCCTCGGTCAAGCCATAGGTGCGCTCCAGATCGAGCGGTGTGAGTACCTGGCGAGCGACAATCGCATTCGGCACGTTGGGCGCATACTCGGCAATTTTCTTGACCACCCGATCTCCGAGCAGTTTGCGGTTTTCATCCCAGTTGCCCTCGCGCAGATGGTATGGCAGGTACTGCACGAAGCAGGTCAGGATGTGCTTTCCGGCGGGCGCGAGAGAGGGATCGGCGTTCGATGAAACCACGCAATCAACCCACAGCTGCTCTGGAATGTCGCCGAACTTGGCAATGTCATAGCAACGCTCCGCGAATGCGAGGGAGGGAACCAGCGTGTAGAAGGTACGCTCGAGAGGGCTCGCATCGGAGGAAGTTCCGGTGAAGCGCGGCTCTTCGTCGAGCACCAGGTTCACCTTGGCGCAAGGGCCTTCCATCTTGATACCGCGAATTGCGTGCAGAAACTCATTCGGCAGTTCCGCCGCCGCCACCATTTTCAGGAAAGTGCGTTTTGGGTCCGCGTTGGAGAGCACGATACGCGCGCGAATCTCGGTGCCATCCTCCAATATCACGCCACGCGCCCGGCCATCGCGGACGTCGATATGCGCCACCGGGGCGGAGGTTCGAATTGCAACACCGAGCCTTTGGCCCGATGCGGCCAGGGCCTGGGTGATCGCGCCCATGCCGCCCATCACGTGTCCAAAGAAGCCTTGCAGTTCGTGCTCGCCGCCGCTCAGCAGGTGAAAGAGCAGCCCGATGGCTGTGCCAGGCTGATACGGTCCTCCATGTTTGCCATATACATTGTTGGCAAGGAACATGGTCTTCATCTTTTCGGACTCGTAATTGTGATCGAGAAACTCACCCAGACTACCGGTCAGGAAAGAAATCAGTTGCGAGACTTCGTCGCTGGAAATGCCACGGAATTTTTTCCCCACGCGAAACAGGTCCGTCCATCCGCTTATGCTTCGCGTGTCAATCTCGGGCGGCGGTTCCATAAAAAATGGTTGCAGATAGCGCGCCAGTTTTTTCAGGCGGTCATCCACCTGGACGAAAGTTTCCGCGTCCGGCACTGAAATCTTTTTGAATTCTGCTTTCGCCCGCTCGCGATCGGCCCACCAGGGGACGACGTGGCCATCGGGGAAGGGAACCTGGATCGCAGGATCGCAGGGAACCATGCGCAGTCCATACTCGGCGAGATGTAAATCTGAAATTACTTCCGGCCGTAACATGCTGGCGATGTAGGAGGTGGTGGAGACACGGCAGCCGGGAGCGATTTCCTCGGTGACGCAACAGCCGCCAACAATCTCGCGACGCTCGAGCACCAGGACGGAGAGTCCCGCACGCGCCAGATAAGCCGCAGCGGTAAGGCCGTTGTGTCCGCCGCCGACCACGACGGCGTCATATATCTTGGAAGACGAAGCCGGCACGCTCTTATGACCCGCGCTCACTATACTTGCCCCAGGGTCAAATACATTACCGCATCTCTCCAGTAAATAGAATTGAAATTAGGCTGTTGTTTCTGTAAAGTCTTATGACTTGAGGTCAGATATGAGTGGAATTGGAAGCAGTCTCGTCTCTCCGCCGCGCTACCGCAGTATGCCGCCACGGCCCCGATCCGAAGGCAAAAGAACCCGCATTATTGACGCCGCCATGCGCCATTTTGCCGAACAAGGCTATCACGCCGCCCGGGTCGGAGACATCGCGGCCATGCTCGGAATCGCCAAGGGATCGATCTTCCAGCACTTCGGCAGCAAGGACGGATTGTTTTTCGAGGTCTACAAAAAAGCGGTACGTTCCTTCCCGCGTTACCTTGACGCGCCGGCTGAAGTTCGAGAGAGCGGATTTTTCGAGGTCCTGCGCTACTGGCTGGTGCGCACGGAACACCTGCTGCACGAGGACTGGATTCCCTACCGCGTCTCGCTCCTCGGAAACTATGGCACCGACCTTACCCTGAAGCGCGAGATCAATCGCTTTCTCATGGCGGAAGACCCGTACGGCACGGTCGCGTTTGTGCGCTACGGATTGCAGCGCGGAGAGCTTCTCCGCGAACTCGATCAGGACATGATCGTTTCCATTCTCGATTGGACCATGGAGCGCTTTCAGGACGCGTTAGTCACCGAAGAACTCGATCCCGGACTATTTCGGCGCCAGGGTGATCCTCAGGAAAAGAAGGACGCGCGAATCGCGCAGTTTCTGGACGTGCTGAAGAGGGCGATTGGAACATGAACGGAAAAATGTCGATAGAGCAAATTCTTAGTCGTTACGACGACAAGGCCGCGTTGCCCGAGGCCTCGACCATTCCGGCTCCCTGGTATGTCGACGCCAGGATCGCCGAGCTTGAGGCCCAGACCGTTTTCAGCAAGACCTGGCAGATGGTTGGACGGCTCGAGCAGGTGGAAAAGCCCGGCCAGTATGTGACCGCCAGAGTGGCCGGTGAACCGATCGTGGTGGTGCGCGGGAATGATGGCGTATTGCGCGGTTTCTACAATGTATGCCGGCATCACGCGGCAGAGGTCGTCACCGAGCCATGCGGACAGGCTTCCATCCTGCATTGTCCTTATCACGGCTGGAACTATGGTCTCGACGGTTCGCTAAAGGGCATGCCGGAATTCGACGGCGTGAAAAATTTTGAGCGCCAGCAGAATGGCCTGGTTCCAGTGAAAGCAGAAACCTGGGAGAAATTTGTTTTTGTCAATCTAGACCCGCAGGCGGCGCCCTTGCAGCAGTTTCTCGGAGGATTGGTAAAGCGGATGGCGCCGCTCAGCGTTAGCAAGCTGCACTACTTCGACAGCCGCACCTACGACATCCACTGCAACTGGAAAGTATTCGTGGATAACTATCTCGACGGCGGTTATCACGTTCCCCACCTGCACAAGGGCCTGAACTCGGTGCTGGACTACAAGGAATACACCATCGAGAACGAAGACCGTTATTGTCTGCAGTCGAGTCCGATGGTGGCTGGGAAGGAAGACGCAGCGACCGCCACCACTCGTCAGGGCGACCGCGCCTGGTACTTCTGGCAATATCCCAACCTGATGATCAATTGCTATGAAGGCTACATGGACACGAACCTGGTATTGCCCGTGGACGTCGACCACTGCCACGTCATCTTCGATTTTTATTTTGGAGATATCAGCGAGGCCCGCCGGCAATACAACGAGCAGAGTGTGGCGGTTGGTGCTCGCGTGCAGGAAGAAGACCTGGGTATCTGCGAGGCGGTGCAGCGCGGGTTGAAGTCGCGTGCTTATGGCGCCGGTAGATTGTCAGTGCGGCGCGAGGCTGGCGAACATCTGTTTCACCGGCTGCTGGCGGCGGATTTGAAGAGCGGTGTGGGGACGTCGGGAATCGCGGCGGACTAATAAACAACCACGCCGAGTCGGGATCGCAAAATCGCACACACAAGGGGAACACGTTGAAACGAACTCTCGCACTGTTGCTGGGGCTGTGGCTGTCTTGCGCCGCAGCGGGTGTCGCCCAGGTCACGGCCATCAAAGCAGGCCACCTGGTTGATCCGCAATCGGGAACTGTGCTCAGCGAGCAAATCATTCTCATCCGTGACAACAAGATCGAAGCGATAGGCAAGGGACTCTCGATTCCCGCTGATGCCAAGGTCATTGATCTTTCGCAGATGACGGTATTGCCGGGCCTGATCGATTGTCATACCCACCTGGCGGATGGGCCGACCGACGATGGCGATCCCATGTCGCAGATGAAGAAAACGGCCGCGCAGGTGGCCTTCGAGTCCGTTCCCAACGCGCGCACTTTTCTGCGCGAGGGTTTTACCTCGGTACGCGACGTCGGTGTTTACCGGGCGCTGAACGATGTTGCCATGCGGGATGCTATCGCCCACGGCTTCATTGAAGGCCCGCGTATGTACGTCGCTGGTGCCTATATCACCATCACCGGCGGCGCAGGTGCCATGACCGGTATGGCGCCGGACATCACGCTGCCCTGGAATTTACGCTATGGCGAGGCCAACAGCCCGTGGGAAGTGCGGCAGAAGGTCCGCCTGTTAGTACATGATGGGGCGGACCACATCAAGGTGCTGGCCAGCGGGGCGGTACTCACTCACGGCAGTAATCCGAAATCGCAGGAGTTCACTCCGGAAGAGCTGCAGGCGGCGGTGGATGAGGCCGCGCATTTCGGCTTGCGGGTGGAAGCCCACGCGCACTCTCCGGAAGGAATCAAGAACGCGATCCGGGCGGGGGTGGCTTCGGTCGAGCACGCCACTATGATCGACGACGAGGGCATTGCGCTGGCCAAGCAGCACGGCACTTACCTCGACATGGACATCTACGATGAAGAATGCATTCAGGAGGCGGGAAGGGCGGGGAAGATTCCCAAGGACTTTTTGCAGCACGATGCAGAACTGGGAGAGCTTCACCGACAGAATTTCCGCAAGGCGGTGAAGGCGGGGGTGAAGCTGTCGTTTGGTACAGACGCCGGTGTGTGTCCTTACGACCGGAGCGTCCGGCAGTTTGCTTTTATGGTGCGCTATGGGATGACGCCCATGCAGGCCATCCAGTCGGCTACCATTTCCGCTGCCGATTTGCTGGGGCACTCCGACGTTATCGGCGACATCAAGCCGGGTAAATATGCGGACGTGATCGCCGTCGCGGGCGATCCGTTGCAGGACATCAGTGTGCTGGAGCACGTGCAGTTCGTGATGAAGGATGGGAAGGTTTATAAGCAGTAATTCCTTACCGTGTCATCCTAAGCGGAGTGTCACATTTCGCTTCGCGAAACGTGATGTGGAGTCGAAGAACCTCTATAGCTGATCGGTTCCTCTCAGCGCGCAAGCGCGGCTCGAGACCGCGCTCGGGATGACAGGTCTTAGTTACTGGTGGTCTCTCGGAACCGTTTCTTCCCAGGTTTTCTGCTTCACCGTCTGACCGTCTTTCAACAGCTCCCGCGTGTACCTGTAGTAGAAGTTTTTCTGATCGGTAGTTACGGACAGGTGGCCGCGCCATCTGAGCTCGCGGCCCTGCAACGCGCCGCCGTGCAATACGAAGATGCTCTCGGCTTCGCCGCGAACCGTGCTGACGTCGGGATGTGCGTCGTCGACATCGTAGGTTAAGTTTTCGTAGTCGGTTTCTTTTCCCCAGGGATAGATATTCTCTGCTTTGCCCCGCCAGCGAACCGTTGCCTTGTGGTTGGCCTCGTCGCGTTCGAGGGTCCACTCACCCGGCCAGGGGAAGCCAATACTCTTGATGTCTTTGCGCTCGTCGGAAGGCCGTGGCGACTCGAACGGCGGAGCAGCGGCGCCTCTGGCGGGAACGATCGGGAGCGTCAGTCGCGAAGCCACTCTCGAACCGTTGCTTCCTCCCAGCTCCAGCGACGTAGTCATCGCGTAGGGCGTTGGCAAAACCATCGGCCATAGCGCGTTCGAAATAGCCAGGCGAATACGGTGACCTTTGGGGAAAACTCAGGAAGTCACGTGCATCACGATGTCGAGCGGATAGTTTTGCCCGGTTCGAGTGCACGCGGTTCGGCCATGGAATCTCTGTGCGCGCCGTTCATGCCCGCGCCAGTAATCTGTGTCACCGTTCCGTCGGGGGCCACGTCCGATAGTCGCGCGAACCAGTCCGCCAGCGGCGCCGTAGCCGAGACTTGCAGCAGGGCGCGAGGCCTTCCCAGGATCGCGAGCTCTTCGTTCAGCGGCGCGGAATCATAGACCAGGCTGAACGCGTCCAGCGGACGCGGATCGCTCAATAACTCGCCCCACCAGAATCCTCCTTCCACGCCAACCGAGGGAATGTACTTGAGTTGGTGAACGTAAGGCTTCGGGGTCGTGGTATCCAGAGTGTGATTTGGTTGGGGAAAGAAAACTGTTTCTCGTGTGTTGCGAGGCGGCCAGCTATCTTCGCGACGCCATTCTCCTGGAACGTTCTCGAGATTCGGATCCGGCGGATGCCAATGCTGCATGTAGACGACCAGCTTCGGGTCCTGCAACACGCCCGTGTCTCGCCCCTTCAGCCAATAGTCGCACCAGCGGATCGCATGATCACGCCACTCAATTTGTGGGCCGGGGATGGCATCGTGAGGAAAGGTGTGGTTCCAGGGACCGATGATCGCCTTCAACGGCGCCTTGGTTTGTTCGAGCATGTCGGTGACGCTGTCGCGATAGCCGTCGAGCAGGCCGCCAATCAGAAAACAAGGAATCTTGATTTCATTGTAGGGACGCACCTGTTCCCGCCAGAACGCTCCGTCGTGCTGGTGCTTGAGGTAGAGCAACGACCATGGTGGAGCATCGAAGCGCGGACCAAGAACTTTTTCGTCGAGCGTGTAATCCGGCGCGCCAGTCATGCCCGGAGCCATGTCCATGTTCAATTCGAACTCGTCGACGTGGGCCATGCCGTCGATATAGTGCACATCGTCGTGGAAAAGTTCGGCGGTAGCATCAACGGCGATGATCGCCTTGAGATCGGGCGCGTGGCGCATGGCCATTTGCAATGAGTTGAAGCCGCTCCACGATATGCCCATCATTCCTACCTTGCCGCTGGACCAGGGCTGGTGCGCCAGCCACGAAATGATTTGCAAGCCGTCGAGTTGTTCCTGCTCGGAATATTCGCGATCAGTGGGAAATGCCTTCGCTGTTGCCAAAACCGCGGATGTCAACGCGGGCGCACACGTACCCACGCCGCACGAAATAGCCATAGAGCGAGTAGTCGCGCGCGGCGGTGGCATCGTCTTTGCGATAAGGGTCATACTCGAGCACGGCGGGAAATTTCTCGTCCACCTTGCCGCCGTCCGGCATGTATAGCCTGACGGCGAGGCGCACGCCGTCCTTCATCGGAATCCATGTGTCTTCCATACGTATGCCATAGGTCGGTGGCGACGGCGGTTCGAGGGTGAGCCCCGGAATCGCGCCGGAAGACATCAGCCCGAGCACGAAAACGACAAATTGTTTCTTGACTCGAGCGTTCACGATTCGTACCAGCGGAATCCGTGGCGTTGTTCCTGCTCCAGCTGCTTCATCAAAGTGAGAGTGCGGGAGCGGCGGTAATTGGCGCACGTCACCACGATCACGTTGAATAGCGCCATGGGAGCCACATACGAATCTCCGAACGAAGGGGTTTCAACCGAGGTGAGAAAAGATTCGTGAGCGAACTGGCCAATGGGAGAAACCAGCGTGTTGGTAATTCCAACGCAATGCGCGCCGTTGGAGCGGGCCTGGCGCAGGCCTTCCACCGTCTGACGCAGGCCACGGCCATAGCTGACCGCGATCACCAAATCTTTTTTGCCGAGCGGGCGAACCTTGTGCACAACTTCGGCGGGCGAAGTGGCGCTCGTGACCGGCAGTCCCAGGATAATGAGCAAGTGCTCCAGAAATTTCACCAGGTTGGCCGCCAGATCACCGCCCAACAGCACCACACGCCGGGCCGAGTAGAGACGTCGCACGAGCGCAGCGATCCGGTGTGCATCGAGGCTACGGACAAGGTGATTCATGTTCTTGAGGTCCTGGTCAAGCGACGCCCGCGCCTGCGTGGGCACGGCAGACCGTGCGCTCGGCCCGGTTTGCATGATATCGAGTGAAGTGGCGTGCGCGATGGATAGTTCGTGCACGTAATGCTGGAATTCCCTGTAGGAATCAAATTGCATTCCGCGCACGATCCGGATCATGGTGGCGGGATCGGTGCGCAAGCGCTGCGCCAGTGCGCGCACGCTCATCAGGACAAATTCGCGCGGCCGTTCGAAGGCGGGCCGAACGATTTCCTGTCGTTTGGGGCTTAAAAGACTGATACGAGCCGAGGGGCTCATGACCGCAACTGTACGTTTGGCTCTCCGCGGCTTTCTCATCGGGCACAAAAGCATGTTGGAAAGCGGCGTTCTTGTCAACACGAACGACCTGTGTAGGGGCAGAGCCTGTCCTGAGCGAAGTCGAAGGATGTCCCCACCTGCCCGGCGGAGCGAAGCTCCGCAAGATTGTCAGATCGAGATCCTCGACTTGAACTATTTTCGCGACTATCTCCACGAGGCAAAAGCTGGCGAGCAAAGCTCGCCCGCCCAGACGAGGACGTCTGGGCCTACGCGGGTCATGATTGGGGCTGGCCGCTGAGGTTTCTATTTCGCTCCGTGGGATGGGTATAATGCTCGCGCAGCAAACAGAACTTGTTTCGGAATTGGAAACGCATCGCCAGGGGGACAGCCATGGATCAGAAGATCGGGAACCAGCAACCCGCGGACACGAGCTCCGCGCCCAACTCTCGCAGCCGAAGAGAATTTCTGACCGCCACAGGCCTGCTAGCTGCTGCCGCTGCGGCGCCGCGAACTGCCGAAGCCCTGGCCCACAACCTTGCCGCGGAATCGGGAGAGAAAACCGCGTCGCCGGGCGCGATGCGAAAGATTCCGATCGGCGTATTCGACCCGGCGTTTCCGAATCTCTCCACTGACGAGATGATCGAGAAATTTGCCGGCTGGGGTGTCGAGGCCGTCGAGATCGGAACCGGCGGCTATCCTAATTCCGCTCATTGTCCGGTCAAAGACTTGCTGGAGGATGAGAACAAAGCGCGCGCCTGGAAAAAGAAATTTGAGGATCGGGGGATTCAGGTGGTGACGCTCAGTTGCCACGGGAACCCGGTGTCTCCCGATCCGAACATTGCGGCGCGAGATGCCGAAACCTTCCGGCGCACCGTGCAGTTGGCCGAACGTCTGGGCGTATCTGTGATCGTGGGCTTCTCCGGGTGCCCCGGCGGCAGCCCCACGGACACTATGCCCAACTGGGTGACCTACCGGTGGCCGCCTGAGTACGGCAAGATGCTCGACTGGCAATGGAAAGAGAAGGTGATTCCGTACTGGAAGGAAGCGGCCAAGTTCGCCCGCGACCACGGCATCCACAAGATCGCCCTGGAGATGCATCCGAATTTCGTCGTCTACAATCCCATGACACTGCTACGCCTGCGCGAGGCCGTCGGTGAGGAGATCGGCGCCAACTGCGATCTAAGCCATCTTTTCTGGCAACAGTGCGACGCGGTGGAAGTCATCCGCATGCTGGGCAAGCAGAATGCGATCTTCCACGCTCACATGAAGGACACAACTTTCTACAAGAATAATGTTGACCGGTACGGCGTGTTGAACTTTGCCTTTGAAAAGAGCGAACTATCGCAGGCGTCGGAGACATTTCGCGCGGTGGGTTACGGTCACAGTGCGGGGACCTGGAAGGAAATCATCCGTGCCTACATGGAAGTCGGCTATCAGGGTATTTTCAGCGTCGAGAACGAAGACCCGATCCTTTCCGGCGAGGTGGGAGTGGAACGCGCACTGTATGTGCTGAAAAACGTGCGGAGCGAGTTGCTGGGGACAGTCTGACGGAGAAGCTATCAGCGGTCAGCAGTAGCTTTCAGCACTCAGCCAAGTCCTGATGTGTTTGCTGAAAGCTGATGGCTGACAGCCGATAGCTCGGGGTGACGAAATGAACCGACGCAACTTTGCCCGCACCATTGCTGGCGCCGCTTTGGGTGCTGCTGCTCTGCCCTCCCTTCCTGCGCTGGCTGCCGGGGACGCCAGCGTTCCTTTCAAACTTTCCGTCATGCTGTGGACGCTTTACAAGGACTTGCCGTTCGAACAGCGGCTCGAGAAAGTTGCTGAGTCGGGTTATCACGCGGTCGAACTGGTAACAGAGTTCAAGAATTGGTCCGACGACGATTTTCGCAAGGCCAATGCCAAGAAGCGGTCGTTAGGAATTACCTTTGACTCGACCGCCGGTGTATGGAAGGGAATCGCCGATCCCGCCGGGCGCGACGCATTCCTGGCCGACCTCAAGAACTTCTTTCCCGTCGCCGCCAAGCTGGAATGTCCGACCATCATTGTTCTCTCAGGAAACCGGGTGGAAGGGGTTGTCGCATGAAGCCCATCACAACGCTTGCATCGAGGCTTTGAAACCGGCCGCTGATATGGCCGCCAAGGAAAATGTCACGCTGCTGCTGGAAAACATCGATCAGGAAGACAATCCAAAGTATTTCCTGACCTCAGTGGCTGAGGGATTCGAAATCACCCGCAAGGTGGACAATCCTCACGTCAAGTTTTTGTACGATTTCTACCACGAACAAATCTCGGAAGGTAATCTGATCGAGAAGCTGGAGAAAAATATCGATCAGGTAGGACTGGTGCACATTGCGGACGTGCCGGGCCGTCACCAGCCGGGCACGGGCGAGGTCCATTACGCCAGTATCTACCGCAAGCTGGCCGAGCTCAAATATGATCGCTATGCCGCCATGGAGTTTATGCCCGCGGGCGATTCCGTAGCCATCCTGCGTGCGGCGCGCGACCAGGTGGCCCAGGCGGTGACTGCGGGTTAGGTTGACCTTGGTTTCCGCTCCGGCGTAAGCTGCCCAAGCCGACCCTTTTTCGGGAGAAGGAATGCATAGACGTCAGGCTCTTAGGCTCTTGGCCTCGGCTGCGACCCTGCCACTGTTATCGCGCGAGGCGTTTTCCTTATTTCAGGCGGTGCACGAACAGATGCCTGAACAGGTTGTACTCAAGACTTTCAATCCCCAGCAGAATGCTATCGTCACAACCATCGCCGAACTCATCATTCCCCAAACTGACACTCCCGGCGCCAAGGCTGCGCGAGTCAACGAATTCATCGATCTGATTCTTACCGAGTGGTATGACGAAGAAGAAAAGTCAACCTTCATGACCGGTCTGGCAGATGTTGATTCCCGCACGCACGAGTTGTACGGCAAAGACTTCGTCGACTGTGCTGAGAAACAGCAGGTGGAGATTCTCCAGGCCCTGGATGACGAAGTAGCGGCCCGCGAGCAGGACGCCAGACGGCGGCGCAACCATCCTCCCGAAAAGAATTTCTTTTTCATGATGAAACAACTCACCCTGGTGGGCTATTACACATCCCAGGTCGGGTTTGAGCAGGAACTGCACGGGGAAATCATTCCTGCGCGGCACGTAGCTTGCGTCCCACTGGATGGGGAGGCCGCGAAATAGGCCATGGCAACGAAGACTTACGACGCAATCGTGGTGGGCTCCGGGATCACAGGCGGCTGGGCAGCGAAAGAGCTGGGGGGGAAGGGGCTGCAAACCCTCGTCCTTGAAGCGGGAAGGCCGATCGATCCGGATACGGACTATGCGGAGCACGTACCCGAATGGGAAGTGAAATACCGCGGCATGGGCGATCGCAGGCGGACCGCGGAAGAGCAGCGTGTGCAGGAAACGAGCAGCGGGTTGGACGAGTGGAACAGCAAGTTTTTCGTCAATGACAAGCAGAATCCCTACACCACGGAACCGGGCAAGCCATTTTTGTGGATTCGCGGACGCCAGGTTGGGGGGCGTTCCATCATCTGGGGACGGCAATCCTACCGCTGGAGCGATCTTGATTTTGAGGCGAACCTACGCGAGGGCATCGCCGTTGATTGGCCAATTCGTTATCAGGACATCGCTCCATGGTACGACCATGTGGAAGATTTCATCGGCGTTTCCGGCCAGAATGAAGGACTATCGCAGCTTCCCGATGGCAGGTTTTTGCCACCCATGGAGCTGAATTGCGCGGAAGTAGTGGTCAAGGATGCGATC
>Ga0307479_10004434_pt1 | contig 12824 bp, 10 predicted proteins | sample atmos_gasesECM4C_FD_203743 | JGI IMG/M metagenome (GOLD analysis project Ga0307479, IMG submission 203743) | Hardwood forest soil microbial communities from Morgan-Monroe State Forest, Indiana, United States - atmos_gasesECM4C_515 | ecosystem: Environmental > Terrestrial > Soil > Temperate...
CAGAATCCAGCAATGCCAAGGCTCGCTTGCGTCGATCTTCGAGCAGGTCGGCGCTCCCCTTCAGTCTGGGCATAGGTGTTCTGCTCCTGAACACCTATTATTGCATTATTTATGCAGAGATCAATAATTATCACCGTGCGCTCCCCAGAGGACTTCGAGATGATCGCTCGTCGCTATGCGGCGCAGCCCCGCAACAAGCAGACCCTCGGCAACTGGTTTCGAGAGTTGGCGCAGTTCATGATTGCCCCGCTCAGCCCTGGCTTCAATTTGGATCGGTACGACCGTGAACTGCGCCGCCCGTTCCCATCCGAGCCGCAGTTGGCGCCCGAGGGCAAGGTCTGGCGGCGCACGGTATCGCCGACCCTGCCAAGTCTGCAGCGCCCGTTCACAAGAAGGCCACTTCGGCCACCAGCCGCCCTCAACGGTTGGAATCTCAATAGGGGGAATTTATGCAGTCGCAACGTCGCAACTCCTTTTTTTCGTCAGCATCGCATTCAGCTTCATCACGTGGGAAATCGTCACCGCCCGATACATCTGGCCAGAACTTCGCCTCCGACAACGGGCCGAAGCGTTGCGGCCTCTGCTCATCCTCCACAGCTTCCGCTTCATCGGGCTAAATTTCTAGTGCCAGGAGTCGTGTCGCCTGACCTGCCGTCTGCCTTCGCGCACTCGGCGGCCTATGGGGACATCATTGCGGCGATGCTTGCCTTGTTTACGCTGATATCGCTGCCCAGTGCATCCGGCGTTGTCATCGCATGGATCTTCAGTCTCTGCGGTACGGCCGATCTCTTCAATGCTTTCTACCAATCACGCCGGCCTCATGGCGGGGCAGTTGGGTGCCACCTATTTCATTCCGACTTTCATCGTGCCCCTACTGCTGATCACGCACGGACTCGGTTTCCGGATTCTTCTGCAACATCAAAATGTATCCGCGGTACAGCAAAGCCGCCACTTAGCATAAAGGCTCCTCGCAAGGGAGGAGTGCTGTTCTTCCGCACCGGCTATTCGATTTGTGGCATGAAAGGGAGAACTGAATGTCGGATGACGTGGAACTCCTAAGACGAGTCTATGCCCTCTTCAATGGCCGGGACATCGAAAGCGTTCTCGCGGCCATGCATCCCGACGTCGTTTGGGCAAATGGAATGGAAGGTGGCCACGTCCACGGACGCGATGAGGTACGCAGCTATTGGAAGCGTCAATGGGCGAAGATCGATCCCCATGTCGAGCCCATCGAGATCTCGCCCATCGGCAAGGGGGAAGTCGTTGTCAAAGTTCATCAGGTGGTGCGTGACCCAAAGGGCAATCTCCTGGCCGACGGAGTGGTGATCCACGTCTTCCAGATACAAAACGGGCTCATCCAGCGTTTCGATATCCGCGATGTATAGTCGGCTGCCAGAACCATATCATGCGGCCTGGCTGGTATGTTCGGTCGGGTTATCGGCTACTCTTACCTTGGGATTACTTCAGGTCTGCCCGTCAACGGCCAGCAATCGGCAGACCGAGCAACCAGCACAAGACTCGGCAGCTCTAAACAGCTGGATGTTTGGTTTTCCAACTTGTTGTTGTTTCGTACCGATATGCCAGGCGAAGCACCGTGGCTTCATCCCAGGGTTTGCCCACCATTTGTAGTCCCAGAGGGAGACCATTGCTGTCAAAACCGCATGGAACGCTTATGGCCGGCAAACCATAGTAGTTGGCAAATACGGTGTTTTTGGGCGAGAGTGCTTGGGGGTTGACACCTGCGCTTGCAATCGACGGAACTGTGGTGGTCGTGGTCGGCAGCAAGAGAACGTCAATGTCTTTGAAAGTCTGGCCGGTAATGCTTTTTCGGTCAGCTTCGATATTGCCCAGGCTACCTGCTGGGTTGCCAAAGGGAACAGCAACGCTCTTCATCGAATAGCCGAGACAACGAACTGCTTCGATTGCTCTCTCGAATGCCTCGGAGACTCCTCGGCCAGCTTCAAAATTATTGCCCACACCAATACGTACCTTTTTATCTTTGGCCAGCCCGTCAAAGTATTGCGTTGCTTTGTGCTCGCCCCTTTCCGCGAGTACATCAAGTACCAGCGCCGTATCTTCGACAGTGCGAGTCATGATGCCGGGGTGGCTGAACCAACGGATCATCGCGCCAGGATCCTGCTCGCCCTCAAGGATGCCCTTGGGGCTGATAAGGCCGTAGGTGCCTTTGAAACCCACTACCCCACAGCATGCAGCGGGTAATCGGCAAGATCCAATAGCGTCCGTATCGAGAGTGGCGTAGCACATGCCGCTTGCCACTGCCGCCGCCGAACCGGCCGATGAGCCACCAGGAATGTACGCGGCGTTCCAAGGGTTACCGACTGCCCCATAGTAGCTATCGGTCCCCGTCGTACCCATACCCAGCCGGTGCATATTCATTTTTCCGATTATGATTGCCCCCGCCTCTTTGAGCTTGGCAACGCCAACCGCATCCTTTCCGGGTACACGGTCTTTGAAAAGGTCAAAACCGGCCGTCGTTTTGATCCCGGCGGTATCGTAGAAGTCTTTGATTCCCACCGGAATGCCATGCAATGGGCCACGCCATTTCGCCTCCATTATTTCTACTTCGGCGACTCTAGCCTGCTCAAGCGCTTGGTCAGCCAATACGGTAATGAATGCGTTGAGCTCTGGGTTAAGTTGTTCGATCCGCTTGAGGCATGCGATTACAACTTCTACGGGCGACACTCTCTGCCTGCGAACGTGCGTCTGAATGGTTGTGATACTTTTGAGCTCTTGCTCTACTGCCTCGGCGTGAATTGGCGCCATCGCTCCTCCGACTAGGGTTTGCTGCACGTCTTGATTGGTATCCATATTTCAAAACCCCCCATTCCAGTAGCTGAATCGAAATCGTCCCCGTAACGCTCAAAGTTCGGTGCATCAACCACTTCGTACCCTGATTCCGGCAACCAGTTATTCCAAATGGTGTTCCACGTGCTCCGAATCGCAGAGATATGGTCCCGCTGAAGGAAAATTGCATATCTCTGCTCAGGAATCCGCACCCGGCTCCAGTCTGCAGGAGGCCTGGAAAAATCCTCCACTTCTACACCACACACATAGTCAAAATTCCCCGCGTCGTCACTGTTGCAGCACACTCCGTAAGCAGTCCCGCCGAGCTGCCCGGGAATCTGGCCCAGGTGCGGCAGGAAGCGTTGCCACTGCGATGGAATGCCGGCGCTGGTCTCCCACGTGTAGCGCTCCCCTAATCCCGCGATGAGGAGCCGCTCACCGCTCACAAAGCGTGGCGATGCAAGCTTGATTAGTAGTGTTTCATCCATTTTGGTTGGCCCGACAAGGTCGATTTTCTTCAGATGGCCTTGTGCGCGAATCGTTTCGGGCGTCGCGCCGAACTCATCGCGGAACGCGCGCGTGAATGCCTCATGTGAGCCATACCCTGCATCCAAAGCGACGGACAAGATATCCGGTGCACCGTTCGATAGAGCCTTGGCCGCTTCGGACAATCGGCGGCCACGCACGTAACGCATGATCGAACGGCCCGTCGCTGTACCGAATGCTCGCGTAATATGAAAACGCGATACTCCTCCGGCTTTCGCGAGGTCCTCGAGTGTAATTTCGCTTGCAAAGTGGCTCTCGATAAACCAGAGCGTCTTCTCGATAGCGTTCATACAAGCTTTCCTATCGCACAGGCCTAGTATGCCCCTGGTTCCTTCGCTCGATTTGACTGAAATTGCGCTTTTCCGAAATTCAAATGTGAAGTAAAGGCTTGGCGGTCTCATTATCGCCCCGCAAACCGCTCCCTGGGCGAGTCGTCGGCCACTCTTCCACAATCCGATGTCCGAGTGCGCCGTGATTGCTGCCGATTTCTGGTACGACGCTTCGCCAAGTTCTTCCTAATCATCATCCCGCTTCAGATGGAATTAGGTTCGTTGCCCGACGTACCACGGCGCACTCACCGTGAGTGTGCGTTCATTGCCGCGGGAGAGAAGCACCCATTCCAGAAGCCGGCCACGCTGATTGTGGAGGAAGTATTCGTACCACCTGTCCTTCACAAGCTCCGGTATCACCACAATAATGCTGCGAGCGGGATGTTTCTTCGAAAGGTCGAGAATGAACTGAACAATGGGAATGATGACAAAGCGGTAGGGTGAAGGCAGGACGTGGAGCTAGGGTGGCTCCTTGCCTTCCGCGCGGAACGGTTGCTCAACGTATTGTTCCCAGTCGTCTTGAAGCAATTCGGAATGCTCGGTGGGCTCGACGTGCAAGGCGATCACTTCCGGCGAAAGCCGGGCAGCGAATTCAATTCCCTGGCGGGTGATGTTGCTCCAGCGGTCGATGGCAATGACCGCAATGGTCGCCAACGGCCTGGAACAGCCAAGGGTGTCATCTTTCTGACCCTTGAAGATGAGACCGGCCACGCCAACATTGTGGTGATGCCGAACGTCTATAGCGCCGACCCAGTGGTCGTGCTGCACGAGCGGTTTCTGCGGGTTGAGGGACGAGTCCAGAATCAAGATAGCGTGGTCCATTTCAGGGCAGAACCCATCAGGCCTCTCAACGTCAGTTCTGTCGAGGTTGCGTCCCATGACTTTTCATTGATTCTGGTTCGCCGCTGCCCTTTACCAGGTAGCCCCGCTGATTCCACGTTAACAACAGATGAGACAGCCAGCTAGCGTGAGTTTCACCTTTCTGAAATTCGAGATTTCAAGCCCAGTCTTGCATAAAGACCACAATTGATTGTGGTTGACAAGGCGATGGATACGGGATATTGTTGTTTTGCTTTTACGGTGCTTGATCGGTTTCGATCAGGCTGAAAAGGGAATCCGGTGTGAAGCCGGAACTGCCCCGCAGCGGTAAGCAGGAACGAACGCTCCTTATTAAGCACTGGTTCGGCCACGAACTGGGAAGCAGGAGCTAGTAGGAAGCCTGCAAGTCCGAAGACCTGCCGTAAAGGATGCCTACGGGCATGAATGCACATGCGCTCCGAGGGGAGGGCTGGGCGAATAGCGGTCACCGTTGGGCGCCGCCGTTTCTGCTCCATCCCACAATCTCTCGCTCGGAGCCGGAGGCTCGTTGTGGCGATTTTACAAGCGACTCTTGCCGAAATGGTTCCAGGTTTTCCCTTAAACAAACCCGCACCAGAAATGCGAGTTCGTAAGCGTAATGGTTCTTGGGAGCCTGTCGACGTCAACAAGATCGTCCGCGCTGTTCAACGGTGTTGTCACGGTCTTTTACACGTGGATCCAATGCGCGTGGCCAGCCGCACGATCGGCGGTCTGTACGATGGCGCCACCACAAGCGAACTCGATTCGATCTCCATTCAAACCGCCGCTTCGCTAATCGCGGAAGAACCGGAATACTCGCGGCTCGCGGCTCGACTGCTACTGGCCACGATTGCGAAAGAAGTGAGGGGGCAGAACATCTATTCTTTCTCGCAGTCCGTTGACCTTGGACAACGCGAAGGGGTTGCGGCCCAGACTCTTGCGGAGTTTGTGTTCCCCAACGCGCGCAAACTCAACGACGCCGTCAATGAGGATTTTTCCGACCGCTTCGAATACTTTGGCCTGCGCACGGTGTATGACCGCTATTTGTTGCGGCATCCCCTCACTCGACACGTGATTGAGACTCCGCAATATTTCTTCCTGCGAGTCGCCTGCGGTCTGGCCGCTACGGTGACCGAGGCGATCGAGTTTTACAACCTCATAGCTTCCCTCGATTACCTGCCAAGTTCTCCTACGCTGTTTAACTCCGGCACACGCCATGCCCAGATGTCCTCCTGCTATCTGGTCGACTCGCCGGCCGACAACCTGGAGTCGATCTACGACACGTACAAGCAGATTGCCATGTTGTCGAAGTTTTCGGGTGGCATTGGTCTGGCGTTTCACCGGATACGCTCCCAAGGCTCGCTCATCCGCGCGACCAACGGTCTTTCCAGCGGAATTGTGCCGTGGCTGAGAACACTCGATTCATCTGTAGCGGCGGTAAACCAGGGCGGCAAACGCAAAGGGGCCTGCTGTGTCTATCTGGAATCATGGCACGCGGACATCGAACAATTCCTGGAGATGCGTGACAACACCGGCGACAACGCTCGCCGGACTTATAACCTCAATCTTGCCAACTGGATTCCCGATCTCTTCATGCGCCGAGTTGAGGAAGACGCAATGTGGTCGCTATTTGATCCCAAGGCTGTTCCCCATCTGTGCGATCTCTATGGTGAAGAGTTTGAGAGAGCTTATGCGGATGCGGAGCAGCAACAGCTCTTTACCGCCCAGATCCGGGCCCGCGATCTTTATGCCAGGATGATGCGCACGCTGGCTGAAACCGGCAATGGCTGGATGGTCTTTAAAGACTCGACCAACTTAAAGTGCAACCAGACTGGCGGGTCAAAGAACGTTGTCCACCTTTCGAACCTATGCACCGAAATCACGGAAGTGACATCGTCCACGGAAACCGCTGTCTGTAATCTTGGCTCCATCAATCTGGGACGGCACGTCAATGAGGGTGCTCTTGATTTTGACAAGCTGGCCGCAACGGTCCGAACGGCCGTACCCATGCTCAACCGTGTGATCGATATCAATTACTACCCAGCCCCGCAGGCGGCAGCGGCTAACAACCGCTGGCGTCCTGTTGGGTTGGGCATCATGGGGCTGCAAGATGTTTTCTTTCAACTCGGGCTGCCGTTCGATTGCGACGAAGCCCGCCGCTTGTCGGCTCAGATACAGGAAGAGATCTATTTTCACGCGCTTACGGCCTCCAGCGATTTGGCCGAAAAGGCTGGGCCGCACCCGGCCTTCTCTGAAACGCGTGCGGCGCAGGGCATCTTGCAATTCGACCTTTGGGGGATTACTCCGCACGACCCGGGGCGGTGGAATACGTTGCGCGAACGCATTCGTAAAACCGGGCTTCGCAACTCACTGGTGATCGCCATTGCGCCCACGGCCACCATTGCATCCATTGCCGGCTGCTACGAGTGCATTGAGCCCCAAGTCTCCAACGTGTTCAAGCGTGAAACCCTCTCTGGCGAATTCATGCAGGTCAACCGCTATCTGGTCGCAGAACTCAAGCAGCTTGGACTCTGGTCGGAAGAGATGCGCTCCCGCATCAAGCTGGCCGAGGGGTCAGTGCAATCCATAGCCGAACTGCCGGACGACCTGAAAGCGATCTATCGCACCGTGTGGGAGATCCCAATGCGATCCATCATTGACATGGCGGCCGAGCGTGGGGCCTGGATTGATCAGAGCCAGTCGCTGAACCTGTTTGCCGAATCGCCCAACATCGGACGCCTCAGCTCCATGTACATGCACGCATGGAAGCGAGGCATTAAGACCACCTACTACCTGCGCTCCCGTCCTGCCACCCGAATTGCCAAGACGACTGTGGCGGCAACAATCGGCCAGACATCTGCCACGACCGCCGTAGCTTGTTCGCTCGACAACCCCGAGGCCTGCGAGGCCTGCCAATAGTTCTAAAAGGAGATCCAGTGTCCATCCAGATAACCCAATCCATTCTCAATCCTGGTCTTTGCCTGACTTTGCGGCCTATGCGCTACCCAGTGTTCTATGAGATGTTCCAGAACGGCATCCGCAATACGTGGACGGTGGAGGAAGTAGACTTCGCCACCGATCTCTCAGACTTAAAGCTGCGGTTGACTCCTGCGGAAAGGCACCTGATCCAGCGCCTGGTAGCCTTCTTTGCCACGGGCGATTCCATCGTTTCCAACAACCTGGTGCTTAATCTGTATCGGCACATCAATTCGCCGGAGGCCCGGCTCTACCTGTCCCGCCAGCTCTATGAAGAAGCTGTTCATGTGCAGTTTTATTTGACGCTGCTCGACAACTACGTTCCCGATCCTGCCGACCGCGCGGCGGCATTTGCCGCCGTGGAAACTATTCCTTCCATAAGCAAGAAGGCCCAGTTCTGCATGAAGTGGATGGATTCCATCCAGGAATTGCACGAACTTCGTACCGAGGAACACCGGAAGCAATTTCTGCTGAACCTTATATGCTTCGCCGCCACCATCGAAGGGCTCTTCTTTTTTGCCGCCTTTGCATATGTCTACTTTCTGCGCTCCCGCGGGCTGCTGCACGGCCTGGCGTCAGGCACCAACTGGGTATTTCGCGACGAGAGCTGCCATCTTGAATTCGCTTTTGAAGTAGTCAATGTCGTCCGCCACCAGCATCTCGAGCTTTTCGATCAGGAGATGGAAAAGAATGTAGTCCAGATGATCAACGAAGCAGTGGATTGCGAGACTCAATTTGCCCAAGATCTGCTTTCAGGTGGTGTGGCCGGCCTCTCAGTACGGGAGATGAGGCAATACTTGGAATACGTTGCCGATTCGCGCCTCGCGCGTCTGGGCATGAAACCGGCTTATGGTGCGAAGAATCCGTTCTCCTTTATGGAGCTCCAGGATGTACAGGAACTCACCAACTTCTTCGAGCGAAGAGTTTCCGCCTATCAGGTAGCGGTAGCGGGTGAGGTGGCATTTCACGATGAGTTCTAACGAGTGAGCTTTCATGAATCAGCGTTTGCAAGACCCGATATCCATGATCGAAATCGTTTTTCCGGACCAGACAAACCACTACGGCACCTTGTTTGGCGGACATGCCCTGCGTTTGATGGACAAGGCTGCTTTCGTTGCCGCCTCCAGGTATGCGCGCCGCACGGTTGTGACGGCATGTTCGGAGCGTGTCGATTTCAAAACTGCTGTCCATCACGGAAGCATGGTTGAACTCATCGCTTGCGTTATTGCAACTGGGCGGACTTCGATGACAGTGTCCGTGGATCTGATCGCCGAGGACCTCCTATCCGGGCGCAGGCAGCTCTCTGCCAACGGGCGTTTTGTTCTGGTCGCGCTCGACGAACAAGGAAAACCTACAGCGGTCGCAACACGGAACTCGGGCAGGAGATCTAAGAGGATCTCTACTGCAGGAAGGAAGACATAATGGCTATTGCTTCGAACCTCGGATTTCCGCGTATCGGCGCTGCTCGTGAGTTGAAGAAGGCCCTGGAAGATCATTGGTCGGGGAAACTAAACGAAACTGATTTGCTAGCTGCCGGGAAGTCGCTCCGACAGAAACACTGGATGTTGCAAAAGCAACTCGGTGTTGAACACATCCCTTCGAATGACTTTTCTTTGTACGACCAGGTTCTGGATGCGGCGGCGATGGTAGGCGCGGAGCCCTCCCGCTATGGAGCTTCCACGGGCAAGATCGACCTGCGCACTTATTTCGCTATGGCGCGCGGCTTCCAGGGCAAGCCTTCGAACGGAGCCGCAGGTCATCCATTCGATGTTCCAGCGATGGAAATGACCAAATGGTTTGACACCAACTATCACTATATTGTCCCTGAATTCGAGCCAGGCCAGAGCTTTCAAGTGGCCTCATTGAAGCCTGTTGAAGAATTCCTGGAGGCAAAGGCTCTTGGCATTCAAACTCGTCCGGTGCTGCTCGGACCCGTGTCATTCTTGCTCCTCGGAAAGAGCAAAGAACCCTCTTTGCATCCATTGTCCCTGCTGGGCAGACTCCTTCCCGTCTACGCAGACATCCTTCAGCGTCTAGAGAATGTTGGCGCAGAGTGGGTACAGATGGACGAGCCCTGCCTTGCTCTCGATCTCACCCCTGCGGCTCTAAGCGCCTTCGTTTCGGCCTACGGTCAGCTCAGATTCACTGGGCCGCGCGTGCTCGTAGCGACCTACTTCGGGGGACTTCGTGACAACCTCACTACAGCGCTTGGGCTTCCCGTTGCTGCGCTGCATGTGGACCTGGTTCGAGCATCGGAACAGCTCGTTCCTGTCATTGAAAAGATCCCGCCGGGCTTGACGCTTTCTTTGGGAGTGGTTGATGGTCGTAACGTTTGGAAGACGGATCTCGAAAGCGCTCTCGATTTGGTGCAGCAGGCTGTTAGCCGAATCGGGGTAGATCGCATTTTCATAGGTCCTTCTTGTTCGCTGCTGCATTCACCGGTGGACCTGAACCTTGAACCTCACCTTCGCAGCGATATCAAAGAGTGGCTTGCCTTCGCGAAACAGAAAGTGGAAGAAATAGTTCTTATCACTCGTGTCATCAACGAAGGACGTGAGGCAGTCCAGGAGGCGTTGGCTGCGAATCAAACTGCGATGGAACGACGCAGGACTTCGTCTCTCGTTCACGATCAGAAGGTCCAAGCTCGCGCCGCGCAGGTCGAACCGGCAATGCTTCGTCGCACAAGCTCCCATGCGGTTCGCTGCGCCGTGCAGCAGGCAAAGCTCAACCTTCCTCCTTTTCCTACAACGACGATTGGTTCGTTCCCTCAAACTGCCGAAATACGGGTAGCCCGCTCCGAGTTCAAAGCGGGCAAGCGCGAGCAAGGCGACTACGAGGCGTTTCTGAAGCGAGAAACGGAGAAGGCGATCCGCTTCCAGGAGCAGATTGGCATTGACGTTCTGGTGCACGGCGAATTTGAACGCAATGACATGGTGGAGTTTTTCGGCGAGCAACTCTCTGGCTTCGCGGCGACCGAACACGGATGGATTCAGAGTTACGGCTCACGTTGTGTGAAGCCGCCAATCATTTACGGAGACGTTGCACGCCTTCGACCCATGACCGTCGATTGGTCCCGGTTTGCTCAATCGTTGACGCCGAAACCGATGAAAGGCATGCTCACCGGCCCAGTCACAATTTTGCAATGGTCCCTTGTGAGAAACGATCAGCCTCGCGCCGAAACCTGCCGGCAAATCGCGCTCGCGATCCGCGATGAAGTGAGTGATCTTGAGAAAGCAGGAATTGGGGTAATCCAAATTGACGAGCCGGCCATCCGAGAAGGGCTTCCGTTGCGGAAGTCCGACTGGAAGAGCTACCTGGACTGGGCCGTGGCCGCCTTTCGCACGGCCTCGTGCGGGGCGGCAGACGCAACCCAAATCCACACTCATATGTGCTATTCGGAGTTTAACGACATCATCGAGGCTGTGGGAGAGATGGATGCGGACGTGATCTCGATTGAGACGTCACGTTCTCAGATGGAACTGCTCAGTGCATTCGCCCGTTATCGCTACCCGAACGGAATTGGACCGGGTGTCTACGACATTCACTCGCCTCGTATTCCCAAAAAACAGGAAATCGAGGATCTGCTTCGCAAAGCGCTGCAGTTTCTTTCGGCGGAACAGTTGTGGGTGAACCCGGATTGCGGCTTAAAGACCAGAAAATGGGAAGAGGTACGACCTGCGCTAACAACAATGGTCGAAGCGGCACGAGACTTGAGGGCCTCGCAGGCTAGTCAGTAATGTTGCGATCTGGCCCGGTGCTGGCTGCACGGGTCGGCGTTCTGTCTGTCGACCCGTCCATTAGCAGCATCTTTGGAGTAGCTGGTATCGCGTGCGAGTCGCTTGCTCTTAGTCGGTACGATCCTCCGGCAACCTTCGGTCCCGTGACGCCCCGCTGCCGTTTCGATTGCTACCGGGTGCAGCGAACCAGTTCCCGGGGGCCGAGGTTGATGGGCTCCGCGAGCGGTTCGAACCCCTGAACCCTTGGCGCAATACGCTTGGAGTTCCATTTCTTAAGCTGGAGAAAGAAAACTTCGGCGCGGATGGTAAGCGCCAACAACTTCAAGCGTATTGCATCTCAGCCAAGTTGTATTGCCTGTTTAACCTAGAGGGAAAGACGCTACTGATCCGAAAACCTTCCGGCCATGGCTTGGGATTCCTGCAGGCGCCCTACAACATCGATGACTGGCAGCGCAAAAAGAGCAGAAAATGGGAAGACAACCTGCCACCTTGGATATTTGAGGCGTGGCATTTTATTCTCTCTCGCGAGTTTGGTCTTCCGCATCAACCGCCGCGTTGGTTGAAGCAACCAGCTGTCATGGCGGTACCCGTTACAACACCGCAAGCCCTCGAACGTCTTGGCTGTTTTAAGGACGTTCTGCGCCCTTTTACGGTTGTCATGGTTCCGTTTCCCGAGAAGGAAGCAAACGTACTCTGGACCGGAATCTTCAGAATCCCTTACATGAGAAAACTGGATGATCTGCACGGGCGTCCGATGGTGAATATCAATAGTGGCGCAACGTTCTACATCTACCACAAGGAATCATCCACCTTAAGAAAATCCGTGGGCTGGCTTGCTCTCAGCAGGATGAAGGATGAAATCGATCACATTCTGTCCAGGGCGGAAAGCAAGTTTTGCACGCCTAACAGCGGCCCATGTACGAGCAAGACAGTCGGTCTACTTATGCGCAGGCACATTGTGGCGGGTGAGTTTCATTACATCGGCAGAGAAGCGTCTACACGGTGGGCGAGCGGTCCCGACCTGTCAATGATGTCCGAGGCGGGAGTTCTTGACCCCACGAACGAGACCTTTCGGGAATACGAAAGAGTGGTGGATCCGAAATATCTCGACGAGATCCGGGCAGGAGCCAAGCAGTTTTCAACCAAGCTCCTTTCTCGCAAGGCAAGTGTTGCCGAGTGCGCCATCAGAAACTTCAAGAAGGGCAAAAACTCCATAACGTCCCGCACTCTGCGGAAACTGACAAGGGCGATCCATGATCTGCAGAACAAGAACATGAAGAATTGAAATGTGTGTAAGAGCCGCCTGCATCCGAGGCAGAGGCACTGGCGGGGGGGCTGCGGCTTTCCGTCCAGGCACTCTACGTCAACTGAAACGAGGAGATAAACCTACGTCCCTGCAGCACCTCTTGGACAGCGGGGAGCAGATCGGTAGCGATACGGGATTTGAGAACGTAGCCCAGAGCACCAACGGACCATGCAGCCTCAATATAATCCAGATCTTCGTGGACTGTTAGAAAAATCACCTTGGCTCTGCAGCCCGAATCTCTAAGATGCGAGGCCACTTGAATCCCGTTACGAAACGGCATCTCTATAT
>Ga0307479_10004435_pt1 | contig 12822 bp, 16 predicted proteins | sample atmos_gasesECM4C_FD_203743 | JGI IMG/M metagenome (GOLD analysis project Ga0307479, IMG submission 203743) | Hardwood forest soil microbial communities from Morgan-Monroe State Forest, Indiana, United States - atmos_gasesECM4C_515 | ecosystem: Environmental > Terrestrial > Soil > Temperate...
TCGCGGGCGGCCGTTTCGATGCCGCTTCCGCCAGCCACGAGTAGAGTATCGATTGGTCCGCGGAGAGTGCGGAAAGTCTTGGTTCCGGTTAAGACTAATCCGCAGTTTGTCGCTACAGATCTGCGGCTCGTGGTACTTGCCAGCAGCACGTTATAAGGTGCCCTCCGTACCGGGTACTCTTGGACGAAGAGTTCCGCTGCACGAACAAAGATTTGAAATGGGCCCGCCACATCGAGGATCTGACTGCTTGGCGCCGCAAGAAAGACGATGGTTCTCGAACGATTCTTCGCGGGAAGCAGCTTTCTTGAGCTTCTCATGGCACCATGCTAATGCCCGAAGCCGATGGCAGCAATGACAAAAAAGGGTCATTTTCTGCCATTTGGAACGTAGTAGGTGGACCGCTCCTCAGTCAGCTGACGCGATTCTGGATGAGTCGTCGGCTACTCGGAACTTATCGTCGGACCACGCGGCTAAGTCCTGGTTAGTCGGATAACCGGACATGTTGGTACCGGGACCCACTTTTCCGGTATATGCGTTTATCGCGCATTCGGGAAATGGCACGCCCTGCCAGCGGCGCTACAATGACCGCGAGTCGGCCACCGTTCCCAAATTGTCCCGGCTCCAGATCCGCTACGAGTTCACCGAGCACGCGTGGGACGCCCCGAACGACTCCTGGCGTTCCGCGCTGCGGAGAATTGGTCGAATGTTGGGACTGGTCGACGCCCGACTCAAACCCGTTAGCCCCCGTGTCTCTGCGATCCTGAAGGAATGCCGGACGGCGTTCCGAAGAGAGGCGCGATGCGCGAAGATAATCCAACCCCGGATGACACGACTGGCAAGAAGGCAGAACAAGCGTCAAAGGTAAGCGACCGTCCCGCTGGATTCCTGCGAAACTCCCTTTTCGACATCGTTGAGCTGTATGAACACGACTACCGCGAAGTGGAAGGCAAGCGTGTTCACGACTACAGGTGCCGTCGCTGCGCTCTCACTGTTCGGTTGAATGGTCTGCGGAATCAGATCCAAGCTCTCATTCGCGACGTGAAGGACGCGATCGGCGAAATGGCAGACGACTGAGCTGTTCTCGTCAGAGAGCCAACATCGCGCGACTTGCAATCCGCGAATCAGGTGCCATACCCTGTCGGGAAGGCTCGATGCTCATCGACCCAAATGCCGAGGTGCTCAGACAGCTAACGCGGATCGCCGACGCGCTGAGCAAGTCCGGTCCGTCACCGTGGGTCGAATGGGCCAGAACCCTCGCTTCGTTCGTCGCCGGCATCGCGCTGGCGATTTTCAGCATTTCGTTCCAAGCGCTCGCCGGTGGCAAACGCGAGCAGAGAAAGATGCGGAGGATCGTCTATCGGGAGTTGGCCGACGCGGCCATCTACATCTATGAAATCGTGACAAACTTTCCGCAGCGAAAAACGGAGCCAGGGCCGGAAGATATTAAGCGAGGCTTTAAGGACCCTCCATCCATGAGGATTTTGAATCCGCCCTGGACCTTCGAAGGCGAAGACTACATGGGTGAAAATCGCAGCGTTGCCTATGAACTTCCCGAAATGATGTTCTTGAAACGGATGTATTTAGAGTTGCACCGGTTTGGACCTGGAAATACGGTTTCAATCGGCGAGTTCAAATCCGTGCTAAGAAAGATTTCGAAGGAAATTAAGACGGTACCGCATGTCAGAAAAAACTTCAGGAAATTTGCCGGCGTTGACTTTAAGACGATCGACGCGATGGCGAATCAGTTCGCCGACTATCAGATCCCACCGGAAGAATTGTTTCGACTCGTTTTCGAAGACGATGCTAGTCAGCCTTAGCGAGAACGATTTCGGCGCGGACGTTCGGCGTCCCGCGCCCCAGCGAGCGGCGCTGGGTAAAACCAAGGTAAAACCAAAAGGCGTGTTGTAATATCGACCCCAGCCTGCTCGTGAAAACTATCGTTTTTAAAGGGAATATGAAGGAATCGTGGTGAGCCGCGCAGGACTTGAACCTGCAACCCGCTGATTAAGAGACCGTGCAGAGACAACTAGGAGTGAGTGCGATTGTTTACTATCACATTGATTTTCTGCGTCATTACAGGCGATTTTCGCAGTCGTCTCTCTGCCACTATTTGAGATGGTTTTCTACCGAGAGCGGGCACAAAATAGGGCACAGTCCTTGCGGCGTACCCCTGACCGATGTTGTGAGCGCCTCACGACTTTCGCATTCATCGCGCCGTCGGCGGCTCTTGGGCGGTGGGGATTCCAACGAGTTGGCGATAGAAAGCGACGGACCGGTTGACCGCGGAAGACTCATTTCCCGCGATCAGCCGCGTGACGTTCCTTCCCGTTCGTACAATGCTGTAAAAACGCCAGACGCTTTCCGATTCGCGATCCAGAAAGTAGATTGATTGCATGTCACCTGGGCGAAGCACAGGGACTAAGAGATGGCGAATCGTGCTGACGTTTTCGACATCGAAGACGAGCCGGTCCGTCGAAGCTTCAGCAATGCGCATTCGATAGATGGCTTTGCCGGAGAGGTTATCGGCTTGCTCAAAGTAGAGGACCTTGCCTTCCGTCATCTCCTCGGGCGTAAAGTCGTTGCGGCGTTGACCAGCTTGCAAGTCGGTCAGAGCGTAGGCGTCCACAATTAAGGTTTGCCACTGCTTGTGAGTGGTGGACCAGTAGCGCATGCCCGCAAGTTTTGAAATTGCCCCGATGTGGCGTAGTAACCCCTCAGCTTGCGAGGTATGGCGAAATCGCGCGACTGTGGTTACCAAAGTCGTAAAGCCCGCCGCAGCCCATCCGGTGCATGCGGGCGGGTTCCAGTCGCGGCCGAAATCAGTCTCACTCCATGACTTCACGATGGCCGAATCATCCAGACCAGGATAGGACGGAATGGTTTCGTTTCCGCATGGCGGCTGCGGCCCCAACCGGGGGTCAACACTGACGACGAGCGCTGCCTGCGGCGAAGGGGGAGAAAGTCGGAAACGGTCTGCGCCTTGAACTGGGCAGATCGCGGGCAGGACGATCAGGAAGGCCGAAAAAGCTATCGTATTCCGGAGCCGAAACTCGCAATTCTTAGTTCACATGTTTACCATCACCTTTTGGATTCAATGAGCTAGTATCCTGGCTGTCCTCAGGCAGGTACCCGGACATCGTGTTCACCAGTTCACGAGCAATTCCCCCGGTGCCTTGTCGGCCATACTTTCAATGGTCTTGCACACCTTGCGGGTACGCGTAAGGCTTGCAGGGCAACGACAGTTTCCGAGTGCGCGGGACTTCTCCCGAATAATCGAACCTGCTAGGAGATGGCCAGTCAGTCATAACGCCAGCGCGTCCCGCTTATTTTTTCGTTTCCGTCACAGTGCAGCCATGAGTTTTGTCGTGCTCCTCCAAAGCCACCGATTTCTGATGCAGGGTCCGCTGCAGTAGTTCCTCATGTAGGACGTCTGCGAAAGATTGCGGGACTCCATTCGTAGACCCCGGGTACGGAGCCGCCGTCCCTGTAGCGACGTCATACTCCTTGAGCAACCTATTCCGTTCCTCGCACTCCATGGGTTATCTCCTCTACTTCGATTTGCGGCCCACACCCGCACAGGCGTGTTCGCGGGGCAGGCATATCCTAGAGAGTTTCGAGGACGGCGTCTGTGCGAAAAGGAACAGGACTAATTGTGTGCATATTAGGACAGACAGGGGACCACAACCCGAGTTAATTTATCTCGTTCGCCGCAATCTAGCTCCTCTCAGAGCGAAGTCCGGCCTCTTATTCTGCAGCGATTGCGAGAGGGATATGGAGGCGGGCGCAGTCTGCTCCTTCGCTTCCATGGCGAGGAGCAAGAGCTACAGAGAAGAGAAATCCGGTGGCGTACAAACGGTTGATTGTGATGCTCGGAATGTTTCTGGGCAGTCACGCGCCAGCGGCAGCGCAAACACCCGCACCACAATTGGTCCTAGCGCAAGGAAATGTGGCCCCGATCCTAATAATGGTCCGAACGGTATCGGCCCCGTTGCCGCCCACTTCCTTCCTGCTGTATCAGAATCCCGGAAAGCCTCCTGCCCGCTTCAGTCACCTGTTCGCGGGAGACTACGAACCCGACCGCAGTAAGGTTCGCCTTCCTCCGGTAGAGGAGGTCAAGACCGTGTTTTTCACGCGGTCGAGCCTGTCGCTCGTCCGACTCTGGAGTGGACGGTTGAGGCTTGATGGCTTTGTGGGCACGCTTCACATGCAGAACGTGCAGCTTGGTCCTTCAGCCGCCGGCGGTCTGCAGGACTTTCGTCCCCCGCGAGAAAGTTATCCCGGCGGGCCACGTTCGGTCGATCTCTATGGTGTCAGCCTGAGCTTTCACTTTGGCCGGAACGCACGGACGGGACGCCCGCCCCAGGTGTGGCGAAGTCTGTCGCGGATGGTCAGCAGCGTTCAAAATTGAGCGGGATCGCCTCGGTCTCGAAGTCATCGCGGATGTTCGCTAAACAAGAAAACCAAGAAAAAATTCGGCGATCCCATGCCTGATAAACACGCCAAGCAGACATGTCTGGCAACCCGACAGATCAGGGGTCACCCGCCGCCGTCAGGTTCATTCAGTGAGGCGGATAGGCAGGCAGCGCGCGAAAAGCCTGCTTGACGCGGGGGCGCAGGAGGTACGCCAGCATCCAGACGGCCGTCGCCATCACAAGCAAATGGCAAGCGATCGACGGGACTATGGGAACCATCTGATACCCCCTAAAACCGAAGAGGCTGAGTATCGTGCATCCAATGCCGGCGGCGATGGATGCCATGGATACGATCCGTGCCCATTCACGCAATCTCAACATGCCAATCATCACGCAGGCGGCAACACCCGCAAGAATCAGCAGCGAGAATCCTCCCGCCACTCCCATTCCGGCGATGGCTACCGAGATCGGCGCTCCCGCATCTGCGCCCGACATACCCATGACGGCAACGAAAAAGAAAGCGAAAGAGCCCAAAGCCAGCCCTGCCGCTTCAAAGAACCTCAGTACCGCGATGATTGTAACTCCGGGGGGACGTTTCACGCTCTTACCTTGCCTCAAGCATTTCGCATCGCGAGGGAAGCTGAGTCACACCGTTCCTCCCTGCTGCGGGCAAGCGGTGTGACAATCGGCTCCCTCGTCCAGCGAAACGCCTTCCTTAATCGCGATCTGGATGGCTGTGGCGCCAGTTCCAATAATTCTTTTGATGTTTGTGTTTCTGCTTGTCGAACGCGCGATAATTCTCGTGGCGTTCGGTCAGGTAGCCTCGGTAGGCGTGTTCTTCGCGGTCATCCCAGTTGTGATAGTCCCTGTGGTCTCTATCGTAGACTCGGATCTGAACGCTGGCTTCCTGCGGTGGTGCGGCGGCTACGATGGATCCGCTTGCCGCAAGACCAGCGGTCAGGAATAGTGACGCGATATAGCGATGTGCGCGGTGCATATAGGGTAGTCCTCCAGATCGCGACTTCTGGATTCCGGATTGTGAAATCACGATGGCCTGCAGTATGTGCCTGACGCCTGCGCGAAGATGTCCTGTACCGCACACCCGCAAAGAAAAAACCTCGTGTGCCAGTTTGAGCAAACGGACATTGCGCATCTCGCGATTCGATCCCGAAACCTGTGGGAATCGGGGCTTATCATCAGCTATGACGACCCGATTCCCGATTAACCAGACAAAAGTGTGCACTATTGCACAAAACCTGCCAGCCCAAGTGTGATACTCATTCGTCCATGAAAACGACATCCCACCAAGATCAAAAGCAGTGTCTTTGAGACCACAATGACTCGTCGACGCCAGAGATCCTTTCAACCAGCGGTATTTCTAAGAAAAATGGGCGCGAGAAGTTTTATCGCCCTGTTTCGTGAGAGGCAGACCATTTGTTCACAGGGCGACGCCGGCAAGGAAGTGTTCTTTATCGAGAAGGGGCAAGTGAAACTCACAGTTAAATCGAAGCGGGGTAAGGAGACGGTGCTCGGGATTCTGCATCGTGGAGACTACTTCGGTTCAGGATGCATGACGGGCCAAGCGTTCCGCACGGTGACCGCTACGGCACTGACACGCTGTACGATCCTGGTCATCGAAAAGAAGGAGATGAGGCGCGCGCTCCACAAGGGCCATGAGTTCTCAGACCATTTCATCGCCTGCCTGCTTGAACGGAACATCCGGATTGAAGAGGACCTAATCGACCAACACTTAAGCTCCTGTGAGGAGCGGCTGGCTCGCGCACTCTTGCTGGTTGCCCGCTACGACAAGATTCGCAAGCCAATCGCGGTCATACCGAAGATCAGCCAGGAGACGCTCGGGGGATTGATTGGCTCTGCGCGAAGCCGCGTCTGTTACTTTATGAAAAAGTTCAAGAAGCTCGGCTACATCGAATATGGGGAGAGATTGCGAGTTCACAATTCTTCGCTCAGCGGCGTTTTGAAAGACTCCGTATTCTCCGATCAACTTGCTTCTCGAGCTAACTGAACACCTGGGCGCAACTTGGGCGCAAGACAAGTCTAATGCGTCTTGGTGAGCAGCTAATTCCCAAAGGCGCAGGAAGGCTGCCACTTCTGTGGCTGCCAATATTGTCAGCAACCTTTCGGAGCTAGTCTCCAAGAAGGCTTCAGCGATATGGCTTGTGCCGCGCAGAGCAGTTTAGTTCGAAGTTCACTGTGCCGCCTCCTTCCGATGCCAGCAGGGCATGAGCCATGGCCGAACGTATGGCGGCTTTAACCACTGTCGTTAGGCAAGGCTTCAGGTCCGATGTTCAATCTTGAACACCCCAAGCGCTAACTTTTTGCGACATAGAGCGTCTTCACCCCCTTTTTAAGCATGTGGCAGGCTCTAGATTATGTTCTTTTTTGCACACAGGTAGGCCTATACTACGGCCATGCCCCGCAAAATGGTATGGATTGAGAACCAGAACTTTCAGGGCTTCGGTTGCTCCGAGTGCAACTGGGTCTTTAGGCCTTCTAATGCGCTCGGTGGCGAATCGTTGGATGAAATGAAGCAGAAGTACGAAGTTCAGCGTGATAAAGAGTTTGCTGCCCACACTTGCGTCAAGCACCCAAGAGCCCCGAGGCCAAAGACTGAATAGATCGCAGCGGTTATTAAGGACATCGTAGGTTCAAGCTACGAACATGCGAGACGAAGAGCGGATCAAAACACTTGAAGACGGCAGAGGGCGAAATTCATCCACCAAGAACTGCCGGATGTTGGGGCGTCTGTCACCGCGCTGCTTGAAGGTAACGAACGCGTCGATGTTTGAAGCAGGGTCAGTGCTGAATCGCGTAGTCGATGAAGATGGCCGAACTGATTATTGCGGTAAATCCGAGGGCGGAAGCATACACAAAGAACAGCAAATCAGGAATGATCTCGCGTCGTACTCGCCACTGGCGGCCCATTCGTGCCTCCACAGCGCACCTAGGAATATGAGGTGCCGGGGACCAAACCGCCGCTAATCTATTAAATGGGGGGTCCATTTAGGTGCAGTCTGGACGCGATTACGGCCTTGGTGCCCCGGCTTTATGGATCGTTGTAACGCGCGCAAACTTTTGTGTCTGTTCAGTTTTGGACAGTCTGAAGCGGGAGTAGTCCACTTGGACGTGTAACGCGCAAATCGGAGATGTCCGCTCATCCGAGCTATCAGGAGTAGCGGACCCTGCCATGGCGGATAACTGCCGGGAAAGCCCAGGTGGCCAAGCTATTCGCTGACGTTCCACACGTACAAGAAAGTGGCGTCGCTGGCGGTCGCAACATTAAGCCCAGCCTGCCGAGTTGCACGATTCAGTGCGGAACGAACCTTCTCTTTTGATTCCGCCAGATCAGCCAGTGGCACCTTGATTGCAGAACCAGCCTTCAAATTGTCGAGATCCTTGAGGATTGTGGCCACGATTTCCCTGTGCTTTCCATGCCGGCCTTGCGGCACATCCAATTGCATCATCGTCTTGAAGTGCATCGGTGCGGTTTTCGTCTGAGCGCGTCCCATAGTGTCCTCCCAGGTGGTGATACACTAAACATACCTGACGCTAACGCTAACGTATCACACCGTAGCGAACTCTGCAAGTAAACACTTCGGGGCGCAAAAGAGCAGAGTTCGCCCCCCTGGAGGGTTAACCCCCCCCCGCCTCCGCTAACCGAGCCGCTTCGCCCCGACTAACGCCACTGTCCGATTTCCAAAAAATATGACCCGTACGACTTCCCGTCTGCTAGCGTCTAGGTGATTCGAAGGAGTTCTGATGTTTAAGCCGAAAACGCATTTCGAGCAAGTTCCGCTGGAGATAGTCAGAAACATTGTCGAAGAACAAATCAGGCGGGAAACAGCGGCCGAACAGGATCAGGGAACCAAGGGGAGGACGTTGGAAGATCTGTTTGGGTGCGCACGAACGATCAATGGTGGAAAGGATCTTCGAGTTTATTGGCCGAGATACAAACCCGCTTAGCCATGAGGAAGTGGAGCGTCGTTTCGGATGCGAGCTCTCAAAAAGTTAGCAGCACTTAATTAGGTCGGTCTCTCTTTGTCAAGAAATCTTGCATCGTTTTGCTGCGTTAAGTTTTAAGGAGTTTTTTATGGAGGGAGTTACCATTTCCAACGATAGGAAATCCAAAGCCAGGCCCGTCAAAAAGGGCGGATTCAACGCCCAAGCTTTTCTCGATTCGGCCGGCGTAGCGAGAAAAGTTGTGGATTATCGAAGTTCAGAGAAGATCTTCATTCAAGGTGATCCCACCAAAGGTGTGAAGTACATCCAAAAGGGCGGCGTAAAGCTCTCCGTTGTCAATGAGATCGGCAAAGAGGCGGTCGTGGCGATTCTGGGACCGGGTGATTTTTTTGGGGAAGGATGCCTGGCAGGCCAGCCTGTTTGCATGGCGACGGCCACCGCGGTTGTACCCACGTCAATACTATTCATTGAGAAGAAAGAGATGATGCGCGTGCTCCATGAGGAACATGCGTTTTCCGACCGTTTCATCTCTCACATGCTTAGACGGAACATCCGAATCGAGGAGGACTTGGTCGATCAGCTATTCAACTCGAGCGAGAAGCGGCTCGCCCGCACTCTGCTATTGCTTGCCCGTTACGGTAAACAAGACAGGCCTCACGGCGTGCTACCGAAAGTATCGCAAGAAATGCTGGCGGAGATGATCGGCACGACACGCCCACGGGTCAATTTTTTCATGAACAAATTCAGGAAGCTCGGTTTCATTAAGTACAATGGCGGCCTTCAGATCAACACTTCGCTGTTGAGCGTCGTGCTGCACGAGTGACTCGAGCTGCCCTACCCAAGTAAAGACAGCAACTCATCGAATTTGCATGGGATGTTGATGGGCCTGGCCGAGATCGAACCGGTAACTCACTGCTTTCAAAGCATTTTCATCCTCACCGATTGGCCGGGCCGAGTTTTTGTGCCTGCTTCACTTAGAGAGTCTCCATCACAGGACTGTTCAAAATTGGACAGCCACGCGTCTTGGCGGCTTTTAAGATGCTGCCTCCAGATGCGAGGAATGAAGAATGGGAATGATTAAGGCAGCGGTCATTTCGCTTCTCATTCGCCGTGAAAGAGGGCTTCCTCCCGATACCGCAGCAGAACCTATCCACGATGAAGAAATTATCCGCTCGGGACAGGCTTATGGTGACTGGGAACAGTCTATCGAAAAGCTCAGAGAACAATGGACTCAATTCATGACTGAAGCTTTCCGCGCCATCGCCGAGGAGGAAATGAGGCTTCGGCGCGGGGAATTGAAGAGACGAGGTGACTAGGATGGCTGACTATGAATCACGGACGAAACGGGCGCCAGAGGAGTCTTGGGTGGATCGGCATTGCAACAACAACAGGCGCAGCCCATCGGCAGGAGAGAGGCACATTCTTGAGTTGATCTCCCAGGGCGCGCCGCTCCCCGGGATCTTGAACAAATTATGCACACTGATAGATATTCAGGTTGGCAACGTGGTCTCGCTCTTCTTACTGCCGGATGGCGAACAGAATCATCTTTGTTCGGTCGCCCAAAGCGCCATCAAATTGGGCCTGCATGTTTTTTCGTCCACGGATATTCTCTCGCGTGACAAGTCTGACTTGGGAACTCTAGTAATTTACGGCTGCGATCCACGATGGCCCACAGCGGATGAAGATCGGCTGATTGAACGAGCGGTTTATTTGGCGGCCCTAGCGCTTCAACGTCGCGGAGATGAAGAGGATTTCGAGAGACCATCCAGACGCTCGAGAGACGAGATGGACAGCGCACCCGAAAGGCCGCCATTCATCAATTGAAGTTTATCTGTGTGTGGCTGACCAAGTTCAGGCGACAAATGAAACTGCGATTAGTCTGAACGGGCAAACATGTACAAACATTTCTTCGGACTGCGCGAGAATCCTTTCAACGTCAACCCGGATCCTCGATACCTGTTCCTAACCCCGCAGACCCAGGAGGCGTTGGACGAACTGACATACGGGATCCAGGCTCGCAAAGGCCTTATCCTGCTTACCGGCGAAGTGGGGACGGGCAAGACGACAATGATCAACCGCTTGCTCGATTGGCTGCGGCAACAGCAGACACCCACCGCGTTTATTTTCAATTCGCACCTGGAAATCAGCCATTTATTTGATTTCATACTCGCAGATTTTGGGGTGCCGTTCGACGCGAGACTGAAGGGTAATGCAGTGATGCGGCTGAATCAGTGGTTGTTCGAACGCTATCGCGCAGGCGAGACGCCGGTGATCATCGTGGACGAAGCGCAGGGTCTGCCGGATCATGTGCTCGAAGAGATTCGAATGCTGCTGAATCTGGAGACCCCAAATGAAAAGCTTTTGCAGATCGTGCTAGTCGGGCAGCCGGAGCTTGAAGTGCGGCTCAAGCGGCCTGAGCTGCGCCAGATCAAGCAGCGGATTACGCTTCGATGCAAGACCGCCGCGCTTACTCTCAAGGAGACTCACGATTATATTCAGGCGCGCTTACACATCGCCGGCGCCAACGGCAAACCGGTCTTTGCGTCCCAAGCCATGGACGCCGTGCACTCTTATTCGCGAGGGATCCCACGCGTCATTAACCTGCTCTGCGAGCATGCCCTGATTAATGCCTATGTGGACCATGTCCAGCCCGTGCCGGTGCACATCGTCGGGGAGGTCGCGCGCGAATTTCAGTTCGACGACATCAAACCTGTGGCCCCGTTCAAAGATTCCAGAGATACCATGGACCCGGATTTGATTGCTCGCCAATCGAGATTCGAGTGCGGACCGGTTTCTCCTTCCGCAACGCCTGAGCCACCTTGCAAAGAACAGCCAAGCGATTCGACGGCCCCTTTTCTGGCTCCGTTTACCAAGGAATCTGCCAAGCCGGTTTTGGTTTTGGAATCTGATCAGATTCCGGAGCTTGATGGAGACGCTGAAGCGTCCAAACCATTGGACGTTCGGGTCATTGTGCCAGCTGTACCCTCGCCGACACGGATAGAGGCTGGCGAGCCTTCGGAATTGAATGAGTTCTTTTCCGAAGTCATAACTCAATTCGGCCCTGGACTGGAGATGAAACCTGTGCCGCCTCCTCTGCTCCGTTTGGTCGAAGCGAAAGGAAGGTTCGAGCTCTTGCCAGGTTCCCGCCGTTGGCAGGAGTCCAGTCCTCAAAAGCCCTCGCAGCCTTCAAACGAAGTTGAGGCAACGAAGTCAGGAACCCTGCGCTCCAGCCTGACAAAGATTATTGCCCTGTGCGTTTTTCTGATCCGTTGGAGCACGAGATGGAGAGATCGTTCCTCGTCCGCCGGCACCTCGCCGACTGGGACGCGAAGGACTGCGATCATGCGTCAGTGCCTGAAGCGATCGCTTCAGCCGCTCCGAGCGTGGTATCGGCTCTGCCTCGCTTGGGGGGACAGATTCCTGACTACTGTCGGCTCAATAGCTTGGCGGCGAGGGAAAGCGTCTGCATATCGCTGGTTGCGGCAACCATCGAATCCGACCCGGTGGCGCTTGCCAGATTGGCGTCTGTTTGAAGGCCGCCGTAGCTTCAATTATAGGAAAATGTGATTCTTGGTGGACAGTCGAGCCCCCCTTGAGGATTCTGCTCCGGCGCTACGGTGTTATTTGAATCGGGCGGCCAAGTGTGGGGACCCCGCCCCATCCGCGCGCTAGCGCGGCGCTGCAATTTTGGATTGGATTGAATCGGGCCGAGATGTCAGGCCGAAGAAACGGTGATCGCATTCCGTGCACCGGAATGGACGCACAGGCGTCAGCCTCAGTACAGTTGATTCGAACATTCCCCTTCGCTTCGATCGGCGAATGGCTTTGCCATGACATTGTGGACATGAAACGGGCACCGTAGTTCTCCTCTTAAGCTCATCCGAATTAATTGGCCGCAATCACTCTCACTCAACTTTCGGAATGGATGCAGAATCTTTGATCAGCATTCATCTCGAAACGTACATAGCTCTGGCTGCTCGGTTGTGCTGCCATGTGCCTGATTGAACCAAGTTGAGTCTGTAGGAGACTGTTCCAAATTGAACAGCCACGACCCGCGAGATTCCACTACCTTCTGGGCGAGGATTTCAAAGATTTTGGCTTGCCCACCAAGATTTCTAATGGTTGGCCGCCACGAAATGAGGGCAAGTTTGGATGGCCATTTCGGCAAACACGAGACCAGGCGGTGATCAGCAGGCAGCCACAACGCGATTCAAATCGAACCGCGGGCGAGAGCCGATACAAATCCTGTTTGTTCACAGTAGTTTAGCAGCTGTAGATCGCTGCCTGCATGAGTTAAGTAGTGTACGATTCATGGTCAACTCGGACCTGGCTCAGAATGCCGAGGAGTTGGCTAAGCGCGTGGCTTCCCAGCGCTATGACCTGATTGTAGCCGAGTGCCCGGGCACCGATCAGCAGGGGATGCAGACAA
>Ga0307479_10004436_pt1 | contig 12822 bp, 11 predicted proteins | sample atmos_gasesECM4C_FD_203743 | JGI IMG/M metagenome (GOLD analysis project Ga0307479, IMG submission 203743) | Hardwood forest soil microbial communities from Morgan-Monroe State Forest, Indiana, United States - atmos_gasesECM4C_515 | ecosystem: Environmental > Terrestrial > Soil > Temperate...
CTGCGCGCTGCCGAGCGCAGCGACGGGCCCGCGCGTGCCCGTGCTGGACGTTTCGATGACGCCTTGCAGCTCTGGTGCGAGGTGACCGGCGCGCTGGTCGTCAACCGGCTCTCGGCCATGAGCTCCAACCGCTCCAAGCCGTGGCAGTCCACGCTGATCGCCGCGGCGGGGTTCGCCGTGCCGGAGACGCTGCTGACGACGGACCCGGCCCGGGCAGCCGCCTTCCGCGAGCGCTGGGGCGAAGTCATCTACAAGTCCCTCAGCGGCATCCGCAGCACGGTTGCGACGCTCGACGACCAACGCCTGGCGCGTATCGCCGGGACCGCGTGCCCGGTCCAGCTGCAGCGGCGTATTGCCGGTACGGACGTGCGTGTGCACGTAGTGGGCGATGAGGCATTCGCCTGCGAGATCCTCACCGCGGCCACCGATTACCGGTACCCGCGGGCGCCGGCGGAGGAGCCGCGCCTGGCCCCCTGCGTGCTGCCCGAGGAGGTGCGCCTGCGTTGTCTCGAGCTGGCGCGCATGCTGGGCCTGGTGGCCGCCGGGGTCGATCTGCGTCGGGGAGACGACGGGCGCTGGGTCTGCTTCGAGGTCAACCCCTCGCCGGCGTTCACCTACTATCAAGCGGCGACAGGGCAACCGATCGCCGCGGTGCTTGCCGACCTCCTGATCGCGGCCCGCGGCGCCCGGCCCGCGGCGGCGCCGAAGCGCTCGCCGAGAGGGGGTCGGGTGAATGCCTAAGGCCCTCGCCGCGCCGGCGCTCAGCCTCGGCTAGAGCCACAGAGCGGGCAGGCTACTTGCGCCCGAGGGCGCCGCGGGCTTCCTGGGCGAGCCACTGGACCAGGCGCGCGACCTCGGGCGGCATCGATCCCTCATGCAGGCGCAGGTTGCAGCTGCGCGCGCCGTCCTGCACCTGGAGGTCGTACTGGAAGGCGTCGGGCGCCGGCGGCGCGGACGGCGCCCGGGGCTCGGATGGCGTCGGCGATGCGGGTTGGGGAGGGTCGGGACGCGCCGGCTGATCGAGCACGCGCGCCTGCTCGACCAGCTGCTCGAGCTCGCGGGCCTTGCCGGCGGGGAGCTGCTGCGAGTCGATCTCGAGCGGCGGCGCTTGCAGGCCGGCGAACCCGCCCGAGCGCCGGAAGCGAATGTGCACGTGGAGCTCCTGACCGCCGGTCCCGTGTCCCGCGCCGGCCGCTAGCGGCGCGGGCGTCGGCCCTTGCCGGCCGGCGGCCTCGATCCGGATTGGGCCGGGCCCCTCTTGCCGGCGGGTTTGGGTCGCGCTGTAGCCGGTTGGAGTTTGCTGGCAGGCGGCTTGGGCTTGAGGACTGCCTTGGGCTTGGCGGTTGCCGCCGCGCTCACCGCCCGAGGCGCCGCGGCGGCGGCGGCCTGCGGCTGCGGTGCCGCGGCGGCCTGCGCCTGCGGCTGCGGCGCCGCGGCGGTCTGCGGCGGCGCCGCGGCGGCGGTGACGACGCCCAGCCCGACGGCTTGCCAGGCCGCTCGCACCTGGTCCGCCACCGCCGAGCCGTAGAGGTCGCCGGCAACCTTGTAGGTCTTGTTGGCGCAGTCCTGGAAGGTGTCGTTCGGGCCCAGCTCGTGGAGCAGCGTCGCGTACCAGATGTGTCCCGCCCGTTCCCAGGCGTTGCCGCCGAGGCTGATCGCCAGCGTATAGAACGCCTTGTTGGGAATCCCCGAGTTGATGTGCACGCCGCCGCTGTCGTCCTCGGTGTCGACGAACTTGTCCATGTGATCGGGCTGCGGATCGGCGCCCAGGGTCGGGTCGTCGTAGGCGGTGCCGGGGGCCTTCAGCGAGCGGATCGCCACGCCCGCGACGCTCGGCATCAACAGGCCCTGCCCGATGAGCCAGTCGGCATCGGCGGCGGACTGGTTCTTCCCGTATTGCCTGGCCAGGCTGCCGAAGACGTCCGAGAAGTGCTCGTTCAAGGCGCCCGACTGTCCCTGGTAGGCGAGGTTGGCCTCGTGCTGGGTGATGCCGTGGGTGAGCTCGTGCGCGATGACGTCCACCGACACCGTGAAACGGGTGAAGAGGGTGCCGTCGCCGTCGCCATAGATCATCTGCTGGCCGTTCCAGAAGGCGTTGTCGTAGCCGTTGCCGTAGTGCACCGTCGAGTCCAGCCGCAGGCCGTGATTGTCGAGCGAGTTGCGCTGGAAGGCGGCCTGGTAGAAGTCATAGGTGGCGCCGGCGCTGTCGTAGGCCTCGTCCGCCGCCGCGTCGCCGGTCGCCGGGTCGCCCTCGGAGCGGACCAGGTTGCCGGGCAGCGTCATGCCGTGCTGGACGTCGTAGACGTTGCGCCGCTTCTGGCCGGTCGGCGTCGCGACGAGCATGGCGATGCCGTTGAGCACCTGGCGCTGCCCGCGCAGGTTCGCCGAGATGCCCAGGGCGCGAAAGGCCAGGTCCTTCTGCGCGTCGCTGCCTCGCTCGCAGATGTTGCGCAGGATGTGCGGCGGGATGATGTTGCAGTGGACGTGCGGGAACGGCGGCTGACGCATGATCGGCCTCCCGTGCGCGCTTACTCCCTCGCGGTCCGCGGCTTCGCCGTTCTCTCGCCGGCACCGGCTGCACCGGCGGCAGGCGCAGGGGGGGCCGTGCGCCGGCGCTTGCCGCGGCTCGCCCGCCGGCGCGGCGCGGCGTCCCGCGGCTCGGCGTCCACGGCCTTGGTGCGGGGACCGCCGGCTCCCAGCGCGGCGAGAGCCGTCTCGCGGAGGGCCGAGCGCAGCTGCTTGATCTGCGAGGTCTGCAGCGTGATGCGCTCGAACAGCTCGTGCTGCGCCTGGATGCCGGAGCCGATGAGGAAGGCCGCGGCTTCCGAGCGGCTGCCGAAGAGGCCCGATTCGACCAGGTCGTCGAGGCGTGCGACGCTGTCGTCCGCCAGGCGCACCATGACCACGTGCCCGCGCGAGCCCTTGTCGCCGAGGAAAGGCGTCAGCAGCTGGTCCAGCTCCGGCAGCGAGGAGAGCGGGAGGGCGCCGACGAAGACTCTTGGCCTCCGTGTCATTACATGTAATTGTAATACGAATCTCGGACCCCGGTCAATGCGGCCCGGCGCCCGTGCCTGCCGTATGCAGTAGGATCGCGGCGCCATGCGCCTCCGCCATCCGCTCGTCCCAGGTCCCACCGTCTGCCGGCGCCCCCGAACCACGACCAAGAGCTTGCCGCCGCCGCGCCGCGGCGCTCGAGCCGTGGCGATCGGAGGCTCCGTCCTTCTGATCCTCGTCTGCGGCCTGCCGGCTGCCTCCGCGGCGACGGCTCCGGGCGAGCTCCTGCCGACCGGCGTGCGGCTCGATCCGGCCGGCCGCTCGACCGGCCTCGGCAACATGCCGATCGCCATGACCCTGGCGCCGGAAGGGGACCGCGTCGTGGTGCTCCTTGCCGGCTGGCGCGAGGAGGGGATCCAGGTGGTGGAGACACGCAGCGGCCGGGTCGTGCAGACGCTCGAGCTGCCGGCCGCCTTCCTGGGGCTGGCGTTCTCGGCCGACGGCCACGCGCTGTACGTCGCCGGCGGCAACGAAGACGTGGTCTACCGCTTCGACTGGCAGGCGGGCCGGGCCACGCCCGCCGGCGCCATCCCGCTCGCCGAGAAGGAGGCGAAGAAGGGCAGCCGCTACCCGGCCGGTCTGGCCCTGTCGCGCGACGGCAGGTCCATGTACGTCGCCGAGAACCTCGCCGACACCCTGGCGGTCGTCGACCTGGCGAGCGCCAAGGTTGTGCAGCGCCTGCCCGCCGGCCACTACCCCTACGGCGTGGCGGTGGGCGCGGCCGGCGAGGTGTACGTCTCGGCCTGGGGCGGCGACACCGTCTCGGTCTTCGCGCCGGCGCCGGCGCCTGCCGGAGCGGCGCCGGCGGCACCGGCGAGCCTGGTCGAGGCCGACCGCATCCAGGCCGGCCGGCACCCGTCCGCCCTGCTGCTCGGCGCCGCCGGCTCGCGCCTCTTCGTGGCCTCGGCCAGCACCGACCGCGTGGCGGTCGTCGACACCGCGACGCGGCGGGTGGTGGCCGAGCTGAGCGACGCGCCTCCCGCCGGCCCCCCGGAGGGCAGCACCCCCAGCGCCCTGGCGCTCGCCGCCGGCGGCCGCCGCCTGCTGGTGGCCGAGTCGGACGCCAACGCGGTAGCCGTCTTCGACCTCGCCGCCGAGACCGCCGGCGTCCCCGACCACGCCGCCGCCACCGGCGCGGGCGCGGGCGCGCCGGCTGCGGAGCGGGAGTCCTCGGCGCGCCGCCGCGCCGCCGCGCGCGATCGTCTCGCCGGCCGCATCCCGGTCGGCTGGTACCCGACCGCGGTGCTGGCGGCGGGCGACTCGCTGCTGGTGCTCAACGGCAAGGGGCGCGGCACCGGCCCCAATCCCGCCGGGCCGCGCTTCGGCGAGGCGAAGCGGGACCCGCCCAGCTACACGCTGGGGCAGACCGACGGCACCCTGACCGTGCTGCCGGCGATGCCGGACCAGGCCGCTCTCGCGGCGCTGACCCGCCGGACGGCGCGCGCCAACGGCTGGCAGGCGGCGGCTCCGGCGTCACCCACCGGCAGCGGCCCCGGCCGGCGCCCGCGGGCCGGCACCGGCGCCCGCGCCACCGCGCCCTATCCGCCGTTCCATCACGCCGTCTTCATCATCAAGGAGAACCGCACTTACGATCAGGTGTTCGGCGACCTGCCGGGCGGCGACGGCGACCCGCGCCTGCAGTTCTTCACCAGGGCCGAGGCCCCCAACCACCGCGCCCTGGCGGAGCGCTTCGGGCTGTTCGACCACTTCCTCTGCAACGGCGAGGTGAGCACCCAGGGACATTCCTGGTCGACCGCCGCCTACTCGACCGACTACATCGAAAAGATCACGCCTCCCGCCTACTCCAACCGGTTCGCTCACGACGAAGACGCCGATCCCGCCTCGCTGCCCGCCGGCGGCTTCCTCTGGGACCTGGCCCGCGCCCGCGGCCTCGGAGTGCGGATCTACGGCGAGCTGGCGAAGGAGGTCAAGGAGGCCGGCGGCGCCACGACCTATGGCTCGACGGTGCTCTCGGCGGCACCCTACACCAGCCCGACCTATCCGGCGTGGGACCTCGGAGTCCGCGACCAGAAGCGGGCCGACGCCTGGCTCGCGGAGCTCGCCGCCTACGTGCGGCAGGGGCAGATGCCGGCGCTCGAGGTCCTCCACCTGCCCAACGACCACACCTCCGGTGCCAAGCCGGGCATGCCGACCCCGCGCGCCTACATGGCGGACAACGACCTGGCCCTGGGCCGCATCGTCGAGGGCCTCTCCCGCTCCCCGTTCTGGAAGGACACCGTGGTCTTCGTGGTCGAGGACGACGCTCAGAACGGCCCCGACCACGTCGATTCGCACCGCGCGCCGCTGCTGGTGATCTCGCCCTACAACCGCTCCGGCGTGGTGCGCCGCTTCGCCAACACCACCGATGTCCTGGCCACGATCGAGGAGATCCTCGGCCTCGCCTCACTCTCGCACTTCGACACCTTCGGCCGCCCGCTGCGCGGCATCTTCGCCGCCACCCCCGACCTCGCCCCCTACCAGGCGCTGGTCCCCGCGCAGCCGCTCACCGACGTCAACCCGCTGGACGCCCCCGCCGCCCGCCAGTCCATGAGTCTGGACTTCACCGCCCCCGACGCCGCCCCGGCCGCCGAGCTCAACCAGATCCTCTGGCAGACCCTCAAAGCCGGCGCCCCCTACCCGCCGCCCGCCCGCCTCTCGACCCTCGACCTCCAGCGCGGCCTCTGACGGCCGGTGCGTGCCTGGCGCCGGGCTAGGCGGTCGGTGCGCGGAATCAGATCTCCAGGTGACCCGATCCACCACCGGCGATTTTGGCGCGGATGGCGGCTACATAATCGGCGTCCATGTCGGCGTCGGGGTGAACCAGCTCGCGCTCGAGGTCCACCATCACCTGCATCAGCTCCGCGGCTCGCGCCAGATCGCCCTGGTGCTCGAAGACGAGTCCGAGGTTCCAGCTTGCTCGTCCCTCCCCCAATCGATCCCCGATCTCGCGGCTAATGGCGAGCTGCTGTTCGTAGAACTCGATAGCCCGCTGAGCCTCGCCGAGGCTGAAGTACCTGACACCCAGGTTGCCCAGGGCGATGCCCTCTCCGAAGCGGTCGCCGATCTCGCGGGAGATGCCGAGTGCCTGCTCGCCTAACTCGATTGCGCGGCGCGGCTCGCCCAGGGCCGCGTAGACGTTTCCCATGTTGCCCAAGGCGTTTCTTTCTTTGAGACGGTCGCCGATCTCGCGGCAGATGGCGAGCGCCGCCTCTTGGCACTCAATGGCGCGACGTGGCTCGCCGAGGCGCCCGAAAGCGAGTCCCATGTTGCCGAGGTGACTCGCCTCGGACCCTCGATTACCGGTGCGCCGGGCCGCGGCGAGCGCCGATTGCAGCCATCGTAACTGATCTCGGGAGTGCAACCGCAATACCAGGCAATGGACGCCCACATTCGCATACTCGCTGGTGAGCTCTGTTGCAGTCAGGTCCGCTGGCGGCTGAGCGGACGCCCACGCTTGCGCGGCCTTTATGTTCTCCCACTCGCTGTCGAAGAGGCTGAGCCCCCTGGCAATCCCTTCGCCACCCTGCTGGTGTTGCTCGTCGCCTCGCCGCAGGACCTCGACGTAATACACGGCGTGGCGGCGACAGGCCATCTCCCGCTCCTCAGGCGCCAGTTGCCTCTCGGCAAAGCTCCGCGCGAGGTCATGGAGGCGGTAACGGCCAACGCGGTCCTCCCATTCAAGCATGCTGCTGGTCACCAATTTGCCGAGCGCCTCGTCGGCAACATCCTCCTCCAGCTCCCAGACGGCTGCCGCGGCGGCGCGATCGAAGGTCCCCGGGAAGACGGCCAAGAGCCGCCACAGCTGCTGAAGATCCTCCGGCAGGAGCCGGAGGCTGAGGTCCAAAGCAGCATCTACACCATCCAGCCGCTTGCGGCCCGCGGCGAGCTGTTCGGCGTAGGCGGCGGGCGAGATGTCCGAGCGATCGTTGAGCGCGCCCGCCGCGAGGCTCAAGGCGAGCGGCAGACCGCCGCACACTCTTGCAAGCTCGACTGCGGCCGCTCCGATCCTGGGACAGCTGCGCAGCAGAAGCTTCTGGGCCTTGTCAGGAGGGAGCTCGTCGAGGTCTCTCGTCGTCAGGCCCGAGAATGAGAAATGGAAGCGCGAGGTGACCAGCAGAGCGCAGCCTGCTGGCGGGCGCAGAGGCTCGACCTGATCCCGGTTGGCGGCGTTGTCCATCAGCAGCAGGACACGCTTGCCGTGCAGGACCGACCGGTAAGCGGCGGCCAGCTCTGCCTCGTCCTCGGGCACCGGAACCTCCGGCAGGAACGAGCGCACCACCCATGCCATGGCCTGGGCTGGCCTGAGGGGCGTGGTGACCCCCTTGAGGTCGACATAGATCTGTCCGTCAGGGTAGCGGTCGGCTACCTCTTCGGCGAGCTTCAGGGCGAGGGCAGTCTTTCCGACGCCGCCGATGCCTCGTAGCCCGAAGATCGCCGTCGCTCCACCGGCCGCGATGGAGGCTCGCAGGTCGCTGAGCTCATCGTCGCGTCCGGTGAAGTCGGCTGGCGGCGCCGGGAGCTGATGAAGGCGGGGTAGAGCGACTACCGGCAGCCGTAGCGGCCGCTCGGAGGACGTAGTGTTGCCGGCCGGCGCGCTCCCCTGTACCAGCTCGAGGATCTCCTCGGCGAGGCGAGACAAGAGTCCATCGGCCTGTACCCTTTTCAGGTCCGCTAGAGTCTTCCCGTTCGAGGGCCGGGCCTGGATCGGGGACAACCACCGGACCCGCTGCCACGGGCATTGGTCCACGATCACCGGGACGACGAGTAATCCCTCCTTCTGGCGGCGCTCGATGAGAACGGGCACCTCTTGCCGCCGGATGAACTCGGAATTGAGGAAGTCCGCCGACACCAGGAGGACGGCGACCTGCGCCGTTGCCATCGCGGCCTCGATCGCCGGCAGCCAGTCGGCGCCCGCCGTGATGAGCCCGTCGTGCCAGAAGTGCAACAGGTCCTCTTGCTGAAGCACCCCCAGCTGGCGCACTAGCCGGTCCTTCCAGCGTGCGTCTTTGTGGCTGTAGCTTATGAAGACCTTCGGGCGCATGGGACGAGCGAAGCGCAGTTGTGCGGGAGCCTTGCTCCGGTCCGGGTGCCTCTGCGCGCAGTTGCTCAGGTGAGGACATTCTACGCCAGGGACCGGCGCGGGTCCCAAGATCCGCTCGGCCGCCGGTGATCGCACATTGGGCTAAGACCGCGTCCGCCCCCACTCCGGTCTTGGCTTCGAGCAAGATCTCCTGGCACCGGACCGGACTTCCTGGCATAATCGAGTGTGCTCCGATTTGTGGGCACATTGATGGAGATTGGCCATGGACCCTCTCGGCGTCTTCACCGTGCGGGAATTGCGCGAGCGCTCGGGAGAGCTGCTGCGCGATGCCGAGCAAGGTAAGCTGGCGCTCATCACGAAACGCGGCCGGCCAGCCATCCTGGCAGTGCCCTTCGACGAACGGTTGCTCTCGCACGGGGTCCATCGTGCGCTGGCTCTCCACCTCTTCGAGGGCGGCCAGGTGACTCTTTCCCAGGGAGCCAGGCTGGCTGGCCTGCCTATCGAGGGCTTCTTCGAGCTGCTCGCCCAAACCGGCATAGTTGCCGTGAGCTACCCGCCGGAGGATCTGGAGGCCGAGGTACAGGCCGCGCGTTGACCGACCTCCCCGTCGTGTCGGACGCCAGTCCGCTCATTGGCTTGGCAAGAGTCGGTCACCTGGACCTTCTCCGCCGCCTCTACGACAGAGTTCAGGTCCCGCCCCAGGTCTTCGAGGAGCTCCAGATCTCGGAGAACCGGCCGGGATCGCGGGCGCTTCGCACGGCCGTCGAAGAAGGCTGGCTCGAGCCCGTTCTTCTCGCCAGCGGGGACTTGGAGTTCTTGACCCTCTCCTTGGGTCCCGGCGAAGCAGCAGCGATCTTGCTAGCCGGGCAGCGCCCCTACCGCTTCCTACTACTCGATGATCGGCGGGGACGAGAGGTTGCCAAGCGGCGGGGCCTTGTCGTCATCGGGACTGGCGGCGTCTTGCTCGCCGCGAAAGGCGGAGGGCTCATCGATTCGGTCTCGGGCGTGCTGGATCGCCTGGCCGCCACCGGCTACCGCCTGTCTCGCGAGCTCCGGAACCGGGTTCTCGCGCTCGCCGGTGAAGGCGAGGAAGCGTGACCATTCGAAGGTCTCGGCCCCTGCCGGTGCTCGAGAGCAAATGAACCTCTACGAGCTCTTCGCCATCGCCGGCCGGCGGTCGCCGGGCAAGGCGGCCTTACGCCTGCCGGTGGCGCCGGCGTCCGGGGCGGCGTCAGGGCCCGCGTCCGGGGCGGCGCCGGCGGGCGCCGGCGTGATCGCCTGGACCTACGGCGAGCTGCTGGGCGGGGCGGAGGCGGTCGCCGCCGAGCTGCGTCGGCGCGGCGTCGGCCGCGGCGACCGCGTCGCGTGCATGCTCGGCAACGGCCCCGAGCTGGTGCTGCTCCACCTCGCGCTGCTGCGGCTGGGCGCGGTGCTGGTGCCGATCAACCTGGCCTACCGGCGGCGCGAGATCGGCCACATCCTGGCTGACGCCGCGCCCCGCCTGCTGGTCGCCGAGGCGGCGCAGCGGACGCTGATCGACGAGGTGCCGGCAGCCGACCGGGCGAGCCTCGCGGCGGTGCTGGACGCCGCGGAGCTCGCCGGCTGGTCGGACGCCGCGGAGCTGGCCCGCTGGCCGGAGGGCGCCGCCGCGGCGCCGACGCCAGCCGCCCCCGAGATCGGCGCCGGCGGCGACGACCTGGCGCTGCTGCTCTACACCTCGGGCACCACCGGGCCGAGCAAGGGCGCGATGATCAGCCACAACAACGTGCTGGCCACGGTCACCGGCCTGCTGGCGGCCTGGAGCTGGAGCGCCGGCGACGTGCTGCTCCTGGCCCTGCCCCTGTTCCACGTGCACGGCCTGGTGGTCGGGCTCGACTGCGCGCTGGCTGCCGGCGCCACCGTGGAGCTGCGGCGCCGCTTCGACGCCGCGGCGGCCGCCGGCGAGCTGGCGGGCGGCGCCGCCACGATGTTCTTCGGCGTGCCGACGCTCTACGTGCGGCTGGTCGAGGAGCTGCGCCGGCGCCGAGCCGGCGAGGGCCGCGAGGGAGCGGTCAGCAGCCAAGGCGCAGCCGCTGCCGTCCCCGCCCCCGCCGCCGCTCCGGATGCCGCTCTCGCCGCTGCCGCCGCTGCTTCAGCCGCGGCCGCCCCCGTTCGTCTGTGCTGCTCCGGCAGCGCGCCGCTCTCGCCCGAGACCTTCGCGGAGTTCCGTGCCCTCACTGGCCACGCCATCCTCGAGCGCTACGGCATGACCGAGACCGGCATGATCCTGAGCAATCCCTATCTCGGGCCGCGCGTGCCGGGCCAGGTCGGCACGCCTCTCCCGGGCGTCTCCGTGCGCGTCGTCGACGAGGCCGGCCGCGACCTCCCGCCGGGGGCCGAGGGCGAGCTGCTGGTGCGCGGCGCCAACGTCTTCGGCGGCTACTGGCAGGCGCCCGAGAAGACCGCGGCGAGCTTCGTCCACGACGCTGCCGGCCGCCGCTGGTTCCGCACCGGCGACCTCGCCCGCCAGGACCCGCAGACCGGCGCCTTCGCCCTCCTCGGGCGCCGCCACGAGCTGATCATCTCCGGCGGCTTCAACATCTATCCGCGCGAGGTGGAGGAGACCCTGCTGGCCTTCCCCGGTGTCCGCGAGGCCGCCGTCGTCGGCCGCCCCCACCCCGAGTGGGGAGAGGTCCCCGTCGCCTACCTGGTCGCCGACCCGCCGCCCGACCCGCCCGTCCTGCTCGCCTTCTGCAAGGGCCAGCTCGCCGCCTTCAAGGTGCCGCGCGAGGTGCGCTTCCTCGACGCCCTGCCGCGCAACGCCCTGGGCAAGCTGCAGAAGCACCTGCTGCCCTGAGTGCGACCTTAGGGCGCCGACCGGCACCCCGTGGCCCCCGCCACCAGGCCGCGATAGGACCGCGGGTCATCCAACCTGGCGTGCCCCTTGACGGATGGCGTCCCTGCGGCGGGCCAGAGACCCGGAAGCGGTTCACTCCTTCGTCGCCAGGAACAGGATCGCTCCCGAGTTCTTGAGCAGCCGGCGGGTCTCGGTGGCGCCGGGGTCGGCGAGCCGTCCCACCCGCCACCAGAGGCGGTGCAGCGCCAGCAGCGGCGCCACCAGCAGCCGGGCGAGCCAGCGCGGGGCATGTGGGAACAACCCCATGTGGGCCTGCGCCACGAGCCCGCTCCAGCCGCCGCTGGGGGCGATGTGCTCGACGCGGAAGCCGGCGAAGCGCAACGCGTGCAGGGCGCCCAGGTGCGTGTGGTGGTGGAGGCTGTCTTGGTGGAACGGCTCGAGGAAGGCGACCGTGCCGAGCAGCCTCCCTCCCGGCCGCAGCACGCGATGCGCCTCGCGCATCATCAGCAGCGGGAAGGGCACGTGCTCGAGCACCGCGATGGTGAGCACGAAGCCGAAGCAGCCGTCGCGGAAGGGCAGCGCCTGGGCGTCGCCCAGCACCATGGCCTCTGGCGTCGAGTAGTCGAGCCCCACGTACTCGAAGCCGGCCAGCTCGCACACCTCCTGGTGCACCTGGGCGCCGCACCCGAGGTCGAGCGCCAGCTCGCGGCCGCCGCCGCCGTCGCCGTCCGCGCCGCCGTCGCCGTCCGCGCCGCCGTCGCCGCCCGCCGCCCGCGGAAAGTAGCTGCGCAGGTCGCGCGGCAGGTGGCAAGGCCCCGTGACGCGCGAGACCTCGACTTCCGGCGCCGGGTTGGGACGCAGCCGCCCCCACTCCACGCCGCCGGCATCGAGCGGCGCCCCGAGCGTGATCTCGAGCTGCCGCCGCTGCGGGTGCTGCAGGCGCAGATCCAGCTGCCCGCCCGGCGTGCGCCCGAACTCGGTGCCGCAGCCGCCGCAGCGGGCCCCGGCGGCAGTCCGCCCGAGCGCGCCGCCGCAGTGCGGACAGGCGAGCGCGCTCCAGATCCGCTCGGAGAGCCGCGGACGAGGAGCAGGGGATGCGGGGGATGCAGGGGATGCGGGGGATACAGCGGACTCAGGGGAATCAGCAGGAGCCTTGGCAGCAGGAGGAGCAGCGAGACCAGAGCTCGGAAAACCAGCCGCAGGCTGGGCCCCGCCAGCGCCTGGAGAAGGAGAAGGAGAAGAAGCAGTAGGAGAGGAGGGAGGAGCCACGACTTGACCAGAGCGGTACGACGACAGATGGCCCGGGCGAGGGAGCGGCTCGCCCCGGGCCGGAGGCACAGGCCCCCCGGCGGCTGAGCCCGGGGGCCCTCCGTTCAGTGACCGGCCTGGTCGGCTCCCTTGTCGTAGGCCAGGGCCAGCTTGAGCTGTTCGATCGCCTTCTCGGCGGCGGCGATGGCGTCGACCCGATGACCGCCGAAGTCGTGTGGCGCCGCCTTCAGCTCGGTGATGGCAGCCTGCAGACAGCCGATCGCCCGGTGAATCCGCGGGTGCTTTTCGCCGCCGCCGGCGGCGGACGCCAAGGTCAAGGGCAGGACGAGGAGGAGCACGACGGCCGCTACCGTATAGAGTCTCTTCATGGTCCAATCTCCCGGGTAGAACTGGTTTTTCGGATCGAACCCAGCAGGGCCGCCGCGGCTCCCTTTCGCTGCGCTGTCTCCGAGCGCTCCGGAGACCGGTTGCCTGACGGCGACGCCGGTCCTCCACTCGGCTTGCAGGCCGGTGCGGATCACGCGCGCGGCGCCCTGGGCTGGTCGATGGCCGGGATGGTATCGGAGCGGCCCGTAGGCGTCAACGCCGCCCGCCGCGCGCCGCCCGCCGCCGCGCCTGCTTC
>Ga0307479_10004437_pt1 | contig 12821 bp, 15 predicted proteins | sample atmos_gasesECM4C_FD_203743 | JGI IMG/M metagenome (GOLD analysis project Ga0307479, IMG submission 203743) | Hardwood forest soil microbial communities from Morgan-Monroe State Forest, Indiana, United States - atmos_gasesECM4C_515 | ecosystem: Environmental > Terrestrial > Soil > Temperate...
GCAGGGGTTTAGCTTGAAAAATGCCGTTTCCTTTGTTGCGCCGGTGGGGCTTTGTGCGCTCGCCTGTGTTCTTCAATTGAGCGCCTCCGCCGCGCAGGAAAGCCCTCGCTGGACCACTGAAAGCGTTCTGAAAATGATGGACAAGGCCGCGTCCGATTTTCACAGCCTGACCGCGGATATCGAGCACATCAAGTACACCGAAGTGGTCAAGGACACTTCCACGGAAACTGGCCAGATTTTCGTGCGCCGCGACCAAAAAATGCGCATCGAGTTCACCAAGCCCGATCCGCGCGTCATTCTCCGCACCGGAGATTCCCTGTTCGTCTTTACGCCCAAAATCAATCGCGTCGAAGAATACAATCTTGGCAAGAACCGCGCTCTCGTCGATCAGTACGTGCTCTTGGGGTTCGGCACCAAAAGCCAGAACATGGAGAAGAGCTACGACATTGCGCTGAGCGGTGAGGAGGAAATCGACCACCACAAAACGTTTGTTCTGGCCCTCACTCCCAGATCCGAGGACGTTCGCAAGCAAATCACAAAAATTCAGATGTGGATCGACGCTTCTTCGTGGCTGCCGGTTCAGCAGAAATTCTTCGAAGCCGGTTCCGGCGACTATTTTCTCTTTAAATATTCCGACATGATGAAAAACCTGAAGATTAGCGATTCCAGGTTCAAGCCAGACTGGCCCAAGAACGCCACGCGCATAAAGCCCCACCAATAGCCCAGGCTCCTTTGCCCGCCATTCGCTGCTCCGAACGGCCGCTTCAGTTCGCAGCCCGCTCCTGCGCCAACAATTGCTCCTTCCGCGATAGTCCCCACCGGTACCCCGCCAGGCTGCCGTCCTCGCGAATGACGCGATGGCAAGGCACCACAATCGAAACCGGATTCGTGGCGCACGCCCTCGCCACCGCCCGCACCGACTTTGGACTCCCCAGCGCCCGCGCCACTTGCGTATACGTTCGCGTGCTGCCCCGCGGAATCCTCTGCAGTTCCTGCCACACGCGCCGCTGAAATGCCGTCGCTTGCAGGTCCAGCGGCAGCTCTAGCCGCGGTGGATTGCCCTCCACGCGCTGCACAATTTCCTTCACCCACCGCTCGAAAGAATCTCCAGCCGCGGTAATCTCCGCTTTTGGATATTCTTCACGCAGCTCTTCGATGAGTTTCGCATCCGCGTCTCCCAGATACACCGCCGAAACGCCTCTCTCCGTCGCTCCCACCAAAACCTTGCCCAGCGATGATTTCGCGATAGCGTATCCGATCTTCATGTCCTTTCCTCCCTTTCGATAAGTGGCTGGGGTCATCCCCAGCTGCGCGTTGCTGCTTTCATACACGCGGCTCGTCGAGCCGTAACCCGTTTCGTAAAGCGCTTCGGCGATTCCTTTTCCTGCTCGCAGCATTTTTTTGAAGCGCGCGAGTCGCAGCGCCCCCGCCAACTCGCGCGGACGCAAGCCGGTCACCTGCACGAACGCTCGCCGCAATGTACCCGGAGTCGTATCCAACCTTGCTGCCAGTGCCGCGAACCCAACGCCTTCGTCTTCTGCGAATTTGGCCAGTTCGCGTGACGCGCGCTCCACCAGCGCCACCGGCCCCGCCACTTCATTGGGCCGGCAGCGCAGGCACGCCCGGAATCCTTGTTTCTCCGCCTCGGCGCCGGTGTGAAAGAAAACCACGTTGCGCCGCAGCGGTCGCCGCGCCGGACAAGACGGGCGGCAATAAATGTGCGTCGAACGCACAGCCAGCACAAATGTGCCGTCCGCGCGCGCATCGCGAGTCATCGTGGCGCGCCAATAGCGAGCCGCGGCCCGCGGTGGAATGTTGCTTTTGACTTGTTGGTTCTTCCGGTTCATGTTCATAGGCCAACACTACCAACAGTGCACAAGCCAATCTATCCGCGAACGCCCGTCAAAAACAGGATTTTGTTTTGGGGGATTAGACTTCCGCGGGTTCAATGACCGGGCGTTTCGCTCGCAGCGGCGCGGCGTGAGGCGCGATAATCACCAGCAAAACAGCGGTCAAAATCACTGCCGCGGCGATCACCGTGCGCAAAGTAATGGACTCTCCGACAAGGAGCCAGCCGAGAAAAAGAGCCACCACCGGATTCACAAACGCATACGTCGCCACCCGCGTCGCCGTGCTCTTCTTCAAAATGTAGATGTATGCGGTGAATCCCACCATCGACCCGAACGCAATCAGGTACCCAAGCGCTACCCAAGAACGCACCGAGATCGCCTCGAGATGCAGCGCACCAACTTCTCCCGATGCTATCCCCGCAATCCACAAGCAAACTCCGCCCGCAAGGCTCTGCATCGCCACTCCCAATAAAGGTGAGCCTGGTCCGCCAGCATGCTTGGAGTAAACCGACCCGCTCGCCCAAGCCAGCGAGGCGATCACTAGAATCCCAACTCCAAAGGGATCGACGCGCCCCGACCCGCCCAGATTCTTAGGCCCCACCAAGAGCGCCAACCCCCCAAATCCCAGCAGCAGCCCAGCCACCACACGCGGTCCCGGCCGCGTGCCTTCTGGTCGCAGCCAGTCCACCAATACCATCCACAGCGAAACCGTCGCGACCAGCAGAGCCGTAACTCCCGAAGGAACCGTGCGTTCCGCCAGACACACTCCGCCATTTCCGAGGAACAGCAGTAAGAAGCCCGTAATGAAGGACATACGCCAGTGCGCCGGCGTCGGCCGCACTCCCGTCTTCCAGCGCAGTATAGGGTACAGAATGAGGCCCGTTAGCAGGTGGCGAGAACCCGCCAGTAACAACGGAGGGAACGACTCGATCCCCACCCGAATCGCCAGATATGTCGATCCCCACACGACATACACAAGCCCGAACGCGATGATCACCAACGTGGAGGTTCGCGAAACCGGCGGCCGAACGGCGGGAGCCGATGGCGCAGGATCATGTTCAAGCATGGCGGTGGACATTCTGACCTCACCCTAAAAACCACCAACGTAAACGCCCAATTGCGGCATGTCCAGCGCCATATTGGATGAGTGAATTCCCTCGATCGCGTCAAGATCACGAATCAACAGCGTGCAATCATCTGCACGGGTACTATAACTAAGTAGTTTGCGTTAAGACACTTCCAGGCTTTTCCACAGGTTGACCTTCATCTTCTTTAGTGGCATTTTAGCGCCCCACCCTCCTGGTATCACAAGAAAAGCTGTCGGGCCATTTGGTCAGGACCACGCAACACGCAAGCGGAATCTCCTGAGGGCGAGATGAGTGCGAAGAATCGCGCAAGGTCAATGGTGCCCGAGCCCGAAGGCACTGCAGCGAAGCCGCGACCCATGCTCGCTGCCGCTCCGCAAATAGTTCCCAACCCTGCGCCCAACCGAGCGTCGCTGCCGACGCTACGTCTGACCGCGCTCTCTGCGGACACGCAGCCCCGTCGCTTCGCCCGCGTTCCCACGCACGCTGTTGGCATTCACCCGGAACACCGCGAATACCCGCGCGCCACCCTGAAGCTGCCTCTGCGCTTGCGCACCGTTGACAACGTCCCCGAGGAATTTCCGGTCACTTTGGTTACCCGCGACATCAGCTCGACGGGCGTCTACTTTCTCTGCCCTAAATCTCTTGCCACCGGAGCTTTGCTCGAAATCGAAATCGTTCTCGTCAGCAAGCCCATGGGTCACGGCAACGTCGTGCTCGCCACCCGCGCTCACGTGCAACGCTGTGACCCCGCAGCCACCCCCGGTTGGCACGGAATCGCCGCCCTCTTCGATGACGTGCAATTCGACCGCGACGATCGCGTCCCTACTCGCTTCCTGAAGCCCTGATTCTCACGCCTTTCCTGCCCCACGCATGCGCTTGGAACTCTGCTAATCTGACCACACCAAACATGCGTTCATCACCAAACGGAAAAATTCAGGGCGTCCTTTTCGATTGGGACGGCACGCTGCTCAATTCCTACCGTGCCGATTCCGCCGCCTATCTCGCCATGTTTCGCGAAATGGGCATTCCCTGGACGCTCGACGACCTTGCGCGACACTATTCCCCCAACTGGTATCGCGTCTATCGCGCCGCCAAATTGCCGCGCGCTCGTTGGGACGATGCCGACCGTGCCTGGCGCAAACAATACGCCACGCATCGCCCCCAGCTAATGTCTGGCGCCCGCCGCGTGCTGAAGCATCTCCGCACGCAACACCAGCTCGGAATCGTCACCAGCGGCGACCGTGACCGCGTCGTGCGCCAGTTGCGCCTCTTCCAACTCACTAATTTCTTCGCGTCGCACGTCTGCAGCGGAGACACGCGCTACCGCAAGCCGCATCCTGCCCCGCTGCGTCTCGCCCTGCGCCAAATGTCCTTGGATCCCGCCGCCTGTGTTTATGTCGGCGATTCTCCCGAAGATCTCGAAATGGCCCGCCGCGCCGGAGTCCGCTGCATCGCCGTCCTTGGCCCGTTCCCCACCGAAGCCCGCCTCCGCGCCGCCAAACCCGACCTCCTCCTCGACTCCATCACCGATTTACCGGAAGCGTTACGCCGCCTAACGTAGGGGCGGAGCATTGCTGCGCCCCAGCTTGCCACGACGTAAACGTTTTGGTGCTTGGAGGCAACGCAAACGACGCTGGCAGCTACAACTGAGGTTTCGCAGAAGCACTCGGCGCAGCCGCCGGCGCCATCGTCGGCAACACCTTAAACTCCGTCCACTTGATCACCAACCGCACCGGCACGCTAACATCCTTCAGGTGCAGCGTGTCGTCCGACCGCTCGTAATTCGGAAACCAATATTTCCCATCCACGTTCTCGCGATACGTCTCAAACAGCGTGAACGGCAGCGTCGCCGAACGCACGTCGCCCAGCTCATTCACCCATCTCCCGTACGTCTTCACCACCTCCACGTACTTCGTATCCACCCACACAAGTCCGTCCAAATACGCATGCACGCGGTCCAGCGCCTTCGGCTTCACTTTGAAAATGTAGCAGTCGATCTCGTCCACCTGTTCTTGGCCGATATATTTCAAATCGTATTTCACCAATTGGCTGCTGGTCAGCGGAAACGCCGGAACGCGATCCAACTCCTTCACGTCCTCGGTTTCCAGATTGAAATAATGCAGAGTGGATTGCGGCTTCTGCACCACTTTGTTGATCACTTGCCCATTGGCCGCTCGCGTCGTCTCCGTCACCATCAGGAATTGCCCGGCCGGCTTGCCATCCTCGCCAAATTCGTCAATTCGAATCGTTTTGCGGTATCCGTAGCCCGGACGCGCCGCCAAAAACTGGTCTTCCTTCGCCGAAAATCGCCGGATAATCTCGTCCGACGGCAACGACGGCGGCGCCGGTGCCTCCGGCTCCGTCCCCAGCCTCCGCACCTTATGCTCTTCCGACGGTGCCGGCGTAAGCGGTCCCTGCGCATCCTGTGCCCAAGCGCTCCTTCCGCTCCCTGCCACCGCGGATATCGCTAACAAAAACAAGGCGACAGCTCGCGCCGTAAAAAACTCGGCAATACGCCAGCGACGCACAAGTGTAGCGGCCGCGGACCGTCGCGGGCGCCTTTGCGTCAACACAAAGACAATTTCAGCCAGAGCATTCATAACTGTTTTGGATGCCGAACAACCGCCTCAGCGCCGCCTCGACTACTCTTACCCAACAAAGCTTACCGCAAATGCGACAATGCCACAGAAACATCCGCCCCGCGCGCCCATTGCCTCTCTGCTACAATCTACCGTTTTGTGAGCGAATCCAAACAAGCCAGGCGCTATTTCGTCTCGGGAATCGTGCAAGGGGTCGGCTTCCGTTATTTTGCGCACCGCGCTGCGGAGCGATTGCGCCTGGGCGGCTACGCGAAAAATTTGCCGGACGGCCGCGTAGAAGTCTACGCCGTCGGCACCGCGGAGCACCTCGTCACGTTGCGTTCCGTGCTCGAACGCGGCCCTTGGGGCGCAAGCGTGAGCGACGTCAAGGAAGAAGACGCGGAGATCGATTCGAATTACGCCGACGATTTTAGCATCACGCAGTAACGCAGCGAGCGGCCAGTCGAATGGATGAACTCAAGAAGCTGATTCGCGAAGTCCCCGATTATCCCAAGCCGGGCATTCTCTTCTACGATCTCACCACCCTGCTCAAGGACAAAAGAGGCTTCCACACGCTGATCGATCTCCTCTGCGAACACTACAACGGCCGCAAGATCGATATCGTTGCCGGCATCGAAGCCCGCGGCTTCATCTTCGCTCCCGCGCTAGCCTACCGTCTCGGCGCGGGCTTCGTCCCCGTGCGCAAACCCAAAAAACTCCCCGCAAAAACTGCCAGCGTCTCCTACGCCCTCGAATACGCCACCGACACTCTCGAAATCCACGAAGACGCCGTGCAGAAAGGCGACCACGTCATCATCTGCGACGACCTCCTCGCCACCGGCGGCACCGCCGCCGCCACCGTAAAGCTCGTACAGCAGCTCGGCGGAATAGTCGACGGCGCCGCCTTCGCCGTAGAACTAACCTTCCTCAACGGCCGCAAAAAGCTCTCCGGCCTCGACGTCTTCTCCTTGATTCAGTACGACAAGTAGAAACTGCCGGCGCCGTCCCGCGACCATGTAGCGCCGTCCCTTTAGGGCGGCATCTTCAACGCTGCCCGTGCCCAGTCCGACGCAACTCAGCTCCCACGTCGCCGCTGCCGCACGGCCTCGAACAGCACCACCCCTGCCGCCACCGATACGTTCAACGACTTCACCGGACCTACCGTCGGCAACGACACCACAAAATCGCACCGCTTCCGCGTCAGCTCGTGCAATCCCTTGCCCTCGCCACCAAGCACTATTCCCACCGGCGACGTGTAATCTGCCTGCGTATAACTTTTCTCCGCGCCCTCGTCCAACCCGATCAGCCAATAACCGGCTTCCTTCAACTCTTCCATCGTCCGCACCAAATTCGTGACCTTTGCTACCGGCAGATGCGACAGCGCCCCCGCCGAGGCCCGCGCCACCGTATCCGTCAATCCCGCCGCGCGCCGCTCCGGAACCACCACGCCATGCGCCCCCGCAGCCAGCGCCGTGCGAATGATCGCCCCCAAATTGTGCGGATCCTCCACGCCATCCAGCAAAACAATCAGCCCTTTTTCGCCTTTTCCCGGCCCGGCATTCGCTGCGGCAAGGATGTCCTCCAGCGTAGCCGCCGCCCGCGCTGCTGCCAGGGCCACCACGCCCTGATGATCCTTCGAATCCGCCAAACGGTCCAGTTGCCCGCGCTCCTCGAAGCGCACCGAAATATTGTGCTCCCGCGCCAGCTTCACAATTTCTTCCACGCGCGTATCCTGCCGCCCCCGCGCAATCACAATGCGGTCAAACGCTCTCCCCGCCTCCAGCGCCTCCCGCACTGCATGTATCCCCGTCAATCGATCCATAGAATTCCGCCACAAATCTCAATCCAGCGACGCGCAAAACTCCAAAATCCGCTCCCGCGCCGATTTCACTCGCACCGTAAACGATGCACTCGCCGCTTCATCCAAAAGCAAAATCACCCGATCCAGTTCCCCCTCGCCAGCCCGCCCAGCCAACGCCAACCGAATCGGATGAAACAATTCCCGCCCGCGAATATCCAGTCCTTCTTTCAACGCATTGATGATCTCTTTAAATCGCTCGGAGTCCAGCGCCCCGCCTTCAAGCAGCAAAAGCGCAAGCTGCCGCAAAACATCCCGCGCCGCATAGCGCGACAACACCGCATGGCTCTCGACGCGCGCCAAAATTTCCCGCGAATCGTAGTGAAAAACTAGCCCCAACAATTCCGCAAGCGCCTCGCGATCCGCCGTCTGCGTCCCCAAAATCGCTGCGGCATGCTCGCACCATGCAACCTGCTCCGCCGACAACTCCGCCGCAGCCCACCCGCGCTCGCGCAAAATTCCAGCCACGTCCGCCGCCGCCGCAAACGGATTCACCACAACCGCAGGCGAATTCTCCATCTCTTCCGCCTTCATCGTAGGTTTTACTTTGCAACGTAGGGGCGCAGCATTGCTGCGCCTCAGCTAGGCGCGATGTAAAAAATCAGCGGTTCAGCGTCCCACGATCGTCGCCACCACATGCGCCGCAATCGCTTCCCCGCGCCCGATCGCGTCCATGCCTTCATTTGTCTTCGCCTTCAGGTGAATCTTCTCCGCCGGCACGCCCAGCGCCTTCGCCAGCGCCTCCCGCATCCTCGGAAAGTGTGGACTCAGTTTCGGTTTTTCCGTGATCACCACGGCGTCGACGTGCTCGATCGCGAAATTCTTTTCGGCCAGCAACTTCTTTGCGTGCTCCAAGAAAATCAAACTGTTCGCGCCCTTCCATTTCGGATCGGTGTCCGGAAAATGCGTCCCGATATCCCCAAGCCCCGCAGCACCGAAAAGCGCATCGCAAAGCGCATGCGCCAGCACATCGCCATCCGAATGTCCTACAGGACCCTTGTCGAACGGCAGCTCAACCCCGCCAACAATCAATTTTCGCCCCGCCTCCAGACGATGCAGGTCGTACCCAATGCCGCAGCGCACGCTCATTTCTTCTGCTTCTCGCGTTCCATATAAAACCGCGCCAATTCCATATCCGCGGGCTTTGTGATTTTCATGTTGCGCTCGGAACCCAGCACCACGTGCACATCGTGGCCCATCCGCTCTACCAACCCAGCTTCATCGGAAGCGCTCACCCCGTCCGCCTGCGCTCGTGCGAATGCTTCTTTCAACAACTTGGTCGAAAATGCCTGCGGCGTCTGCGCCAGCACGATGCGCTCGCGCGGAATCGTCGCGGTAATCAGCGCCACATCTTCCGGCAGGCTCGCGCGTTTCACTTCTTTCACTGTATCCATCGCGGGAATTCCGAGAATCGCCGCTCTGCAACTCCGCGCTTCTTCAATCACTCGCGTAATCTGCTCCCGCGTAACGAATGGCCGCACGGCGTCGTGCACCAATACAATTTCCGTATCGTTGGAAACCAGCTCCAAAGCCTGCGCCACCGAATCCTGCCGAGAATCCCCTCCCCGCACCACGCGCACGCTTTGCTTGAATTTTTCCTTTCGTATCCGTTCTTCCAGCCTCGCTACTTCGTCGGGGCGCGTAGCAACAATAATGTCGGTCACTAAATCGCAGGAAGCGATGCGCCGCAAACTCAAAATCACAATGGGCACGCCATCCAATTCCAAAAATTGTTTCGGCTTCTCCGCGCCCATTCGCGTTCCGAGTCCGGCGGCGGGAAGAATGGCGGCGATTCGATTCATAGTGTTGCTCGACGCAGCGTGAGAAATGCGCGGTCAGCAAACTCCAGAGTGTACCTCAGCGACAGCCCGTCGGTGAAATGCCGCATCTAGATCGAACTGCCGCGTTCGGCGCGCGTCTTGGCCCAACTGAGGCAGGCCAAGATCCCACTGACGATCGCCATAGCCGCCCAGAAAACCCAATGCTCTTCGACATAGCCTGCGGGGCCAAGCTTAAAGTATCGCGTGAAAAAATGGATTTTCGCGCCTATATAGAGCAGGCCGAATACGACCAAGAACAAGATGAAGAGTCGATCGGTCCACTTTTTCGTACTCATAGGTTTGTCCGTCAGGACACGTAAACGCGGGGGACGCGGGCGGTTACGGCGCAGAGGAGATCGGAAGTGACGGTGCCGATGCTGCGTGCGACGGCGTTCGCTGGATGCACGTGTTCGCCGTCGCTACCGTAGACGGTGACGATGTCGCCCACTTCGATGTTGGCGACGTCGCTGACGTCGATCATGGTGACGTCCATGGACACGATGCCGATGATGGGCGCGAGCTTGCCGCACACCAGCACGCAGCCGCGGCTGTTACTAAGCGAGCGGTGAATGCCGTCGCCATAGCCAGCGGCGAGAACGGCGATTACGGAGGGGCGCTGCGCAATGAATTTTGCTCCGTAGCCAACGCCGCCGCCAACGGGAACGCGGCGCAAGCTGATGATGCGGGTGCGCAAACTCATGACCGGCTTCAGCGGCAAACGGCGTTCGGCTTCGGCGCGCTGCTCCGGCGGATCGTAGCCGGGATGATAGCCGTAAAGAATCACGCCGGGGCGCACCATATCTCCCCAACTCTCCGGGCGTACGGCGATGGCGGCGCTATTGGCCATGTGCGCGATTCCAGTGTCGATGCCGAGCTTGCGCAGACGATCGAGCGCGGCGTAGAAGCTCTGTTCCTGTTCGAGAGTTTGCTGGCCTTGCGGCGACGGCGCGAACGCTTCGGAGGAAGCGAAGTGGGTCATTACGCCGCCCAGACGAAGATGTTTGCATTTTGCGAGTTGGCTGGCGAAGCATTCCACATCGCTGGTGGCGATGCCGAGGCGGTTCATGCCAGTGTCGATTTTCAGGTGGAAGGAAACCGGTTTGCGCGGAGAGCGCTTCGCCGCGACGCGATCCAGGGCCTTTAGCTGCTCGCAGCGATGCACCACCGGAGTCAGGTCATACTTCAGCAGATTGGTTTCTTCCCCGGGCCAGAAACTCGTTAGCACCAAGATGGGTTTGCGCACGCCGGCTTTGCGGACCTCGATGCCTTCGTTGGTGCATGTGACGCCGAACCAATCCGAGCCGGCCTTCTCCAGGATTTTGGCGACTTGCGGCCCACCGTGACCATAGCCGTTGCCTTTGACGATGGAGAGCACCTTGCGCGGCGTTTTGCGTTTTTCATCTGGAGGATTGACGAAGTTGCGGATAGCGCGCAAGTTGTGCGTAAGAGCGGACGCGGAGACTTCCGCCCACACTGGGCGCCCGTCGATTTTGAGTTGGCTTTTCTGTCGCGGCGACATGGTCGTCCTGAGAGGGAAATAGTGTACGACATCCGCGCGGCCGGGGCCGAAGCGCCGCGCGGATGCTTCGTGAAAGACAACAGCCAAGTTGGATGCAATAACAGTACCGCACGCGGAGCGCCACGAATCGAGGCATGCCGATGTTGTAAGTTGTTGAGGCATCGGCACCTACCATCGCCAATCGCCCTTGGCGCTTCGGCTTCGGTTCGCAGTTCAGTGTCTGCGCTCCTACGCACTGATGGCCGCGAGCCACAGCCGAACCTCTCGAGCAGGTCCGACGATTGGGTTGGCGGTCTTGGCACAAGCCCTTCGGTTTGTAGCACAATGGACCTCGTGAGTTCTGCGAGCTGAGAATCGAAACTCAATATCCGATAACCGATCACAGAGGAGATTTGGTCCGTGTGCAGAAACATTAAGACACTTTTTAATTTTGATCCGCCGGTGACGGATGAGGAAGTGCGGGCGGCTTCGCTGCAGTTTGTGAGGAAGATCAGTGGTTTTAACAAGCCGTCGAAGGCAAACGAGGGGGCATTTTTGGCGGCAGTCGATGAAGTGGCCGGAATATCGAGGCGCCTTCTCCATTCGCTGGAGACGACGGCGCCGCCGAAGAATCGGGAAGAAGAGGCCGCGAAAGCGAAAGCGCGCGCGGCAGAGAGATTTGGGGCGTGAGCCTGGCAATAGAGAGTTCTCCAGGCGTAACATCAACGCCTCGGGAACCCGGCGGTCTGAGGGACACACCCGAAATGAGAAAGTCTGAGGGGACAGAAAGCTGAGGGAATTATGGCAACGATTACCACCAAAGACGGTACGCAGATTTATTACAAGGATTGGGGAAAAGGGCAGCCGATCGTGTTTTCGCATGGCTGGCCGCTGAGCGGGGACGACTGGGACGGGCAGATGCTGTTCTTCGGGCAGCGTGGTTATCGCGTCATCGCGCATGACCGGCGGGGACATGGGCGCTCCGACCAGACGTGGGACGGCAACGAAATGGATACGTACGCGGACGATCTCGCCGCGTTATTTGAAAAACTCGATCTTAAGGACGCGATCATGGTTGGGCATTCGACCGGTGGTGGTGAAATCGCGCGCTACCTGGGCCGTCACGGCGCCAAGCGTGTGGCCAAGGCGGTTCTAATCAGCGCCGTGCCGCCGCTCATGCTAAAGACAGAAAAGAACCCGACTGGACTGCCCATATCGATCTTCGACGGCCTTCGGGCAGCACTCGCGGCCAACCGCCCGCAGTTCTACAAGGACATCACTCTGCCGTTCTACGGATACAACCGGCCGGGCGCAAAGATTTCCGAAGGCATTCGGGAGCACTGGTGGTTGCAGGGAATGCTAGGAGGCGTCAAGGCCCACTATGACTGCATCAAAGCATTTTCGGAAACCGACTTCACAGAAGACCTGAAGAAGATCGACATCCCCGTCCTGGTCATGCATGGTGACGACGATCAGATTGTGCCAATCGTCGCTGCGGGCCCCTTGGCCGCGAAGATACTGAAGAATGCAACGCTGAAGGTCTATCCGGGCTTTCCGCATGGCATGCCTACGACGAACGCGGACCAGATCAACGCCGACCTACTGACGTTCTTCAAGGAGCAGCGTCGAAGCGCCGGCGCGTAAAGGAAGCACAAGCTGGAAGGCGTGCGCTGTTTGGGGAACTAGAGTTCGCTGAGTTCTGGATTCACTGAGCAGCGCCCGTCGCCAGGACTAAAGCTTCCTCTTTGCAGTGATCCATTTCCGCGGGCTTGAGGACCGCTTTCCCTGAACTAGAAGGCCGGGGCTTCCATCACGGACGAATCGGAGGATGCTACGAAATTAGTGTCAGTGAATACTGGACTGCCGCGCGAGGTGATGTGGCGCGGGCGCACGGTGACGACCGGGATCTTCAAGCAGGCGGTGGAAGGGCGAGTCGCTTTGCGCACGCTGAATTTGGATGGCGACCGGCAGGCAGACCTTACGGTACACGGCGGGAAAGACAAGGCGGTTTACTGCTACCCGATCGCGCACTACGATTATTGGAAAAAAGAGCTGCCGGGCCGGGAGTTGCCGATGGGTTTGTTTGGAGAGAACTTCACCACGGATGGCTTGCTGGAAGAGTCTGTCC
>Ga0307479_10004438_pt1 | contig 12820 bp, 10 predicted proteins | sample atmos_gasesECM4C_FD_203743 | JGI IMG/M metagenome (GOLD analysis project Ga0307479, IMG submission 203743) | Hardwood forest soil microbial communities from Morgan-Monroe State Forest, Indiana, United States - atmos_gasesECM4C_515 | ecosystem: Environmental > Terrestrial > Soil > Temperate...
CGTCAACTTCGGGAGCTGGCTGCCCCACGTTCCGGGCTGGAGTTCAGGAAACGGGCAGTTGATTCCGGTGCCCATGGTGTATTTCACCGCCTACCTGTGGATGTGCGCGATGTCGGGTTATGCCGGATCCCGGTACATGGCCTATCAGCGCCGAAAAGAACCATCGCGCAGCGTATTTCGACTCATCGTGCAGACCTATCTCGTGATGATCGTCGGCGACGTCATCGTCGAGTTGATCATGACCAGGACCGGGTTGATCAGCTACTCATCGACCATTCCAGCATTGACGCTGTTTGCCGGCACCGATCACCAGTTCCCGCTTTATGAGCCGCTGAGCTGGCCGGGAACGTTCATTATCTTGAGCTGCCTGCACTTCTTCCGCGATGATCGTGGCCGGTCCTGGCCCGAACGCGGCATCGACAAACTGAAGTTCAAGCGCGAAGGCACCAAGACCTTCGCAAGGTTCTGCGCGATCGCCGGCGCGTCACAATTGGCGATATTGATCGCCTTCAACATCCCGTACTCGTTCTACGCGTTGCACTCCGGGCCCATGCCCAAGCCGCTTATCGAACGGGCATGGCGTAACGGTGGGGTGTGCGGGCCGACGACCGCCTTCAACTGTCCTGACCCGAAGCTGCCGATCTCACGTCGATCAGCACCGGATCGACCTGAGCTCTTACCAGAGAGGCATCGATGACACAGCACAGCACCGCGGCGGTAATCGGGGGCGGGATCGCCGGGATGGCGGCTGCCTACGAGCTGACGAAGGCGGGTTTCCAAGTCACGGTGTTAGAGAGCCGCGACCGGGTGGGCGGGCGGATCTGGACCGTACGCAAGGGCGACTTCCTGATGGATCTGGGTACCGCCGTGTATCTCGGAACCTACCGCGAGGCGGTCGCGATGATCCATGAGGTCGGGTTGACCAACGAGTTCGTTGAAACACCTGTGATATTCGGGATGCCCCGGCAAGGCAAGCAGCATTATCTCGATCTGGCCAAGCCGATCCGGGCAAGCCTGCGCACACATGTCATTTCCTGGCCCGCCAAGATCAAAGCCCTGCGATTGTTCGCGGATGTCTTCAAGCACCGGGCAAGCCTCGGCTACGACACCTACGACGAGCTGGCTCAGATCGACAACGAAACCGTGTACGACTACTGCCACCGAGTGCTCGACGAGGAACTTGCCCGCTACGTTGGCGCGCCGCTGGTCAGCGGCACCTGGGTACACGAGGATCACGACACCTCGGTGGCCCTGCTGCACTGGACAGTCCGCAACATGCTGGTCAAGTCGGTATTCAACCTGACATCCGGAGTGGCCGGGCTGCCTGAAAAGTTGGCGACGCTGGTCGACACCAAGCTCGAGCACACGGTCACCAACGTCACCGACAACGGCTCTGCGGTCGAAGTCAGCTACGTGACACCGTCGTCGGGTGAACAGACTCAAACCTTCGACACCGCGGTAATCGCGACGACAGCCCAACCCGCGCTGGGCATGTTTCCGCAGATGGACGACAACCATCGCAACCTCTACGAAACCGCCCGGTACCACCGATTGGGCAATGTGTCGCTCGGGTTTTCGGCGCGACCGAATGATCCCGGAACCTTCTCGATGGTCTCCCCCTACGACGATCCCGACACTATCGCCGTGATCGCCGACCACAATAAGGCGCCCGGAAGGGCACCGGCAGGCAAGGGCCTCATCTCGGTGTTGCTGTCGCCTGCCTATCTCAACCGGACCGACGACCGCGACGATGATTACCTGATCGACCACGCGCTCGACCGCGTCAAGTATTACTACGGCAAGCTCCCCGGCAACCTGGAGCAACACGCCGTGGTCCGCTGGCCGGAATCTGTTCCGGTCATCGACAAAGGTCGCTTCAAGCGAATAGCCGATTTCCGCAGGAAGATCGACCGCAGTTCACGTGTTCAGTTCGCCAGCGACCTGGACCGCATCCCTGGCCTCAACGGAGGGTTGGTCAGCGGCAAGGAAGCGGCCGCCCGCGTCTCGGCTCTGTTCGCCGACAAAATGTCTGCGAGCGTCGGCTAGTCGCGCCTCATCGGTATCGCAAAGGACGGGAAGCACGCTATGACAAACTCAGTACTCGCGATCGCACAGCCACCCTGGGAGATGACCACCCCAAGCACGGCGCAGACGATCATCACCCTTGTCCTCGCGGTGGTGGTGGCGGCCTTTGTGGTTGCCGCGCTGATCGATTGGAGACGCTCCGGGTCGCCGGCATTCCTTCTTATGTTGGTCGGTGGTTACGTCTGCTCATTCAACGAAGCGACGGTCGACGTGCTCGGCCATTGCTTCTTCCCCGTCGATGGGGTGATCGCCTATACCGCCTTCGGCAGACCCATTCCGGTGTGGGTGGTGCTGGCGTACGTCGTCTTCTTCGGTGGGCTGTCCTACTTGATGGCGCTGGCGTTCAAGCACGGCGCCAGCCACCGGGCGATGTGGTGCGGCATCGCCGTTTTCGGCGTGCTCAACGTCTTGCTGGAGATACCGATGCTGCGCGCGGGACTGTACGTGTATTACGGCAACCAGCCCTTCGCGATCGGTGGCTTCCCGGTCAGTTGGCTGGTGATCAACAGCCTGGGATCGTTGTTCGGCGCCGTGGTGATCGTCCGTCTCGCATGGTTTTTCACCGGCGCGCGTCAGCTGTTGGTTGTGTTCGTGCCGTTCGCGACCTACATGGCGTCCTGGGTGCTGGCGATGCCGCACTTCGCGATCACCAACACCGACATGCCTACCGGCGTGCGGATGGCGGCGGCGCTGCTGAGCATGGCGCTCGGGCTGATCGCGATCGACGGTCTCATCCGGATAGGAACCGGCCAGTGGCGCCTCCTGCCACCGCAGCTGGCCGATACGGCCACCGAGAACCGAACGCATGCGTATTCGCACTCTTAAGCCGCTGCGGAACGATCGTTGCGACCGATCTGCGCGACTACCCTCGAGAGCTGGCGATGAGCACAGCAAAAGCCCATGAAGAAAACCATATTTCCTGAATTTTTTTACTGCCCTATCCGACTGACCTAGGATTCTGGTTATGGAAACGTTCGATTACATCGTAGTAGGTGCGGGCCACAACGGGCTCTGTGCGGCGGCGACCCTAGCCGAGCAAGGCCGCTCAGTGTGTGTCGTCGAGCGACTGCCGGTGCTCGGCGGTCTTTCCGCGAGCTACCCGTACCTGCAGGATGCGCCGGAGCACAAGCTGAGCATCGGAGCGATGGATGACCTTTTCATGGCACAGACGCCGCTCGCCCGCCAGATGCGACTGGCCGACTTCGGTTATGACACAGTCCCGCTCGCGCACCCCTACGGCTGGATGAACGAGGACGGCGACACGTTGCTGCTGTGGGGCGATTTCGCCCGCACGCTCGAAGACATCCGGTACTTCTCCCCGAAGGACGCACGCACTTACGAGCAGCTTCGGGGCCCGATCGACTGGGTAATGGATCTCATCGACATCCTCACGGTCCAGGACCCCTCCGCATGGGGGAAGCTTGATTTTGCCAGGTACCTGCTGCGGCACCGCCCTGACCGGGCCACGCGCCGCTTCATCGGCAGCATGTTGGCACTGAACGTCTTCGAACTCATCTCGGAAACCTTTGAGTCCGACGCCATGCGTGGTCTGTGGGCCTACTGGTCGTCGATGGTGGGCCCGGCGGACTCCGTCGGCTCGGGCGCCTACTTCCTGGGTTTCGCCGGCGTACACCGCCACCTCGGTGTCCAGCGGCCCCGCGGCGGCATGACGAACTTGGTCGAGGCGTTCAAAGGCAAGCTGGAGAGCCACGGCGGCGTTGTGCGGCTGGGCAACGGGGTCAGGCAAATCCTCGTCGACGCTGGACGAGCGACCGGAGTCCTACTCGATGACGGCACCGAGCTGGCCGCCCGGCGCGGGGTCGTCTCAAACGCCGCAGCACAAGTCACCCTGGGCAAGCTTGTCCCGCAAGAGCAGCTGAGCCGCGAAGACCGCAACAAGGTCGCACTTATCCCGGCGAATTCGATTAACGCCGCCGCGTTCAAGATCGATGTTGCGACGGCGGGCCGCGTCGGCTACCCGAAGGCCGAAACGGCCCGAGCCAAGCGTGATGGGGAGCACATCCGTACCACAACCTTTATGACCGGAACCCTCGAGGACCACATTGGGCAGATGTACGCGATGAAGCGAGGGGTCAACGTGGACACTCCGCCGGTGTATATGGCTATCTTGTCGGCGCCCGATCGATCGATCGCATCGCCCGAAGGGGACGTGCTCTACCTGCACTCGAATGTGCCCGGCTATCCAAGCAACGGGTGGGACGTCAACAAAGACGCCTACACCGAACAGATCTGGAAATCGGGTCTGCGCTTCCTCGGTGGTCTAGAAACCGAGATCGGGCGGATCGTGTCAACCCCGCAGGATCTCGAGAACCGCTTCGCCGCACCGGCGGGCGCGTACTTCCACGTCGACATGCTGGTTACCCGGCTGGGTAAGAATCGCCCAGCACGTGGCCTCGGCGGTTACGACACCCCGATCAAGGCGCTCTACCAGACCGGCGCCGGCACGCATCCAACCGGTGGGGTGGTCGGGTGGCCGGGACGGCTGGCCGCCCAGCACGCACTCCGTAACGAATAGACGTGACAAGGCAATTCGATGTGAATGAGGAGGACGGCCGATGCCTAACATGAACCTAACCGCCCAACGGCTGTGCGTATGGTGCGGTCCGATCATGATCGTCATCTGGGCGTCGGCGTTCGCATTCCTCTGCCACTTCATCCCGCCGCCCAGCCCCGCCAAGTCACGTGCCGCCCTCGTCGCTCAGTTCAGCGACCACACCAACCTCATCCGGCTCGGCCTGGTGATCAGCCTTTTCTCTTGCGCGATGCTGGTGCCGTTTTGCGCGGTCATCGCCGCCCAGATGCGCCGGATGGAAGGTGTACGGTCGGTTCTTGCCGAGTCGCAGCTGGTCTCCGGCGGCCTGTTGTGCGTCGAGTTCCTTTTGCCCTTCGCGATCTGGCAGACCGCACTGTACCGGCTGCACGAATGGAGTCCCGAAACCGTCCAAATGCTCAACGACATGGCCTGGCTGATGTTCCTCGGGATCATCTCCTCGGCCTGCATTCAAGTCGCATCACTCGGCGTCGCGATTCTGCTCGACAAGGGCACCAAGCCGGTCTTCCCGCGCTGGGCCGGCTATTTCAACATCTGGGTCGCGATGATCTGGGTGCCCGCGGCGATCATCCCCTTCTTCAAAACAGGCCCCCTGGCGTGGAACGGAATATTCGCCTGGTGGGTCCCTCTGTGCGTCTACTTCTGCTGGTTCGTCGCGATGGTCGTGCTGCTCCTGCGTGCCATCGGTGATGACGAGCGTGCACAGGCGCAAGCCGGCATGAATGACTGGCTCACCGGTGACAGATCTGAACTGGCGAGCCCGAACGTGAGCTGACCGCAACGTAATCGTCGACAGCATAGGGAAAGAGACTGCGTGCCTGGCGAACGGCTCGATGCGTCGTTGTCCGAGTTCGTCGGCGTGCCGGGGTATGTGGGCGCGGTGCGCACAGTGGATGAACTGCACGCTGATATGGACCGTTTCGCTCGCATGCTGCTGGGCTACGACTGGGTGGGCTGAGGTTCTCCGTCCCCGACAACGCGGTGGGGTTGTGAATTACGTTGGGGGAGAATGCTATTCCAGCTGTTCGCGCTTTAGATGGTTAGCAGCTAGGCCCCGAGTAGCCGGATCCGCTCCGCGTCACGGTTGATGAGCTTTAGCATGACGACCGACATGACGACCATCCAGACGAAGAAGTCGATCGCGACGAGCCAGAATGCGAGGACGCCGTTGTAGGCGAGGGGGCCGTTCTTGAACAGGCCCATAAAGCTCGCCGGCGCCATGAGCAACGCGGCGTAGAGGTTGTAGTAGGCCACCCAGCGGGGGAAGATCGGCACCGGGTTGATGTCGCGGAAGATCGCCGTCGCGAGGATCACCATCCAGATGGCGAACGGCGGCCATGTGTATAGGAACAGGAAGAACCCGAGGTCGTTGAACGCCTGAACGATCAGCGGGTTCTCGGCGCGGAAGGCCATGACGGTCCAAGAGACGGCGATCGTCGTGATGACCGCCGCGCCGCCGCCGACGTTGGCCAGCGACGCGAAGGTCAGCATCGGGACGCGCTCCATCCGTCGGATGTAGAGGATGATCGGCGCGGCCCAGGTCACCCAAAACGACCAGAAGAACGTGACCAGCGCGGCCCCGACGAGGATCGAGGTCTGGTGATCCTGCACCCACGCGAGGGTCTGCTCCGGGCTGTTGGACGGCGACGGCGGCGGAACCATGTGCATCAGCCAGCCGAAACCGACGATCGTCGCCGCGACCAGGGCCACGCCCGTCCAGATGAAGATCCGCATGACAAGCGGATCGATCCGAAACGACGCGAGCCACCCGACGTGCACGGGTTCGGTCGTGCCGCCGGCGGGCATCTTGGGACGCGGCACCTGTTCTGTCACCATGGCCGTTGACTCCGTCCCGCACGGATGTACTGCGCTCAGATACCGAGTGCTTCGAAGCCGTCGACGTCGTCGATGGCGGTGGCCAGCCGTTTGATGATGGCCAGGCAGACGTCCTCGGGTTGCATCTTCGGCTGGTAGAACGCGCGCCCGATGGTGAACGCCCAGGCGGAGTAGGGGTAGAAGAGCGTCTGCCGGTATCTGAGCCACGCCTCGTCGAAGCTGGGGGCCTTGCCGCCCGCCTCATCCAGTGCCTCAAGGTAGAGCGCCAGCAGGTCTTTCTCCCACGCGCGGCGATCTTCGGGCTCACATGCCGATCCGACGAAGTAGGCGAAGTCGTAGGCCCACCCGCCTTGCAGGGTTGCCTGCCAGTCGGTCAGACCCATCCGGCCGTCGCCGGTGATGTAGGTCTGGCCGACGTGGCTGTCACCATGCAGCAGTGTGCGCGGCAGGACATCGGTGGCGATCTCGAGGCCTTTGTGGGTGCCCACCCACAGCCGGTCGGCCTGACCGCACAGTCGCTTGGGGATAACGTTTTTGGCCCGCTCCATACCGACCGCGCAGCGGCCTTCGAAGTCCATGAAGTTGGCCACGTTGTTGTAGTGGTCTGTCGGGTTCTTCAGAACACCGAGCTCGGGAGCCTCCCACCACACGCCGTGGTAGGCGGCCATGTTGAGTAGAACGTCCTCGACCTGACCACGGGTCAGCGGCGTCGTCGCCTTGATGAACGTCGCGCCCTTGGTAGCAGCGATGTCCTCCATGAGAATCATGCTGCGCCAAGAGGACTCGTGGACCCCACCCCAATACCCCTTCGGGGCCTCCATCTCAACCTTCGGGCGGAACGTCAGAAAGAAGAGGCTTTCGCCATGCAGCACGTCGGCACCGCCCAGCATCAAACGCTGGCTGAACTGCGCGGTCGTCTTGGTATACAACTCGGGAGGCAGCCCGGCCGCCTGACCGACCTCGTTGTAGGTCACCCGCAACGCGGTTCGGGTGGAGGTGCCCACGCTGCCTCCCGGCGTCGAGAAAGCGACGACGCGTGCTCCCGGGTGCTCATGACAGAGCACCTCGGTCAACCACTGCTCATTCAGATCAACGCCGTTACGTGGAACATCTGCACCGGTGCGCAGCGCTGGCGGCCGGATCCGCTCGCCGACCATGTAGACGCCGATCTCAGCCGCGCGCTTGGCAAGCCACAACTTGTAATTCATGCTCTCCTCGCGATTCTGCAGTGGACGGCGGACGCTAGCGACCGAGCAAGGGACTCGTGGCGATCGACACAGGAAAGTCGGGCGTCCTTTGCTTCTCGGTTGAGGTGGCGTGCAGAAGCGGCCCAGATAATCCCGATCATCCGGTGCACCGGCCACTCGTTCGCTGCATGTCCATTTCTGGGCTCCAGATCGTCTTGTCGCATAACTACTAGCAGGGATGTAAGTACTGACATCCCGAAGCCATGAGAACCGCGACGTTTATGAGACTGCCTCTATCATAAGTGTTACTCAGCGATTAAGCTAGTGCCACTCATTAAGAGCCTGGACCGCGTCGCCGCTCGATTTGCCGTTCAGCAACGCAGACGGTCCTCTGCGACAACGGAGTTGACATATGTCGAAGAGAGTTGATCAGGGCGAAGTGGAACGAACAGTATTCGAATCCGAGTGGCCGGCGCTGGGTAGCTGCACTTTGCGGGCGCAGCATTCCTCGCGGCGCCTCGTGAGCGGCACAGAATCGCCGGTCGAGTCAGCGGCTGCAACACCCAGGGTGTTGACAATGGCTGACGGAACGATCGTATCGGTGGAGGTGTTATGACGCGGCGCACACAGATGTACTGCGCGCTGTCCTCGGTCGTCGGGGCCAAAACAGGCTGTCACAGCCAACCACTCCCGTCGCGGCGAGCCGAACGATCAGCCAATCTGCAAATGCAGCTCGCGGAAGTGGAGCGTCCCGCATGGCCACCCAACCGTCGGCTCGTGCAAGACCGAGTACCTGGCGATCCGCCGGTTCCATTCCTCGATGATCAGGCGCAGCTCCAGTCGAGCCAGGTGTGAACCCAGGCAGCGGTGAGGACCTCGGCCGAATGTGAAGTGATTGTTCCGTCTTTGGTGAATGTCGTCGGCATCGGGGTATCGTTCGGGGTCGCGGTTGGCGGTTCCGAGGCCAAGCCAGCAAGTTGATCCCGCAGGGATCGTCACACCTGCGACATTGACCTCGGCGGTGGTCATCCGCGGGACATAAGGGACCGGCGGGTCGATTCGCAAGGTCTCTTCGATGAAGTGTGCAACCGCTTCTTCGTCATCAATCACCGTGGCCCGCAGCGCGGGATTGCGGGCCAGCTCGTACAGCGCGAATCCCGTTGCGGCGGTCACGGTATCTAGCCCAGCGATGAGGAATAAAAAGCACAGTCCGATGATTTCTTCCTCGGTGAGTGCGCCATCGCTTGAGTCGGAGAGCAATTGGCTCAGCAAGTCATCGCTGCCGCTACCGCGACGGTCGGCAATGTGCCCGGTCAGGTAAGCCAGCAGTTCGCCGCCTCGTGCCAGAGTTTCCGGTGATGGTGCGGCGCCTTCGGCCGCGGAGAATTCTAAAACCGCGTCCTTCCAGCCGATCAGAAGGTCGCGGTCGGCAAGCGGCAGACCAAAAAGCGTCAAAAAGACCTGAGAGGGAAACGGGATCGCGAGTGCATTCATGACCTCGCAGCTCCCGCCGGACGCCACGATCTGATCGATGAGCTCGCCAACTTGCTCGCGCAACTCCGGCGCGCGCTCGGCCATCCGGCGGGGGCCGAAGAACTTGTCCAGAACCCGCCGGAAGCGGCTGTGTTCTGGCGGATCGAAGGCGATCGGCACCATGGGAAATGGGCTTCCGACCAGATCGAACGCGCCCTGGGAGGAAAATAGCTCCGGATTTGTGGCCGCCGCCTCGACAACATCGGCGGCGCTAAGGAAGTACACGCCGGCATCGGACACCGCGACTTTGCCGGGCGCCAAGAGCATGTGCCATGCCGCATCGCGGTCCTGACTGAAAGGCAAAGTTTCCAGCGCCGGTAGCGCGGGGCAGACGACCTCCATGATCGCTCCTCCGACCCTTAACCAGTGTTAACCAGGGTTAAATTTTAGCCCTGGTTAATGTTTCTGCTATTCGATATCACACATCTATCTGCAACTGCAGTTCGCGAAAGTGAAGCGTCCCGCATGGCCACCCAAGTGTGGGCTCGCGCAAGACGGAGTACGTGGGGATCCGCCGGTTCCATTCCTCGATGATCAGGCGCAGCTCCAGGCGAGCCAGGTGTGAACCGAGGCAGCGGTGTGGACCTCGGCCGAATGTGAAGTGATTGTTCCGTGTTCGGTGGATGTCGTCGGCGTCGGGGTATCGCTCGGGGTCGCGGTTGGCGGTTCCCAGCCCAAGCCAGCACGTCGATCCCGCAGGGATCGTCACACCGGCGACATTGACTTCGGCGGTGGTCACCCGAGGCACATAAGGGACCGGCGGGTCGATTCGCAAGACCTCTTCGATGAAGTGTGCGACCGCCTCTTCGTCATCGATCACCTGGGCCCGCAACGCCGGATTGCGGGCCAGCTCGTAGAGCATGAATCCCGTTGCGGCGGTTACGGTATGCAGCCCGGCGGCGACGAACAAGAAGCACAGTCCGATAATTTCTTGCTCGGTGAGTGCGCCATCGCTTGAGTCGGAGAGCAATTGGCTCAGCAGGTCATCGCCGCCGCCGCCACGACGGTCGGCGAGGGCCCCGGTCAGATAGGTCAGCAGTTCGGCGCCTCGGGCCAGGGTTTCCGGTGATGCAACCGAGCCTTCGGCCACGGAGAATTCCAAAACTGCGTCCTTCCAGCCAATCAATAGGTCCCGGTCGGCAAGTGGCAGGCCGAACAGCGTCAAAAAAACCTGGGAGGGAAACGGAATGGCGAGTGCTCTCATGACCTCGCAGCTCCCGCCGGCCGCACCGATCTGATCGATCAGCTCGCCCACCTGCTTGCGTAACTCGGGTGCGCGCTCGGCCATGTGGCGGGGGCCGAAGAACTTGTCCAGAACCCGCCGGAAGCGGCTGTGTTCGGGCGGATCGAAGGCGATCGGCACCATCGGAAATGGGCTTCCAACGAGATCGAAGGCGCCCTGAGAGGAAAACAGCTCCGGATGTGTGGCCGCCTCCTCGACGACGTCGGCGCCGCTAAGGAAGTAGACGCCGGCATCGGACACCGCGACTTTGCCGGGCGCCAAGAGCATGTGCCATGCCGCGTCGCGATCGTGAGCAAAAGGCAAAGTTTCCAGCGCCGGTAGCGCGGGGCAGACGACCTCCATGATCGCTCCTCCGACCCTTAACCAGTGTTAACCAGGTTAAATCTTAGTCCGGGTTAGTGCCGCTATACCTGGATATCATGCGTGCCTCCAAATAGATGGAAGTGTGAGCTGCGTCACATCAAGCGGTCAGTCTTCGGCCGGTGCCGTCAGCCGGGCTTCGCGATAGCCGTTATGTCTCAAAATAGTTGGCGATCGGCAATAGTGAGCCGGGCCCGGTTTGGTACAAACCGGCAGCGCGCCCAGACGAAGCGGGCCGACCGCTCAGGGGTCTTGCGTGAAATCGATGAGGAGCTGGCTGAATTGGTCAGCGGCCTCCACCATCACGCAGTGACCCACGTTTTCCAGCGGCACAAAACGCGCATCGGGAATCTTGGACGCCAACACATGACCGGTGGACACCGGGAGGATCCGGTCGCGGACACCCCAGAGGATCAGTGAAGGGCACGTGACCGCCTGGGGGGTCACCCGGTTCACCGCGATCGCGGCAGCGTGTAGCGACTGCACGAATCCCGGCGCGGCCATACGGGGAAGGATCTCCATTGCCAACGAGGTGGACAGTGTCCCCGGGTCGTGCAGGGCAAGGGCCATGAGCGAGGACCGCAGGTAACGCTTCCGCGCCACGACACGAGGGACCCACGGAATCGCGAAGACGCGGTTGAAGGCCCGCAGTCCGGTAACGATCAGTGCAAGTCGCGCGGCGCTGATGTTAGCGCCACCGGCATCGATCAGCACTAGCCCCGCCACACGATCCGGATGGTCGCAGGCGACTTGCAGCGCAACCAGACCGCCCATCGAGTGACCCGCTATGATCGCGTCCGCGAGCCCCAGGTGATCCAGCAGGCCGATGATCGTTGCTACATGCTCGCTGAACACGTCACCCGCGGCGATCGGATCCGAGCCGCCAAATCCGGGTAGGTCCACGGCGATGACCCGGCGATGCGCGGACACGGTGGGCAGCACACGCAACCACCATTGCCACGACCCGCCCTGGCCGTGAAGCAGAACGGCCACGGGCCCACTGCCAATGTCGGCGTAGTTGATACGTCGCCCACGCACGGTGGCTTGATGGGTGTGGACGGACCAGTCGACCGCTTTCCAGCCGGCGTCCGGATCGTTGGAGAGGTCCCAACGGAGGCTAGTAAACCGCATCACGCTTCTGTTCATGAGATTGGCGAACGTCCTCGAAGAACCCGCATACGAGGGCGTTGAACTCTTCGGACCGCTCGAACATCGGATGATGCCCCGCCTCGGCCATTAGCTCTTTGCGCGCGCCGACGATCACGCCGGCCAGGTGGTCAAGCGACGCCGCCGGCGCCATACGATCACAGGCACCGCCCACAATCAGGGTGGGGCACACGACGGCACGCAAATCCTGCTGTCGGATCGCACGAAGTGCGGCCTTAAGCGCGGCCGTCGCGCCCGGGGAGTTACCGGCGCCCGTCATCATGTCCACGGCCAACTCACGGGATACCGCGGCTGGATCACGGACCATCGGGCGGAGCAGCAATCGGCGCAGCGGCGCCGAGGCCATCGCCGCGCGGATCGCCACGCCGAATAGCGGCAGCCGACCACGGTTGAGCAGCACGATGCTCGCGGCGAGGCCGCGCAACAGGAGAACCTGCCACCGGCGTGGCGACACGCCAGTGGCCACCAGCACCAACGCCTCAGTGCGCGAAGGATGTTGAGCAGCGAACTGCCCAGCGATGATCCCGCCCAGCGAATGGCCGACCATCCTTACACGCTGGACCTCAAGGCGGTCCAGTAACCGGATCAGCGCATCGACGTAGTGATCGATTTCGACGCGGCCACCGAAATTATCTGAGCCGCCGAAGCCCGGCAGGTCGACCGCGATGACGCGATGCTCGGCCGCGAGCTCCGAAATATTTCGGAACCATACCGGCCACGCCGAGGCCAACCCGTGCACCAGCACAACCACCGGACCTTGCCCGATGTCGAGGTACTGAATGCACCGCCCTCCGAACACAACGCGGTTGAGATGCTGCTGCCACGCCGCCGACCGCC
>Ga0307479_10004439_pt1 | contig 12819 bp, 14 predicted proteins | sample atmos_gasesECM4C_FD_203743 | JGI IMG/M metagenome (GOLD analysis project Ga0307479, IMG submission 203743) | Hardwood forest soil microbial communities from Morgan-Monroe State Forest, Indiana, United States - atmos_gasesECM4C_515 | ecosystem: Environmental > Terrestrial > Soil > Temperate...
CGCACAGGCGTTTCATGCTTATAAAGAAACCCTTCTCCGCTTCCGAAAGAATATCGCTGGAATGCAACACAGTATCGACTTCCTGCAAGAGTCGCACGGCTTCCTTGTTTCCGATCCAATCTCCCGTGTGGGTTCCATCGTAAACAACTTTCTTCAAGAGGATAGGGAAGCGCGGCGCGGGATCACCCTGCAAGCCACGTAGAAAGTCGCGCAGGTGCTTTGCCAGCGTGATATTGCCCAGACTCTCGCCGACCAGGAATCCGTCATGCTCGCAGGATTCGCCCAGCCAGCGGTCGTGCGCTTCCCAGGCTTCCTCGGAGGCATCCCCGGACAGGGACGGTTCCCCTCTTTCGTCGAAGATCAACCGCTCGGCAGAGGGATGCGGCTTGGCCTTGCCGTCTCGAATGCAATTGCATCGCACAAACGCATCGAGACTCATATCGACGAACTCACCTCGTCCCGTTGGGATACACCAAAATCTTGCTGGCCTCCCCGGTCTTCAGCCGTTCCATGCCCTTCGAGAAATCCTTCATCGCGATGCGGTCTGTGATCACCGGGTGCAGATCGAGCTTGCCCGCCTTCAGCAGCGCAGTCATCTGGTACCAAGTCTGGTACATGCGGCGGCCATTTATACCTTGGACCGTGATGCCTTTGAAGATGATGTCTTCGGAGAAGTTCAGTGAGATCGGTTTCGAGGTCAACCCGAGGAGGGAGATGCGCCCCCCCCGCCGCACGATGTCGAATGCGGTTCGGATCGCACTGGGATGACCGGCCATTTCTAGGACAACGTCGACCCCCAGCCCGCAGGTGCGCTCCAGCACAATCGAATTCACGTCGTCCCGGGATGGATCGAGCGCCAGGTCCGCCTTCATCTGCTGAGCGATACTGCGCCGGTGCTGGTTGACTTCGATGGCAAATACCTGCGCTGCGCCCGCCGCCCGGGCCACGGCGATGGCGAATAGTCCGATTGGGCCACAGCCGGTGATGGCTACCGTCTTCGCGGCGATCTCCCCGGCTAGAACCGTATGCACGGCGTTCCCAAGCGGATCCAGGATGGACGCGTATTCCAACGGGATCCCAGGATCAAGCTTCCAGATATTCGATTCCGGAATGACTACATACTCCGCGAATGCGCCGTCGGCATCCACGCCGATGATCTTCACGTTCTGGCAGATGTGGGCTTCGCCGGTGCGGCATTGCACGCACTTGCCGCACGCCACGTGCATCTCGGCAGAAACAAAGTCACCCTCTTTCACGCTGGTGACCTCGTTGCCAAGGGCGACTACTTCTCCGCAGAACTCGTGTCCCGGAATCAGCGGCGGATGAATGCGTCCCTGAGCCCAGCGGTCCCACTCAAAAATGTGCAGATCGGTCCCGCAAATGGACGCGACTCTCACCTTTACCAGAACATCGTTGCGTCCGAATCCCGGAATTTTGACCTCACGAACGTCGGCGCCCGGCGCGGCTTCCGGTTTGACCACCGCCAGCATGCTTTTGGGCATATAGCTGCCTTATGAGTCCAGACTTAACCGCCGAAACACTTGATTTTAGCACCGCGAGGAGAGGTCCCCGGGGCTCGACATCACGGGTTTTGTCTCCTTCGAAGTCACCTTTACAATTGGATGTGCGCGATGTGCCTCGTCAACAAGCATGTTCCGAACTGCCGCACAACCCCGATGACTGTGACACGATGGGTAGCCGTGCTCGTGCTGGGCGCAACTCCCCTGGCCCCGGTTGAAGCACAGCCAGCCTCGCCCGTTTCCGCCTCGCCTCAGGAGTTCTCGCGCCAACTGGTCGCCGCCGCCATCGAACGCACCCATTACTCGGTGCGATACGATCCAGCTTATGTTCGCATCCCTTATCCAGGCGGCGATGTGCCCGCCGACACCGGGGTATGTACCGACGAAGTGATACGCTCGTATCGGGCCCTGGGCGTCGATCTGCAGAAAGAAGTGCACGAGGATATGATCCGGAATTTCTCAGCCTACCCGCGGAAGTGGCAGTGGCTCCCAGGTCATCCCGACGCAAACATCGATCATCGCCGCGTTCCGAATCTGATGGTCTTTTTTCAACGTCAAGGGGAAACACTGCCCATCACCACCGTCGCGGACGACTATCGGCCGGGAGACCTGGTCACCTGGGACCTGGGCGGCGGTGTTCCCCACATCGGAATCGTCGTGGATCGGAAGGGAGCCGGCGGACGCTCCATGATCGTCCATAACATCGGCCAAGGTCCGCGAATGGAAGATGTGCTGTTCCACTGGAAAGTGACTGGGCACTACCGATACTATGGCCCGTCCAAATAAGACCGGCTTCGAAGCCGCCCTTGTTACTTCACTAGCCCTTGCCCCACCCTCCGCCACCCGGCGTCTCGATCCGGATGCGCTCGCCCTTGCGTAAACGGACAGTGAACTTCCCGGGCAACTCCCGCACGGAGCCGTCTTCGCGTACGATTGCGGCCTTACCTGCCGCGCCATTCGCGCCTCCATTCAGTCCCCACGGACCCCGCGTCCGACGGTCCGCCAGCAACGTCACCTCGGCGTCGGTGAGGATTTCAATCTCGCGCACAATACCATCCCCTCCCTGATACGTTCCGGCCCCCCCGCTGTTCGGCCGTAGACCATATTGTCGAACGCGCAGCGGGTACGCATACTCAAGCGCCTCCGCGGGAGTATTTAGCGAGTTGGTCATGTGGGTGTGCACGCCTGAAACGCCATTTCTGTTCGGCCGCGCGCCCATGCCGCCTGCGATTGTTTCGTAATAAGCAAAAGGCTCATGAGTTCGCGGATCGATGCCGCCAATCGTCAGATTGTTCATGGTCCCTGAGGCCGCGGCCGGAATGCGGTCCGGGACAGCTTGCGCCAGAGCGCGCAGCAAAACATCCACGATCCGCTGCGAGGTTTCCACGTTGCCGCCGGCCACGGCCGCGGGTGGACGCGCGTTCACCACCGTACCCTCTGGGGCAATCACACGGATGGGGCGCATCAGTCCAGCGGTGGCCGGAACATCTTCCGGCAGAAGACAGCGAAACACGTAAAAGCATGCGGAGTAAGTGATGGCCTCGACCGCATTGACGCTGCCTTCCACCTGGCGATCACTTCCGGTAAAGTCCACGGTCACCCGGTGGGATGCCCGCACCCCTGTTCGCTTCGCGCTCGGGGTTGTTGAAGTTATACCCGAGCGCGGGTGCAGGGTCACCGCGACTGCGATCTTCACAGGCCGTTCGCTCACGCCATCACTGTCCAGAAAATCCTCTGCCCAGTATGTGCCGGCGGGCAACTGATCCAGCAACGCGCGCATCATCTCCTCGGAGTAAGCCAGCAGTTCCGCGGCGGCGCGCTTCACCCGCGGCGCGGTGTAGCGTACGCAGACCTCCTCCAGCCGCGCGGCTCCCGTATGGCACGCGGCGATCTGCGCGCCCAAGTCCCCTTCGCGCTCCCTCGGCGTACGAACGTTGGTCAGGAGCAATGCGAGGACGTCGCGATCGATCTGTCCTGCGCGAATGATCTTTACCGGAGGAATGCGGAATCCCTCCTGGTAGATCTCGCGGCACAACCCCATCGATCCCGGGTAGGTCCCACCCACGTCGGCATGATGTGCCCGGGACGCAACATAGAAATCGACCTCGGCCGATCGCATACGAGACGCTTGCCTTCCTGCTGATCTGCGTCCGACGTACACTGGGGCCACCAGCGTGATGTCGGGCAAATGTGTACCCCCGGAGAACGGGTCGTTCAACATCACCATGTCGCCCGGCGCGAATGCGCACTGATCCACGGCAGCGCGCACTGACATGGGCATCGACCCCAAGTGCACTGGCATGTGATCACCCATCGCTATAACATGTCCCGCACCATCGAACACGGCGCAGGAGTAGTCTCGTCTCTCTTTTATGTTCGGCGAAAATGCCGTGCGGCGCAGCGCAGCGCCCATCTCTTCCGCAATCGAGTGGTAGAGATTCTTGAACACTTCGACTTCAACGGGATCGCGTGACATGAACGATTCGCTCTCGTGGAAGCCAGTGTACCGAAAGCCAGAAACGCCGGCTGCCGTCCGCAGAGAGGCATCACGCGCAAGAATTTTGTTGACACAACTGTAACACTGCCGCAATATCTTGTATTAATAGGTGAGCCCATACCAAGTGTTGGGCTAGATCGGATGAGGGCGACAGCGCCCAACCGAAGACACCTTGCAAGGGAAAAAGTTCACGGAGGAAAACACTTCATGGCAACCAAGAAAAAGGCTGCAAAGAAGAAAAAGAAACACTAACCGTCCGCGAGACGATACATCGCATTGGGCCCAAAGAATTCCACGAGAAGCCTCCCGGGAGAAGCACCTCCTGCGAGGCTTTTTGAATTCAGTCTCCAGTCGCAAGTCCTCAGTCGTCAGCGAACTCCAAGGCGCTAATTGAGTACATCTCATTTCCCAACAATTCTCCCTCGGTCTCGAGTGTGCGCTGCGCCTGCGTGCTCGAATCTTGCCGGGCTGAAGACTGACGACTGGCGACTAGCGACTGCCTCTCAGGCACGAATTGGGGTTGTTCCGAAACGCGCATCGTGCTAGAAACGGCTTACGTGGGAATTCTGGCCTTCCTGCAGATGGGGCGTCTAGGCCGCATGAGTTCTGACAAAAAGAAGCACAGCAAATCGGGTACGGCGAGCGAAGTCCTGATTCCGGAGAAGCTGTACTTCCGTATCGGGGAAGTTGCGCGGCTCTGCCGACTCCCGGCGTATGTCCTGCGCTTCTGGGAAACCGAGTTCCCTCAACTCAAGCCGGTAAAGAGCAGCACCGGACAGCGCATGTATCGCAAGCGTGACGTTGAGAATGTCGTCCGCATCAAGACACTGCTCTACCAGGAGGGATACACTATCGCAGGCGCGCGCCAGCACCTGCGCGACGAGGGCAAGACCGACAAGACCCAGGTCGCCCTTCCGTTCCCGGCACATTCTCCTGCAAGTCTGCAACACATTCGCCAGGGCCTGCAGGAAATTCTCACTATTCTCGCTCCGCGCCGCTAATCCCGAACCACGAAATTCACCCCATCCGTCGGACTGCTTTCCATTCCCATTTTGGGAACGACCGCCACCCTCGCTGACCCAGGCGCTTGCGGAAACAACTCCTTCCCGGCAATGTGGGATCAGGAGCCTGCCATGATCCGAGTGCTCGTGCATCACGAAGTTGCTGACCACCAGAATTGGCGCGCCGCCTTCGCCTCTGCACTCGATTTCCGCGGCAAGGTGGCGAGCGCAACTGCCGCGTCTTCCGCACAGCCGGCAATCCGCACGATCTCACCCTGTTGTTCGAGCGGGAGGACCTGGCAAAGGCGCAGGGCTACATGAATTCGGAAGAACTCCGCAAGAAAATGGAACAGGCCGGCGACGTCGGAACCCCCGAGATTCACTACCTGGCAGAGATGTATTCGATTCACCGCAGCGCAGCTGATTGAATACTGTTGCTGGGGAGGCGCGGCGAACCGGGCTCTGGATTTCAGCGTGCGGGGTCGGCCGAGTTGCCCGTGTTCACCGGCTCATCGAGCAGGATGCGGCTGGCCCGTTGAGTTTCCTGAATCAGAGTGCGTTGCTTGGCCGCTTCCGCTTCGCCTTCTCCCGACATCACTGAACCTGCCGCGAGCGCAAACCGCAAAGCGTCTTTCTGGTCGTCGAAGTAGAGGATAACCTGCCGGGCCGCCATACGTACGTCTCCTGACTCAAAATCGTGGCGCGCGAATCCGTGGAATCATTCTGACGGCCAAATCTGTCCGCAGAAAGTGCCGTTCTTGGTACCCACTGGTGAAATTCTTTGGGGCGGTTCGAGTAAGCTGCAACTCAACCCTTGCATCGGGTCAGGAAGAGGGTTGCCGTGAAACGACTCGCCATTTACCTGTCACTGTTGCTGTCAGCCATCCCCACTCAAGCCCAGGACAAGTCTCGCATCGTGGCGCTAGAGAACTCCTGGAACCAGGCCGAGTTGCATAACGACGCACACGCGGTGGATCTGCTCCTCGCCGACGACTTCGTCATGACCGTGGCCGACGGCTACACCCTGAACAAGGCCGCCATGCTGGCTTCGGTGCGCGACACCTCGTACCGTCCCGACGTGCTGCAGTCCGACAACATGGAGGTCCACATGTACGGCAACACCGCCATCGCGACCGGATCGTACCTGGAAAAAGGCAAGGACAAGGGCAAGCCGTTCGAACGTCGAGGCCGCTTCACGGATACGTGGATCAATCTGGCGGGGGAGTGGCGCTGCGTCGCCAGTCATTTTAGTGTCAAACCGTAAGGCGGGGACTGTTTCTCGGCTCAGCGTCCTGGAACCCCGACGCCTCGCCGTACAACCGTTGACACATACCCAACTCTCCAAGAGACGGGTATATTGATAAGAACTCTGGCCTGCAATCTAACCCTAAGGAGAGAAGAAGAAATGCCTTCTTTGATGCGGCAGTTTGTCCGCGTATTTACGGCCTGCACGCTCGCCGTGGTATTCGCGCTCCCGCAGGACGCATTCGCGCAGAACCATGTCGTCAGCCTGGCAGAACTCCAGGGTGCGACCGTCGCCTCCACCCAGGCTCGCCAGCGGAACATTGAAACGATCCGCGAGTTCGTCTCCTCACCAACCGCCGAAAAGGCCCTGCGCTCCGCGCACCTCGATGCCAAACAGGTCAAGGACGCCGTTTCGCGATTAAACGATCAGGAACTGGCCCAGTTGGCTTCTCGTGTCAGCAAAGCACAGGCAGATTTTGCGGCAGGCAATCTGAGCGATCGCGACCTGATCATCATTCTGATCGCGGTGGCTGCGCTGATCCTGATTATCGTGGCAGTTCGCTAGACTCGGTGCCGACAGGAACCATGCCCAAGAGCATCCGCGGAATCCTTCTGGCTCTACTGTGCGCGTGCGGATTCGTGTACGCCGCTGATCCTGCCGGAGTCTGGCTGGATGTTCCCTTCGTCAAGCAGGGAAAAAACGGGTGTGGCGCTGCCAGCGTTGCGATGGTCATGCAATTCTGGCAGCGCCAGCAAGGCCGGCCGTTGGATGCGGCATCTGACGCCGAGCAGATTCAACGCACCCTCTATTCTTCCCGGGCGCATGGGATCTACGCTTCGGATCTGGAGTATTACCTAGAACACCACGGGTTTCGCACGTTCGCGTTCCCGGGCGTCCCGGACGACATTCGGCAACATCTCGAAGAGGGTCGTCCCCTGATCGTTGCCCTGAAGCCCGCCAGCCAAGCCCAGCTCCACTTTGTGGTCGTGGCTGGGCTGGACCCCGAACGTGGGCTGATCTTGCTGAACGACCCCGCCGAGCGCAAGCTGCTGAGCCAGGAACGGTCGGGTTTCGAAAGAGAATGGAAAGGGGCTGGCAATTGGACATTGCTGGCCGTGCCTCAATCCGAGAGAGCATCATCCGCGCGCTAGGCCTGTTGCTTTTTCTGCTGGCCGCGGCCCTGCCCGGATGCTCCCAGTCATCTCCTCCAACCGCCCAATCATCGACTGATTCCAGCGACCAACTCTCCGCCAGGATCAAGCGGCTCTACATAGAACAACGCTGGGGCGAGATCGCTCGCGAGGTCACGAGCCCATCCGCAAACGACGGCGACATCGACTACTACTACGGCAGCGCCTTGGCGCAGCTCGGCCGGCTCGACGACTCGCGCGACGCTTTTCTCGCGGGACGTAGGATCTCCCCGCGCGATAAACGTTTTCCCATCGAGCTCGGCGGCGTCGCCTTCAAGCAGAAGCAATATCCCAATGCTGCCGCCTGGCTGCGACGAGCCCTGCGCTTGGATCCCAACGACGCCTACGCTAACGATTTCCTTGGAACCGTCTATTTTCTTGAGGACAATCTCGATGCCGCGCTGCAGTACTGGAATCGAATCGCCAAACCGCAGATCGATACCGTGCGGCCCGACCACTCCCTGCGCATCCGTCCCGCTCTTCTCGATCGCGCCCTGGCGTTCTCGCCCGCGAGCGAACTGCGCCTCGCCGACCTTGAGACCAGCCGGGCACGGGTGGCGGGTCTTGGGATATTCCCCGCCGCCCGCGTCCAACTGGCCGCTCGCCCAGACGGGAAATTCGATGTCACCCTGAGCCTCCGTGAGCGCAACCGCTGGGGCAGCAATGTCTGGGAAGCGCTGCTCTCGGCCTTTAGCGGCGTGGCATACCAGACCCTTTACCCCGCATACTTCAACATCGACGGTTCGGCCATCAACGTCACGTCCCTGGTGCGCTGGGATGCGCAAAAGCGCCGCCTCGAAGCCGGGTTCTCCGGGCCTCTTCACGAGAATCCAAAATGGCGCTATCGAGTCGGCGCCGATTTACGGAATGAGAATTGGGATCTTCGCGACTCTTTCGCCGGCCCCGCACCGGTTCTCGCCTCGCTCAATCTGCGCCGCGAAGGAGGTAGCGTGGAGATCGAATCGTACAACAGCGGACGCTGGGGCTGGTCCGCCGGCGCCGAGTTCTCCCATCGCGACTACCGCCGCGTAGCGCCGGGCGCGACCCTCACTCCAGAACTCCTACTCACAGGTCCACAGCTCAAGCAGATCGCGGCCATTCACTCTGACTGGCTCCGCTTGCCCGACCGGCGGTTGACCATCGAGACCAGCGCGTCCTCTCAGCTGGCCCGCATCTGGTCAGAACCCGCGCACGCCTTTGCCAAACTGCAGGGAGGGATTCTGGCCCACTGGTTTCCCAAGGCGGAAGGCGATGACTACGAAGCACAATCGCAGATTCGCGCCGGAGCCACCGCAGGCCAGCCGCCGTTCGACGAGCTCTACATGCTGGGTATGGAGCGCGACAACGATCTCTGGATGCGGGCCCACGTCGGCACACGTGACGGCCGCAAAGGAAGCGCGCCTCTTGGCCGACGTTATTTCCTTTCCAACTCCGAGATCGACAAGAACCTTTATGGGAACGGCCTGATCCACGTGAAGGTCGGACCCTTTCTCGACAGCGGGAAAATTACTGACCCGTCGCAAAATCTAGGATCGCCAAAGTGGCTTTGGGATACCGGCGCGCAAGCCAAACTGCGCCTGCTTAGTGTCGGAGTAACTTTCGTCTACGGAAAGGATCTGCGAACGGGAAACAACGCGTTCTACTTCACAGCGCGCCCATGAACAGGAAAGTCAGGCCACGGCGCCACAATTCAAACGGGGCCAAGGTCCGACCAAAGAACTACGCAATGCTTACTGCGCCCGTCCCACTTCGACGTAATCGCGACCAACGTACAACCGGTATTTGCCGCCCGAACTGACAATCTGCAGCGGCACCGGCCGCTTGATCTCAGCGTCTTTCGCTGATGATCCCTCGAGAATATCATGAGCGCCCAGATCCATGGCCACGAACTTGTCCCCGGCCAGGAATCCGATCCCGTAGGCGCCCGCTGGCAATTTCTGTCCGCCAACCTCAAGCGCCACTTCCGTGATCAGATATCCCTGATATTTCTGCCGGATGTCTGAAGAGTATCCGGAACTGTCGACCAACCCGGCCAGCACGTAGGCGTCATCGCCGAAATGAATTCCTCCCGTGTTGCGCATTTGCACAGGTGCAACCTGCCCGCGGAAAAATACCTGGGCCGGAAAAATCTTGCCCGTGATTTCCGACGCTTGGAGCGCTGCCTCTTTACCTTCGGGAGCGCCAACAATCGCTGACGGCACCAACACCACGGCCAGAACGATCAAAGCGATGAACGTCGCCCACATTTTTGTGCGAGGCATGATGGAACTCTCCCTTCGATCTCTCGTAGGTTTCAAATTACGACGGCGGCTATTCTAGCTGGTGTGAAGAGCCTGTGGAGAAATTGCTCTTCCTCCAGCGCAGAAAGGGAGTTCTGGGTGCCAAAAGGGAAAACGGGAAAGGCGTGCGACCGAACGGAAATTGCCCATCAAATAGGACGCTTACTCGAATTGCCGTCGAAATCCTGCGAACTCCTGTTTCAGGTCCGCAATCTCTTTCTGAAGGCTGGTGATTCCCTCTTCGAGACGCGCGATGCGTTCGTCCTCGGCTGGGCTGTCCCCCCGCGCTTCCGACGCTACCGGTGGCGCATCCCATTCCGGTTTGTCTCCGCACAATAGGTGCGCGTAACGCGATTCCTTCGTGCCTGGCTGCCGGGGAAGCACTTTGGCCAGCGGTTCCTCCCGAGTCATCAGCTTCTGCAAAGTCGATTGCACGTCAGTCAGATCTTCGAAGCGGTGCATGCGCTCAGTCCGACCCCGCAACTCGCCCGGCGTCTGGGGGCCGCGCAGCATCAGCACGCACAACACTGCCGTCTCACGACGCGTGAAGTTGAACGCCTCCTGCATGCGGTGCTCGTACTTGGGAACGCGGCTGTCGGCAGTGCTCGCGGTCCCTGCCAGTCCCTTCTCGTTCAGGGAGTTCAGCGCCTGCCGTACCACCTCTTCGTTCAGATTCATGACCGGGTCGCGGTTTGATTTCTGATTGCACGCATTCACCAGCGCATTGATCGACAGCGGATAGTAGTCGGGAGTCGTGATCTCCTTCTCTACGAGCGACCCCAGCACGCGAACTTCAGCTTCGTTCAGAAGGACGTTGGTAGCGCGAAACGCTGTCATAGAAGTAGCGAGACTCCCGCATCCCGGGTGGAAACCCGAGATGTCCGAGGACGCGGGGGATGCGTCGCTATAGTACCGGGGACAGGCAAACCTCTGCAAAACCACGAAAGTAATAGCCTGGTAACCTGGTCGAGTACCCGCGAAAAACGGGGATTTTTGGAGACCTGAGGCCTGACACCTAAAACCTGACACCTGATTTCAGGGAATGAACTTCCCGAAGGTGCGGAGGGTAGCGACCTCTTTTCGCAATCGCTCGATCTCCAGTTCTTTGCGCCGAAGCACGGTCCGCACGTCGTCGCCCGATGGGGCCGCCGGAGAGGTCGCCTCGCGCCGGGGTTTGTCGACCCCCAGGGGCGTCAGGAACTCCAAACCAAAGCAGAAGCCCGTCCGGTTGCGGACGATGGCCGCCACCCGGGCCCCCGAAGTCTGAAACTCAATTTCCATTAGGTCGCCCGGGTTTAAAGGCACTCCGGCATACAGCGTCATCCCGCCTTCGCTCATTTCGATACCGCGACCCTGCACTGTAAGCTTGGAGTCACCACCACGAGGAAAAACGAGAACGGGGAGTTCAACCGGATGCCGCGGCCAACGGCGCGTGTTTGCAGGGGAGGACATTCTTCACACCGCCAAACTTGAGGAGCGATGTTATTCGTGTCGCGAGCCGCCGGGCAAGATTACGAAGGTTATGGAGCGCCAGTTACGCACCGTCCTCCAGTCCGGACCAGGCCAGCTTTCCCGCGCTCGTCCGGCCTGTGGTTAAATTCAGCTCAGCATGAGACCCCTAGACGTTTCTCCCGAAGACTTTCGCCGTCTGGCTGCCCAGGTGACGGCGCTCTCCGAGAAGTATCTCTCTACGCTGGATGCTCGCCCCGTCTTTCCCCCGACCAGCGGTGCCGAGGCCGAACGCCTCTTCGCCCTGGAGTTACCGGAGCAGGGCATGCACGACACCGCCTTCGCGGCGCTCCGCGATGTGGTGGAGCATTCCCGCGCCCAAAACGGGCGCTTCTTCGGCTACGTGCAAGGCCCAGGAGAGCCCATCGCTGCTCTCGGAGACCTGCTCGCCTCCGTGGTGAACCAGAACATGACCGCCTGGCGCTCTTCGCCGGCCGGAGTCACCATCGAGCGCACGGTCGTGCGCTGGCTGGCGGAAGCCGTCGGCTGCCAGGGTTTCCTTGGGACCCTCACCGGTGGGGGCTCAGCCGCCAACCTTATGGGCCTGGCCATGGCGCGCGAAGCAAAGACGCCCGCCAACGAGCATGGACTTTATGGCGCAAACAGTGGCGTCATCTACGCTGCGGAACAGGTACACATGGCCGTACCCAAGGCGGTTGCAATGCTTGGAATCGGTCGAGAAAACCTGCGTTACATCCCGTGCGACGATTCGTACCGAATGCGGGGGTCAGAGCTGGAGCGGGCCATCGCTGAGGACGTGGGACGCGGGCGAACCCCGATCGCGGTCGTAGCGTCAGCCGGCACGGTAAACACGGGAGCAATCGACCCACTGCGGGAAATCGCGGCCATCGCCCGTGCTCATGGGGTTTGGATGCATGTGGATGGTGCCTACGGTGCGTTGGCCGCGATCGCCGCGCCCGAGAAGTTCGACGGCCTTGCGCTCGCGGATTCACTTTCACTCGATCCCCACAAATGGCTCTACCAGCCGCTCGACTGCGGCTGCCTCTTGTATCGCGATGTCGCGCTGGCGCGCCAGACCTTCACCTACACCGGAACCTACGCCAAACAGCTCAGCGCGGACCCAATCGAGGGCTTCGCCTTCTTCGAAGAGTCGATTGAGCTTTCGCGGCGCTTCCGCGCCTTGAAGCTTTGGCTTTCGTTGCGCTATCACGGGTTGGAGGGATTCCGGTCCGCGATCCGCCAGGACCTGGACCACGCGCAACGACTCGCAGCGGCAGTCGAGACCTGCCCTGCGCTGGAGCGAGTGGGCCCGCCGGTCGAGTTGAGCGCTGTCTGTTTCCGTCATCGCGTGCGTCAGGACGCCAGCGAAGAAGCGCGCAATCGCTTCAACCTGGAGGTTCTCAAGCGCATGATCTCGCGGGGCCGCGTGTACCTGTCGAATACGGAGCTGCACAACAAGTTCTGTTTGCGGGCGTGCATTGTAAACCCGCTTACGAAGGATTCGGATATCGACGCGGTGGTTCCTGAAGTGCTTGAGACGGCGCGGGAACTCGCAGGCGGACCCGCCATGTAGGGTAAAAGAGAGACTACAATTTTTCTCAAGGCGGTTTTCTTTC
>Ga0307479_10004441_pt1 | contig 12816 bp, 8 predicted proteins | sample atmos_gasesECM4C_FD_203743 | JGI IMG/M metagenome (GOLD analysis project Ga0307479, IMG submission 203743) | Hardwood forest soil microbial communities from Morgan-Monroe State Forest, Indiana, United States - atmos_gasesECM4C_515 | ecosystem: Environmental > Terrestrial > Soil > Temperate...
CTCTGGAGCCAAGAAGAGCTGGCATTGTAGGCTAGCTCGCGGATTTGCACCCCAACGAGGTGCCTGGGAATGAAAGCCGCCGTTAATCTCGATCCAAACGTGAAAGAAGTTGTGCCTTTCTTTGGTGTCAGCAATATGGAGGCGTCGCTCAAGTTCTACGTTGATGGTTTGGGATTCAAGATGAAGTACAGGTGGATTCCGGACCGGCCCGAAGACAACCCCGATGGCCGCATTCGCTGGTGCTGGCTCACACTGGGCGGGGCTTCGCTCATGCTGCAAGAGTTCTGGAGAGACGGGCACCATGCAAATGCCCCGAAGGACAAGCTTGGCTTGGGAGTATCCATAAACTTTCAGTGCACCGATTCGCTGGCGCTTTATCGCGAATTCAAGTTGGCGGCATTGAAATTCCGAAGCGGCCATTCGTCGGCAATGGCTTGTGGGTGGTCAATGTAACGGATCCAAACGGCTACCAACTGTACTTCGCCAGCCCGACCGACACGCCGGAGGAAAGCGAATTGGAAGAAGAATGACGTACATCAAGAGATAGATCTCGCCGGTTCCCGAGCAAAACAAAAGGCTGGATAGAAAACCCAGCCTTTGTATTTCAAGTTTTTTCCAAAACTAGCGAGGATTGTCCCGAGGTTGATTGTTGTACTGGTCTGGAGGCGGAAGCTGCCGGCCATGTCCCTGATATCCCTCGTAAGGAGTCATACGGACATTCCGGTCAAGCCGGTAGTTGAGCTCGGTTTCGGCGGGAACATTGAGTTCCTTGCCCTTGGTCAGAACTTGGGTTCCGGCGCCCGCGCCTGCTCCCAGGATGGCCCCAATCGCAGCACCCTTGCCGCCTCCGGCGAGAGCCCCAATCAGAGTTCCGGCCAGCGCGCCGCCGCCGACGTATTCACCGGTACGCTTGTTGGCTCCCAATCCACCGTTCTTGCTGCTTGCGGCAGCGCTTGTGTTTTCGGTGTCGAGACGATAGTGGCGTCCGTTGATATCGACCGAACGAAGATCGAGCGTGAGATCGTTGTTATTGTTGCCGGTTTGTACTACCGCGAGCTGCGCTGGAGCGCCGCGCGGAATTACGACGTTGCCATTAGCGTCGGTTACATCGCGGGAGATCGTTCCTGGGAACATTGCTCCCGGTTGAACGTTGCCGCTCTTGGCGTTGATGTCCTGGTCCACACGCACATGAACCTCGGTTCCCGCCGGAACCATGGACGTGTTCTGCGCAACCGCTCCAAAGGCGAACAAGAGCGCCGCGCACAGCGTAAATCGAGATGCGATTCTTCGCATGAAAATTCCTCCTCAGAAATCCCTCGGCAGACACTTCGCCTGTCTGACTTCTTATGCTTCTGAGATGCAAGTCGTTGCCGGCGGGTGCGCTGTTCTGCCTGAGCGTCGCCACAAAGACAATCAGCAGCTCTGGCTTGCGGAATAGGATTGCGATGTCTTGTACAGACGCAGCATGCTGCGTCTCTACGGGTTCTAACTTTTATTGGTTTTACAACTTCACATTGGCCGTCGTCAGCTACTCAGAATGGGGAGGTTCCAAATAGGCCCATCGCTCGACGAGCTGCCGGTGCTTAATCCGCCAAATCACAATTCCTGAAAATCGGATCGTTTTCCCCGATTTTGGATCGGTCGCCCGCCAAGTATTGCGAACGGCGACTTTGTCGTTTTCGGCGATGATGTCTTCCACCGTGACATGCAGGTCGGGGAATTTCTGCAGTGCGCTGCCGACATAAGCCTTGGCGCCCGCCGGACCAGGAGGCATGTTCGGCGGAACATCCGATCCGCGGTCCACAAATTCCGGGGCGAAATTAACATCGGCTACCTCGAGCCGCTTACGATTTACAAAATCCTCGAAATGTCGACGGACAAATTCTTTCGCCTCCGACAGCGTCATTCCGGTTTTGGGATTGATCTGTTCCGGCATTATCCGTCGTGCTCGCCCCTCAAGCCGTGGCAACTCGCTTACTGAATGCGGAAACATTAGCTCTCAGGAAGACATCAAGGTTCCGAGGAACATGTCCTGTCACTTGACGGATATCATTGGTGAGTTCTGCCCCGTTGCCTTGAACATAGTATTGCTGTAGATCGAGTAGAGCTTGCGCGGTCCACTCCGGCATCCCGCTGGCCAACAGGGCCTTTCTCTGTTCCGCCATCGGCAGATCGACATAGCGAATAGTCCTTCCGCAAGCTTTGGAAATGCGCTCCGCTACTTCACCATAGGTTATTGCCTCAGGACCGTTGAGCTCGTAGATCTTGTTCTGAGCCTTCCGGGCCAGCAGCGCCGCAACAACATCGGCGATGTCTTGCACATCCACGAAGCTGACGCGGGAGTTTCCCATAGAGGAGTAAAAAGCGTCCTGCGACTGGATTGTCCCGGCGAAGTAGGCGACGATGTTCTGCATGAAGGTGTTGGGGCGGACGATGCTGTATCCGACGCCAGACTTCTGCAACACCCGCTCGACCTCGGTGTGCCATTTAGGGAACGACTTGTCCCAAAAACCGGCGCCGAGCGCCGAGTTATCGACTATATGCTGGATTCCAAGCTCTTTTGCAACTGCAATCGCATTGCCCTCGAATTCCACCAGTTGTGGGATTGGCGAACAGACTAGAAACATCGAGTCAATGCCTGCGAAAGCTCGGCGCAAAGACTCTTTATCGCCAAAATCGGCGATTACCGCGCGCGCTCGTGGGGGTGCGCTGCGGGCATCGGCCTGTGAACGGTACATCGCCGATACCGGCAGTCCGCTCTCCAGCACCTTTTGCAATACCATTCCACCGACATTTCCGGATGCGCCTGTGACGAGAATCATTGCCAACCTCCATGCCGAACAGAATTGAATCTACGCCACCAGTGGCGAGCGCGGAAGTACGCACAATTTTGTAAGTGGGAGGAAAATGATCGAAGTGGGATGAGTGGAGGGTCGCCAATGAAACCGAACTACGGCTGCCCGGTACAGGCTACTATCAATGTCCTTGCCGGCAAATGGAAAGTGCTGATCCTGTGGCACCTGGGATTTGGCACAAAGAGGTTTGCGGAATTGAGACACCTTCTTCCCGGCGTCAGCGAGAAAGTATTGACCGACCAGCTACGCCAACTCCAGGCCGACGGAGTTGTACGACGTACTTCAAACGGGTCGGCGCCCGCCCGGGTGGATTATCGCCTCACCCCAGCGGGCAAGGAACTGATTCCGGAAATGGAACGACTATGCCATTGGGGATCGCGCCACTTCGGCATCGTTCCGACGCTCGAGCGTCCGAAGAAATCCTAGTATCGATTGCTCTGCGATGTCCCGAAGCTATTTCTTAATGGCGAAAAAGACGATCAGAAGGATCGCGATCAGAACCAGCAGGTTCAAGGCAATGATCAGCGGCATGTACTGCGATAGCTTCGAGGGTTGCGGAATGCCAGAGGGCGCCGGCATCGCAGGAGACTGTCCCGAGCCCGGCCAGGACGTTCCCGAGGCGGGAATGTATTGCGGGACAGGCGCCGGTGGCGCCGATTGCCAAGGTTGTGTGCTACTCCCGCTTGCCGGATACGGAGCCGGCGGTTGCCACGACGCTGGAGTCGGAGCGTTCTGATGAGATGCTGCCGTAGCCAGTTTCTCTTGTAGCGTACGCAATTCCGACCCCTTCACTACCTTGGTGAAATCGCTTGGCCCTGGGCGCGTGACTACGGTTGGCTCGCGAGATTCCGCTGGCAACTTTGGGTCTGACGTGACGGCAATGGTCGATGCCGGTGGAGAGTCGTCCAGAGATGGCGGGAAATTCGGTTTTGGGACTTTAACCTTGTCCTCGATATGAAGAACGCGCGTGAATTCCGTATTGGGACTGGAGTTGCTCGGGGCAGCCTTGGGTTTCAGAATGCGCGCAAATTCGTCTGCGACCGATGACCTTGGAGACGCTCCGGCCGCTTGCTTAGACGTGTCCGCCGGCTTTGCCGAGTCCTTGGACAAGGGAATCACAAACGTTGGTCCATCGGCAGAATGCCCACGAATGTCGCCTGGCTTATTACCCAATATCTCGGACAGCGTTCCTGAAACCTGCTGTTTGTCCTTTTCTCGTGCAGAAGAACCAATATCGATCTGCGATTTAGCATCGGCGATATTGGCGAAGACGTTAACGTTTAGTGCAATCGTCATCGCGTCCTGAGCGTGCGGCTCGGGTGGACTCTTCTGCTGCGGATTACTCGACGAGGGCGCGTCAGGTTCGCCCGGAGCGCTCTCGGGCAGATTTTTTACAAGGAATCGGTCCGAATCGGTACGGATGCCTAGCAGGTCGGAATCGCTGGGCAGCTTTTGCGTCATTCCGGGAGTCGAGTTTCCCTCCGATGGCTTGGCCTCGTTGCCTTTTTGCGTCTTGCCGAAAATTCTCTCGAACTCGCTCTTAGCGTCCTGGGCCATGGAACGGCTTCACTCTAGGGAAATAGGAAGTTAGCTTACCCCGAATACGCATCGAGGTAAATCATTGTTTTCTTGACTTTGGTGACATTCGTGCTTACGATTCGATTCCCATATCATCCCTTGTTCGCTCTTCCTTCACTGCGGTAAGGCTGCTGCAGTAAACGCATTTGCATGTGGTCCAGGAGGTCTCCCAAGGGAACTCGGATGAGTGTATGGCGGGTAATCTTCATGCGAACATTGTCCGGGGCGATCAGAGCAAGGTTTTGGAACCATTCCGGTATTTTTAGCTGCCGAATTTCCCGCTGTAGTAACGATTTCCTTTCAGTTCTCAGTCTCGATCACTTCATTCACTCGAAGGTGCGTCCCCAGTGTGGCCGGAGGAACGCTTAGCTATGGTTTCAAAACAAAGGAATGCGACTGAGCGGAAAGCCAATCTCGCAATGGCCTTCCAGGAGCTGTTTACTGCAATTGTGCGGCTTCGGTTTAATCGTCAATCTGCCCCCAACGCCGAAGCCTTTCGCTCGCACATGCGCGAAGCGTATCGGCTGGCCACACAGGATGCCTTGGCCAAAGGTTATTCCCAGGAAGATGTGCAAAAAGCCGGATATGCCGTGATCGCATTTCTGGACGAATCGGTAGTAGGATCGCGCAATTTCGTCTTCGCCAACTGGTCTCTTGCACCTCTACAAAAGGAGTTGTTTCCGCAGATCTCCGGCGAGACCTTTTTCCGCACAGTCGATGAATTGCTGGCAGCGCCCGATTCTGCAGAGACCGCGGACGTGCTGGAGGTCTTTATGCTCGCTTTGCTTCTCGGACATCGCGGCCGGTACGCGATTGGCGGAGCCAGTGAGTTAGGCGCGATCATGCAAAAGATCAAAGAAAAGATTGCGGCTGTTCGCGGTTCCCACCTGCCGTTATCGCCGGCATGGGCGATACCTGCCGAGCCCATCGCTCCGCCTCCGCCCGATCCCATTCGCCGCGCTTGTTTCACCCTGGCGTTGGCATCCTTGGTCCTTTGCCTGGCGACCTTTGCCGTATCCAAATATTTATTGTTGTCGGGCGCTGGTGAAATTCATTCGTTGTTGAAGTAGAGGCTCCGATGGTCCCGAACATCGTTACCGCGATTCTTCTAATCATTTATTTGGCGCTGGCCTGGGCCGCTGGTTCTTTTATCGGCGCGAGCGGCGCGCAACTTTGGGTCTTGCGCGCGGGCTTGTCGATCATCGGCATAGTTGCGGCTGCACTCTTCCTGTGGTTTGAGCGCAAGCTTAAGCATGATCGTTTGATGAACGGTCCTAATGCGCCCTTCTTCTCTGAACTCGACGCACTGTTGAACCACGCCGCGAAAGGCTTGCGGGGGAAAGGCTTTCGCGCGCTGGCCAGCCTTCCCATTGTTTACGTCATCGGCGAGTCAAACACCGCCAAGACCTCTATCCTGCAACACTGCGGAGTTCAACCAGAGTTACTGGCGGGAGAGCCGGAACGCGATGAGCAGATTGCGGCAACTTCCACAGTCAATATCTGGCTGGCGGGCGATACGGTCTTGATCGAAGCCGGAGGGAAGCTGGCGACCGACGCCACGCTCTGGCGCTACCTGCTCGAACGCACACAACCGAATTCTGCGTCTGCATCCTTAACGTCGACCAGCAAGCAGCCTTCGCGGGCAATTCTTGTTTGCTTCGATTGCGAGCACCTGGCGGGCGCGACCGAAGCTGTGGCAAGTTCCGCAAAAAGGCTTTCTGCCCGTCTTCGGGAAGCCGCACAGACCCTTGGCGCCTCTCTGCCGGTCTATGTGCTCTTCACCAAGCTGGATCGCGTGGCCCACTTTGCGGAATTCGTAGCCAATCTATCGCAGGAGGAGAGTGCGCAGGTGTTGGGCGCCACTTTATCGCGCACCCAAATCGGGAAGTCGTTGCTTGCCGAAGATACTGAGGCAAACATTTCCGAGGCTCTCGACCAAGTCATCTATTCCCTGGCTGACAAGAGATTGGAATACCTGGAACGTGAAACCACGGCGGAGAAGCTTCCGTCGATCTACGAATTTCCACGCGAGCTGCGGAAGTTGCGCCATCAGATCGTTCAACTTCTAGCGGCGCTGTCGCGGCCTGCGCAAGAAAACACGTCTTGCTTTCTGCGAGGATTCTACTTCTCTGGAGTGCGTGCGGTGACGGTGTCAGAAACCGTGACTCCTCCGAAAGTTTCGGCCGCCGCTGCGGCCTCGGTGGCAGCGGCTACTCGCATGTTCAACATGGAAGATCTTCAGGCACTCTCAGAACCGGCAAGCGGTCCGGTGGTGCAATCGCGTAGGGTTCCAGAATGGAGCTTCCTGCCGAATCTTTTTAATGAAGTCATCATGCGCGATCATTCGGCCCTGGACGCGAGCAAGCGCAGCCGAAGCGTGGAGCGCATGCGCGCAGCGCTGCTGGGCTTTGCTGCCGCCTTTCTCCTGATTGCCACCGGACTGCTGGCCGCATCGTTCTTGTGGAATCGCGCTCTCGAACAGAACGTACTCGCAGGTGTGCAGGCGCTTCAGGGGACTCCGGAGCCGGCGGCAGACCAACTTGCAAGCGTCGAGCAATTGCAAAGCCTGGAAAATCTGCGGGCCTCTCTGATCCAACTGGAGAAGTATCAAGAGGACGGCTTGTCGATCCGCAAGCGCCTTGGCCTTTATGCAGGCAATCGCATTTATCCTGACGCGCGACAGATCTATTTCGAGAATTTCGGCAAGCTGCTGCTGCATCCGGTGCAGCTTGCAATGGTGCAGAGTCTCGCCCGTCTTCCTGCTGCTGCAACTCCTTCCGACGAATTTGGCGCGCCTTATAGGACACTCAAGGCTTATCTGATCACCACCTCCGATCCTGATAAGAGCACCACAGACTTTCTTGCTCCTGCGCTGCTGGAGCAATGGACTAACGGGCAGCAGGTGAATGACGATCGCGCGGCTCTGGCGAGGAAGCAGTTCGAGTTTTACAGCGTGCAGCTTGCCTCCGCGAATCCGCTGCCGTCCGAAGCGGACGCGGCGACCGTGGCACATGCGCGCCAATACCTGGGCCAATTCAACGGTATCGAGCGCGTTTATCAAAGCATGCTGGCAGAAGCGGCCCGCAACAATGCCAGCATCGAGTTCAACCGGCAATATCCTGGTTCCGCACAGGTTGTCACTGAGACTCATGCTGTCCCAGCGGCGTTTACTCGTAGCGGATTTGCTGCCATGCAGGACGCCATCGCTAATCCAGACAGGTTTTATGGCGCGGAGGAATGGGTGCTTGGGCAGGCCAGCGCCGTGAATATGTCCAAGGAAAAGCTGCAGGCACAACTGCGAACTCGGTACGCCACCGAATATCTGAATCAATGGCGGAGTTTCCTGCGATCAGCGACCATGGCGCACTACGGCAGCGCCAACGATGCCGCCAATAAACTGCGCATGCTCTCCGGGAATCGCTCGCCGCTGATGCAACTCTTCTGGGTCGCTGCCACCAATACCAACGTCGATTTGCCCGGCTCGGCAAAGTCGTTCGACGCTGTCCAGCGTGTGGCCAGCGGCGCAACTGAGGATCATCCCATTGGTCCGGGAGCCCAGTCCTACATGACGGCTTTGAACATGCTTCAGGGAGCCCTGTCGGCACTGGCGGCTGCGCCGGACGCAATTGCGGATTCCGGTCCCTTGAATTCCGCTCTCGTGGCTGCTGGGACGGCACGCAGCAGCGTTGGCCAGGTCGCACAGGGATTCCTGATTGACAGCGAGGGTCACATCGACTCCCAGGTCCGCAAATTGATGGAAGACCCCATCGTCTCTGCCGAGTCCCTGGTTCGCCGCCTGGTGCAGCAGCAGGCGGAAAAACAGAGGCTATCAGCCGAAAAGCAGTAAGAACACAAGGCGGGATGTTGCGTCTCATTCAAAGGCAAGTTCTCTGCTCCAGCGAATTTTGCAGCGAATATTTCACTCGGAGAGAGGAAAATCATCGATTTCTGCCCAGAATCCGCAAATTTTCGTCGTTACGCAGGGAACCTTGCAGCGAATCGAGGGAATTTCGCCCTAACACCAAGATTTAGAAGGCCGTTCGGATGCATTTCCCGGAGCCCTAAGAGCGGTTGCAGGGAAATAAACAGGGAAATCTGAAGCTGTCAGTGGCCCCGGCTTTTTTTAAAGCTCAGAGACGCAACACCTGCTCCTTCCTGGGATTACCAAGGAAGTATCGACCGACACGACTTGAGTACCCATCAGTTACCATCCATCCTGAATCATGCCAGCGCCCGCAATCCACTGAGTTTTCTCGCTTAGGGTCATTCCGGGCGGAACCCTTAGTTGCTTTAATTTCCTTGATTTCTACAACTCGGAGTGGTACTTCTAGGTTCGCTTCCAGCTACTCTCCCTACGAAGCGCCCAGTACAACCAACCAACTGCAGAACGACCGGCAAAGCGTTTGTATTTTTGCCGTCGGGGGCAAGGGGCTGAACGGTTCGCTGGCAGAGAAGAACGTAGCGTTGATTTCAGCCTTTTTGATGAGTCAGGGCTCCTGAAAGGTCATTGCAGGTAATTCAATGTCACCGGAGGTTCTGTCCAGGATCGGCGAGTACGAGCTTAAGGAGAAGCTCGGCCAGGGCGGCTATGGCGCCGTCTATAAAGCTCGCGATCCACTCGGACGCGACGTCGCCATCAAGGTCCTGACTGCATTCGGCGACGACAGCAATACCATCGAAGGGTTCAAAAAGGAAGCCACTACCCTCGCGCGTCTGAACCACCGCAACATCGTTACGGTGTACCAGTTCGGGCTTGAGAACGGCAAGCCCTACCTGGCCATGGAATATCTCCAGGGCCAGCCCCTCAGCGCGATCATCAAGTCCCGCCGGGAGATGCACCTCGTCGAGAAGCTCGACGTCATCATTCAGGCGACCGAAGGACTGAAGCACGCCCACGAAAACAAAGTCATCCACCGCGACATCAAGCCTCACAACCTGATGGTGGTGGAGAACTCCATCGTAAAGCTCATCGACTTCGGCATCGCACAGGGCGACGGCAGCAAGTCGCAAAGCCGCCAGGAGATCGCCGGCAGCTTACCTTACATGTCGCCTGAGCACTTCGTGCAGAAGCGGACTCCGTGGTGCGACATCTTCTCCATGGGCGTCGTGCTGTACGAGTTGATAACCAGCGGGCACGTACCGTACGCGTCGGACCGCGATGATTTGCCGGTTGCTTATCACAAGCTGATGAGCAACGATCCGCCGCCGCCGCTCAGCACCTACGTGCCGGATCTTCCGCCGGGCCTTGAAGAAGTTGTTGGCAAAGCGATCGCCAAGCAGAAGCTGAATGGCTTTGAAACCGCCGAGGAATTTCTGTTCGAGCTCGGGCGCGTGCAGGACAGCGTCAAAGGAGAGTTCGTCAGCCAGCTCCTCAAAGCGCTCAACGACGCGGCAAGCGCGCAGGATTACGGCATCGCGCACGATCTCGTCGAACGCATTCTGCGCGTCGATCCCAACAACGCCGCCGCCAAGCGCAAGCAATTCGAGCTGAAGAAATACGTCCAGCAGCATCAGCGCAACGAGCAGCTCCACGCCATCTGCGTGCGTGTTGAGGAGGCGATCTCCAGCAAGAAATTCGATCTGGCGCAGCTTGGACTCGAAGAAGCGCGCCAACTCGATCCCAATAGCAACACGGTGAAGGTCCTCGAAGAGCGGCTGGTGGAGCGCCGTCAGCTTCAAGGGCAGATCGAAGCGCTCATCGGAGAAGCTCAGAAACTTGGTTCGGCCGGAAGCTGGGAGCCGGCGGAGAAGGCCGTCGATGAGGCTCTCGGGCTTGAAGCCAGCAATACGCGCGCGCTTGAATTTCGCGAGGCCATACGCCGCGCGGTCGCGCAGGAGTCGCGCATCGTCGAGCAGGCGCAGATCGCGCTTAAGGAACTGAGATTCCAGGAAGCCTTCGAACTCATCCAGCAGGCGGAAGCGATCGCGCCGGAATCTGAGCGCGTAAACGCTCTCAAGGAGCTCGCGGTTAATGCCTACAAGGAAGATGAGCGCCGTCGCGAAGTAACCGCCGCCACTCAGTCCGCCAAAGAGTTCGGCGCACAGAGCAACTTCATCGCGGCCCGCGAGCAACTCGATCAGGCTCTGGGCAAATATCCCGACGAACGCTCGCTGCTCGATCTGCGCGCCGAGCTCGAGAAGCAGCGCGAGGATCTGGCTCGAAAACAATTTGTCGAAGAGAAGCTAAGCGCCGGCGAGCAGGCGCTGAAATCTCGCGCCTACGTGGATGCAATAGCAATTTTGGAACAGGCGTGGCGTCGAGTGCCCGATCCTCGGCTGCAGGAGCTTCTGGCCAAGGCTAAGGAGAAAGCCAAGGCTCAGGCGTCGGGAAAGAGGCGCGAGCAATACTTGAAGAGCGCCAAAGGCAGCATGGAGCGCGAGGACGCAGCCTCGGCGGTGGTCACGCTGGAAATGGCGCAATCCGAGTTCGGCGCCACCGATCAAGAGATTCTGTCCCTGCTGGAACAGGCGCGCAGCGCCGCCGAGGTCCAGGCGAAGGTCGCTGCAGAGCGCGAGGAGCAGACGCGACGCGAAGCCGAGCGCAAAGCCAAAGAGGCCTTAGAGCGTCAGGAGATCAACGCCGCCATCGCCAGGGCGAGCGCGAATGCACAGCACGGCGATTTTGTTATCGCATTAAAGTTCATCGAGCAGGGCGCAACCAAGTTCGGCATGCGTCCCGAACTGGCCGCGGCAGCCAATGAGATTCGGGCTGCGCGCACCGCTCACGCTACCACGCAGATTCAAACCATCATCGACCTTGCCAACACCGAGGCCGAAGCGCAGCACTTTGCCGGAGCGCTTCAGGCGCTTGAACGCGCAAAGGCTTTTACTCATTTTGCGTCGCATGCCGTGGTGGCCAGACTGGTGCAGGCTGAGCAGAAGATTCGCAAAGCCGCTCAGGAGAACGAAAACTCTGCCACCAAGATCTTCCAGAAGTCCAACATGGAGACTGCGCCGACGCTTCTGGCTGAGCAGCCGGTAGTCCGGCCTGTCTCTTCCGGTGGCGCAGCCGCTGCTGCAGCCCCGGCGCCAGTAAGGCCGTCAGCCTCTGGCCGCCCGGCGACAAGGGACCGCGCGTCCGAGTCGGCAAGTCGTCGAGTTCCCGTAGTGGAACCAGCTCCGCCGCCGTCTTCGAATAAGGGATTGATCATCGCTGTCGTGGCCGTCTTCCTGCTGGTCGCGGCCGTGGGAGCGTACCTCTTCCTGATTCCAGGAATGGTGGACGTTCGCTTCGACGCCGATCCTGCGGGAACAGATGTCGCCATCAACGGGGAACATTGTCAGTCGCCATGCAGTCTGAAACTCAAGCCCGGCCATTATTCACTCAAGGCCACTCACGATCAGTACGATCCGCTGGAGCAACCGCTTGACGTTACCGCGAAGATTGGCACCGTCCCGCTGAAACTCACTCCGTTCGGGCCTGGCATTGCGACTGGCACACTGCTGGTTGACTTCAATATCGATAGTCCAGACATTTTCGTGGACGGACAGCTCAAAGAGCCCGTTAAGGGAAAGACCGCGAAGTTCACCGTCGCCCCAGGCACTCACCAGGTGCGGATTGAGAAGCAGAACTATCAGGCGCTAACGAAGCCGGTTGACGTCGCAAGGAACGCGCAGGCATCGCTTTCCTTCACTCTGATTCCAGGTGTGAGCCAGCCAGTGCAGGCCTATGTGATCGTGACATCTGTTCCGAATGCAAAGGTCTTCATCGACAAACAGCAGGTCGGCACGGTGCAGTCGGACCGAACCTTCTCCGGTGCGGTGGAATCAGGCAAGAGACATTCGCTGGAAGTGAGTCTGGACGGTTACGAAACGCTGTCAAAGACTTTCACCGCCAAGGATGGCGAGAGACTGCGCGAAGCCATGAACCTGAAGCCGCTCAAGCCGGCGGTTCTATCCTTTGCCGCGCAGGATTCGGAGATCCAGCCCGGCAGGTCCACGCTCCTGAAATGGGAAACGCAGAATGCCACGGAAGTCTCCATTGACGGCGGCGTGGGAACGATTCCGGAACCCAGCGGATCGCGGCCAGTAAGCCCGGCGGCGACAACCACCTATAACCTCGTCGCCAGCGGTCCGGGCGGAAAGTCTACGCCTCAGAGGGTGATCGTGAAGGTTGCTGTGTCACCCCAGCCGGCGGGGCCGGCGCCGACGCTAGCGAAGCCCGCGATTCTCAATTTCGATCTTGGGCAGGAATCCATACAGGCCGGCGACAAGGTCAAGATTCTGTGGGCTACGCAGAACGCCGACAGCGTCACCATTGATCCCGATGTGGGACCAGTGAAGGCGAGCGGCTCGACCACCGTGAGTCCGAGCAAGACTACGACTTACACTCTCACAGCAAAGGGTCCGGGCGGGACGGTTACCTCTTTGCCGCAGACGCTCA
>Ga0307479_10004442_pt1 | contig 12814 bp, 10 predicted proteins | sample atmos_gasesECM4C_FD_203743 | JGI IMG/M metagenome (GOLD analysis project Ga0307479, IMG submission 203743) | Hardwood forest soil microbial communities from Morgan-Monroe State Forest, Indiana, United States - atmos_gasesECM4C_515 | ecosystem: Environmental > Terrestrial > Soil > Temperate...
GGGTGGCGCACCCAGCCGTACACCCCGGTCGTGATCACACGGTGCCCCCGCTCGGTCTGCACCCGCACCAGCGCCGATCCGAAGGGGTTGTCGGCGAAGGCGCGGAAGAGAAAGAACCACGAGAGGGCCAGGAGGACGTCGCCGACGAGCGCCACCACGAGCGGGAGCGGCGGCGTCCAGTGGAAGCGGCGGGCGTCGAGAGGCATCAGCGCGATCCAGGTGACGAAGCCCACCATCACCAGGTAGATGATGCGCTGGTCGCGGCGGCTCTGACCGCCGGTGCCCGGCATGCGATAGCGCTCGGCGAGCAGGCTGGGATCCCGGCGGGCGAGCCACGTAATCGTGGTGGCGCCCACCGCCACGAACCAGCCGCCCACGATCCAGCCCGGGAGCCACCGCCAGTTGCCGGCCAAAACCAGCATCAGCGCCGGCCAGAACAGGAGGTAGACGGCGGTGAAGAGGATCCGCCCGGGCGACACGCAGCCGCCTCAGTAGCCGCGCAGGAAGGCGAGCACCTGCGCGGCCCACTCGGCCGGCTTCTCGAAGGGCGGCCAGTGCCCGCAGTTGTTGAGCAGCACGAGGCGCGAGTCCGCGATGTGGTTCAGGATCGCGATGCTCACCTCGAAGGCGACCATGCGGTCGTAGCGCCCGTGGATCAGCAGCACCGGCGCCTGGACGGAGGCGAGGTCCGGCGTGTAGTCGTGCGGCAGGCTCACCGACTGCCGGCGCGCCCCCATGAACTCGGGCGACCAGGTGTGGGCGCGGTGGATGTAGTCCACCAGCTCGTCGGTCACCAGCGCCTCGTCGTCGATGTGCACCCGCAGGTAGCGCCGGATGTTCTCGCGGGTGGGATCCTCCAGCGCCTGGCGGGTGGCGCGGCTGCCCTCCGACGGACGGTTGGCCATGAGGTAGCGATCGCCGCCGGTGCCGATGTGCGAGCCGCCCATGACGAACTTCCGCACCCGATCGGGGTAGCTGATCGCCGCCACCATCGACGACTGGCCGCCCTGCGAGCTGCCGACCCAGTGGGCCCGCTCGATGCCGAGGGCGTCCAGCAGCCCCACCGCGGTTCGCGCCTGGACCGCGTGCACGCCCTCGCGATAGACGATGGGCCCGGTCTTGCTGAAGTTGGGCAGGTCCATGAGGATGCAGCGAAAGTGCGGCGTGAGCGCGCCGATCGCCCGGTGAAAGGTGATCCACGCGGTGGTGCCGGGCCCGTAGGAATGCAGGAACAGCACGGGCTCCCCGGCGCCGAGGTCGTGGTAGTGCACGGTCATGCCCTCGACCTGGATCGTCCGGCTGGTGCCCTCCTCGGTGAGCCCATTCGACGCGATGAACGGCATAGGTTCCTCCCTCGGCTTCAGGGTCCGACCGGCTCGGCCAGCCCGAGATAGGCGGCGCGGATGCGCGGATCGGCGGCCAGCGCAGCCGCCGGCCCGCTGACCACGACGCGCCCGGTCTCGAGCACGTAGGCGCGGGCGGCCAGGGCCAGCGCCCGCCGCGCGTTCTGCTCGACGAGCAGGATGGTGGTGCCCTCGGCGTTCAGCCGCGCGATGACCGCGAAGATCTCGCGGCCGAGCCGCGGCGAGAGGCCGAGCGACGGCTCGTCGAGGAGCAGCAGGCGGGGTCGGATCATCAGGGCCCGCGCGATCGCGAGCATCTGCTGCTCGCCCCCCGACAGCGTCCCGGCCAGCTGCCGGGCTCGCTGGCCGAGCACCGGGAAGAGCGCGAAGGCGCGCTCGATCCCCTCCGCCACCCCCGCGGAGGTGGCGGTGTGCCCGCCCACCAGCAGGTTCTCGCGCACCGTGAACTCGGGGAAGATCTCGCGGCCCTCGGGCACGTGGCCGATGCCGCTCGCGACGATCGCGTCGGCCGGCGCGCGCGAGATGTCCCGGCCGTCGAGCATCACGCGCCCAGCGCTCGGCCGGACCAGCCCCGAGACGGCCCGCAGGGTGGTGCTCTTGCCGCTGCCGTTGGCGCCGAGCAGCGTGACGATCTCCCCGGCGGAGACGGTCAGCGACACGCCGTCGAGCGCGCGGCGCTTGCCGTAAGACACCGACACCCCCTCGAGCACCAGCAGATCACTCACGGCGGCTCACGTGTCGCCACCCAGGTAGGCCGCGACGACGGCCGGATCCCGACTGACCTCGGCGGGCGTGCCCTCGGCGAGCCGGCGCCCGTGCTGCAGGACTGCGACGCGATCCGACACGCCCATCACCAGCTCCATGTTGTGCTCCACGAGCAGGATCGTGAGGCGGTCCTCGTCGCGCAGGCTCGTGATCAGGCGCATCAGCTCCCGGGTCTCGGTGGGGTTGAGCCCGCCCGCCGGCTCGTCCAGCAGGAGCAGACGGGGCTCGAGCGCGAGCGCCCGCGCCAACTCCACCCGCTTCTGGAGGCCGAGGGGCAGCCCCGCCGCGTCGCGGTCCGCCGCGTCGCCCAGGCCCACCCGCGCGAGCAGCGCCCGCGCCCGCTCGCGCGCGCTCCGCTCTTCCCGGCGCACCCCGGGCAGGCCGAGCGCGGCCGCGACCACGTGACCGCGCAGCCGCGCGTGCGCGCCGATCAGCACGTTGTCGAGGGCGGAGAGGCCGCGGAACACCTCGGTGTTCTGGAAGGTCCGCGCCACCCCGAGGCGGGCCACCGCGTGCGGCGCGCGGGCGAGCAGATCGTGTCCGTCGAAGCGCACGCGCCCGGCGGTCGGCCGGTAGAGCCCGGTGAGCACGTTGAACACCGTGGTCTTCCCCGCCCCGTTGGGCCCGATCAGGGCGAAGATCTCCCCCGCCCCGACCGCGAGGTCGACCTCGCTCAGCGCGGCCAGCCCCCCGAAGCGGATCGAGAGCCCCGCGATCTCGAGGAGCGGAGCGGCGACCCGCGTCACGGCTCCGACTTGAGCCAGTCCGAGAGCGGCTTGAAGCGGCCCTGCTCCACCCGCACCCAGAAGCCCTGCTTCTGGGTGTCGTGATCGGCCCCGATGGTGATCGGCGGCAGGATCCCGGTGTCGAAGCCCTTGAAGGTCTCGAGCGCGGCCACGAGCCCGTCGCGGGTGAGGTTGCGTCCCGCCCGCTTGGCCGCTTCCGCGAAGAGCATTCCGGCCACGTAGCCGGACAGCGAGTAGCGGTTCGGCTCGTTCTTCGGGAAGTACTTCTGCAGGTGCTCGCGGTAGAGCTTCACGCCGGGCTGGTCGGCGCGCAGGGGGTCCGGCAGGGTCGCGAGGCCCTCCACGCCCTCGGAGGCGTCGGCGGCCAGGCCCAGATAGGTCTCGTCGGTCAGCGGGCCGGTGGAGACCATCAGGGTGTCGGTCCAGCCGATCTTCTGCCGCTCCTTGAGTGCCTGGGCCGCCGGTCCCGGAGTCAGGACCAGGAAGGTGACCTCGGGCTTCGCGGCCTGCAGCTTGGCGATCTGCGCGCTCACGTCGGTGACGCCGCGCTTCACCGGCTCGGTCGCGGTCAGCTTGAGGCCGTGGCGGCCGAGATCGGCCTGGAACGCGGTGAGGAACGACTTGCCGTACTCGTCGTCCTGGTAGAGGGCCCCGAACCGCTTGAACTTCCGCGGCCCGGCGAGGTAGTCGATCATCATGCGCGACTGGCGATCGCTCAGCACGAGCCCGCTGAAGACGTACTTCCGGTTGCGCGTCGCGGTCGAGCTCTGGAACGGGAACAGCATCGGCACCTTCGCCTGCTCGAGGTAGTCGAGCGTGGCCACCACCGGCGGGGAGCCCTGCGGGGCGATCACCGCGAAGATCCCGTCCTGCTCCACGAGCTTCTTGGTGTTGGCCACCGCGTCCTGCGGCCGGTAGCCGTCGTCGTAGTAGACGGTGCGGATCTTGCGGCCGTGGACGCCGCCCGCGTCGTTCAGCACGCGGAAGTACAGATCGACGCCGAGCTTGGTGAGCTGGGTGCCGGTGAAGGCGAGCGGCCCCGAGAAGGAGTTGGAGCCGCCGAGGAGGATCTCGGTGTCGGTCACTCCCGGCTCGGCCGCGCGCGCGGGCCGGCCGAGCGGCCCCGCGAGCAGCGCCAGCCCGAGAACGAGGACGAACACCGCCACTGGACAGCGCTTGCTCATGACTGCCTCCTTGTCATCGCGGCCAGACCGCCAGGCGCGAACAGCATGCCCGCGACCATGATCGCGCCGAAGACGAGCGGACGGTAGGCCTGGAAGCTGGCCAGCGAGTCGTTGAGCACGGTGACGATCGCCGCGCCCGCCACCGCACCCCAGACGGAGCCAAGCCCGCCCAGGATGATCATCACCAGGAAGTCGACCGACAGGAACACGTCGAAGGCGTCCGGGGAGAGGAAGCCCACCGCGAAGGCGAAGAGCCCCCCCGCCACCCCGGTGTAGAACGCGGAGAGCACGAAGGCCACCGTCTTGAGCGCGGCCGGGTTGATCCCGCTCGCCTGCGCCGCGATCTCGCTGGTGCGGATGGCCAGGAAGGCGCGCCCGGTGCGGGTGGCCGCCACGTTGAGCGCGCCCAGGGTCATGGCCGCGGCCACCGCGAGGGCCAGGTAGTAGCGCGAGCGGTCGGTGTCGAGCAGCCACGGCCCGAGGCGGGCCAGCGGCACCCGCAGGCCGTCGTTGCCGTGAGTGAGCGAACCGAGGTTGGTGATCGCCTCGGTGACCACGAAGCCGAACGCGAGCGTCGCCATCGCCAGGTAGAGACCGTCGAGCCGCAGGCACGGGATGCCGAGGGCGAGCCCGACGAGCGCGGTGACGAGCCCGGCCGCGAGGAGAGTCAGCGGCACCGGCAGGGCGGGGGCGCGCAGGGTGAGGATGGCCGCGGTGTAGGCACCGACCGCGAGGAAGCCCGCGTGGCCAAACGAGAGCTGGTTCGTGTAGCCGGAGAGCAGGTTGAGGCCGATGGCCACCACCGCGTTCACCGCCACCAGGGTGGCGAGGAAGACGAAGTAGCGCGGGGCCATCAGCGGCCACGCCAGCGCGGCCGCCCCGCCCACCGCCCACGCGGCCGCGCGCACTAGACCTTCCTCCGCTCGAGCGTGCCGAAGAGGCCGCGCGGTCTCGCCACCAGGATCGCGATCATCACCAGGAACGGCACCGAGTAGCGGATGCCGGTGGGCAGGTAGAGCGGCGCGAGGTTCTCGATCACCCCGAGCAGCATGCCGCCCGCCACCGCCCCGGGCAGCGAGCCGAAGCCGCCCAGCACGGCGGCGGTGAAGCCGTTGATCGCGATCAGTCCCATCTTGGTGGAGAGGAAGGTCACCGGAGCGATGAGCACGCCGGCCACCCCGCCCACCACCGCGGCGAGCACCCACGAGCCCGCGTACACCCGCTCCACGCTGATGCCCATGAGCCGCGCCGCGGTCTGGTTCTGCGCCACCGCGCGCATCGCCCGCCCGAAGCGGCTGGCGCGGAAGAGCGCGACGAGGGCCAGCATCAGGATCAGCGACGCCGCGATCACCCCGAGCGAGACCGGGGCCACGCGCACCGGCCCGATCGCGATCGGCCGGTTCGAGAAGAGCGCGGGGAATGGCAGCTCCTCGTTGGTCCACACGATGCCGGCGGCGGCGCGCAGCGCGAGCGAGAGACCGAGAGTGATGATCAGCACGTCCCAGTGGGTGGCGGAGACCGCGCGGCGGATGATCGCGCGCTCCAGCAGGAAGGCGAGGAGGCCGCCCGCGGCCACGCCGCTCACGAGCGCGGCCGCGAGCGGCAGGCCGGCGCGCTGCGCGGTCCACGCCACGAACGCGGAGATCATGAGCAGCTCGCCCTGGGCGAAGTTCACGGTGCGGGTGGCGTTGTAGACGATCACGAGGCTGAGGGCGACCAGCGCGTAGATGCAGCCGGTGGCGAGCCCGCTGACGACGACGTGGATCAGGGCCGGCCCGCTCACGCCCGGATACTGCTCGGACCGCGCGGCCCTGTCAAGGCAACGCCGGCCCCGCCGTCGACAGTCTAGGGCTCGGTCAGGGGATGAAGCCGGGCGGTATGCGAGGCGCGGCCGCCCGTCGCGGTCCAGGTCAGCATCGTGCCGTTCACGGTGACGGTGCCCCGGTCGGCCACGCGGAACGTCACCCCCGCTGCCCCGGTGGAGATCTCGTAGAGCCCGCCGCGCCGACCGCCCGAGGCGACGCCGAACATCGCGCGCGAGCCCACGCCGTCCACCTCCACGATCGCGAACGATACGACCTCCGCGGCCGGCTCGAGGATGCCGTACCACTGCCGGCCGAACAGCGCACCCTCCGGACCCGCGCCGGCGGACGCCGGGGCCAGCTTCACGCGGCCGGGGAGCCGGGGCAGCAGCGTCTCGGCCGCGCGGCGCTGGGCGGCCGCGTCCTCGGCGCAGCGCGCCGGGCCCTTCCCCACCTCGGGGCTCGTCAGGTAGCGGACGAGACACGGCCCGTACCGCACCGCGAACTTGCCGGTGGTCCCGCCGCCGTGGTCTGCGATGTCGTGCGTCTCGTCGAGCAGCAGGAAGGAGCCGTCGCGGCGCGCCAGGACCTTCGCGGCCCCGGGCCCGCGCTCCTGGCTCCCGAAGAGCGTGTCGTGCCGCGGGAACACCAGGGCCAGGCGATCGACGGCGAGGGCGCCCAGTGTCCGCTCCGTCACCGACATGTCCAGATTGCCCGCGCCGCCGAACCGGACGCCGGGAGCCATCGCCACGACGCCGTAGACGTCCCGAGAGGACTCCGCGGTGTCCAGCGTGATGTAGCCGCCGAAGGACTGCCCGGCCAGGATGACCTTCGGGTAGCCCTCGCGGCGGCGCGCGGCGATCTCCTCCCGGGTCCGCTGGATTGCCCGATAGAGTGATTGTTCCCCGGTCGTCTCCCCGAGATTGTTGCGCGCGATCTTGATCACGTCCCATCCACCCGCCTGCAGGAGCCTCAGGACCGGCGGCACCGAAGCCGCGTGCTGCGCCACCGTCCCGTGAATGCCGTGATTCCAGATCACCACCCCCTTGGCGGCGGCGGCGTGCCACGGCATGTCGCAGAAGGCACGCTCCACCCAGAACCACCGGCCGAGCGGGAGCTGGCCGCAGCGGGTCGCGTCCCGGACCAGGCCCGCCGCGTCGTCCCGCGCCTGCGCCTCGGCGTACGATCGGGCCAGGATCGTGGTCCCACCCGCGATCGCCTCGCACCGCGCCTTGATGCCGCCGTCGTCGGCCCTGTTCTGACAGGTGGTGAACGCGCGCTGGGCCGACCCCGGGTAGCGATCGAATTCCCCGCGCTCCTCGGCGCTCCCGTCGCAGGCGTGTTTCTTCGAGTCGGGGGCCTCGACGTAGAAGAAAAAGCCGGGGTTGGGCTTCTTCAGGTACTCGGCGAGGCGCTCCTGGCAATCGCCGCGCAGGACGGCGGCGTCCGCGGCCTGGGCGAGGCTGGCCTGCGCCGGCCAGAGGCACGGGATCCCCGCGAGCAGCAGCAGGCTGACCGCCGGGATTCTCTGCCATCGGGTCATGTTCGGCCTCCCGCAACGAGGGTGGGTCGCGCCCATTCTAGGGCGCCCACCGCCGGCGCAGTACTTATACTGCAGTACTTATACTGATGAGACACGCGATGCGGATCACCGAGCTGGGTTACGTCTCTCTCTGCGTGCGCGACCTCGACGGCCACGAGGTCGAGCTCTACGTGGAGGTCGCTCCGGTGGGGACCTAGCTCCGCCCCGCGGACCGGAGCCATGGCCATCCTCCAGGAGCTGCTCCAGCGCTTCACGTATCTCGGCATCCTGGCCGCCCTGCTGCTCGGCAGCCTGGGCGTGCCGATCCCCGAGGAGATGCCGATCGTCGCCGCCGGCATCCTGAGCCACGAGGGGCTCGCCCGGTGGTGGCTCGCACTGCCGGTCTGCGTGCTCGGGGTCGTGTCCGGCGACATGGTGCTCTACTGGGCCGGGCGGCGGTGGGGCGAGCGGCTGCTCGGCTGGCGCGTGGTGCATCACGTGCTGACCCGGGCGCGCGCAGACTGGTTGCAGGCCGCCTACCGCGAGCACGCCATGAAGACGGTGGCGATGGCGCGCCACGTGACCGGGCTGCGCGCGGCGGCGTTCCTGACCGCGGGCATCGCGCGGGTGCCGTTCTGGAAGTTCATCCTGGCCGACGCGGCCGCGGCGGCGGTGAGCGTCCCGCTCGCGTTCGGGCTGGCCTACTTCTTCACGCACCAGATCGGCGCCATCCTGGCCGACGTGCACCGCGTGGAGCGCTGGCTCGCGCTCGCCGGGCTCGTCGTGGTGGCCGGCGGCCTGGTCGTCTACGCGGCGCGATGGAACCGTCGCGTCCCGAAGACCTAGGAGACAATGGTAGCGAGCCATGCAGCGCGTGCGTGAGCGGCTGCTCTTCTCCCCGTCGGACCTGGGCGCCTTCCTGGCCTGCGAGCACCTGACCCAGCTCGAGCTCGCGGTCACCCTCGGCGAAGGCCGGCGCCCGGGCTACGAGAATTCCTACGCCGAGCTGCTCCGGAGCAAGGGCCAGGAGCACGAGGCCGCGTTCCTCGCGACGCTCCGCGCGGAGGGCCGGTCGGTGGTCGAGGTGCGCCTCGACGGGCGGCGCGACTTCGAGGCGGGCACGCGGCGGACCGCGGAGGCGATGCGGGCGGGGGCCGACTACGTCTACCAGGCGGTGTTCTTCGCGGACGGCTGGCGGGGCATCGCCGACTTCCTGGAGCGCGTCGACCGGCCCTCCGCGCTCGGGCCCTGGAGCTACCAGGTGCTCGATACGAAGCTCGCGCGCCACCCTCGCCCCGAGCACGCGCTGCAGCTCTCCTTCTATAGCCAGGCCCTCGGCCACACGCAGGAGCTCTCACCGGATCTGGCCTACGTCGTCCTCGGCACCCGCGTGCGGGTCCCGATCCGCCTGGCCGACGTGACCGCCTACTTCCGACGGGTGCGCGAGCGCTTCGGTGCCGCGGTGACCGCGCGGTCCCGGACCGGTCCCTATCCGTGCGACCACTGCGCGTTCTGCGACTTCCGCGACCTCTGCGAGGACCGGCTGGAGCAGGAGGACCACGTCGTTCGCGTGGCCCGCATCCAGCGGGGACAGGTGAAGCGGCTTCTGGTCGTGGGCGTCGACACGCTGACCGGCCTCGCCGAGATGGCGCCGGGCACTCCGGTCGCCAAGATCGCGCCGTCCACGCTCGACGGGCTGCGCGAGCAGGCCGGCCTCCAGCTGATCCGGCAGCGAACCGGCGCGCTCGAGTGGCGCGCGCTCGACCTAGAGCCGGGCCGCGGCTTCGCCGAGCTGCCCCCGCGATCGCCCGGCGACCTCGTCTTCGATCTCGAAGGGCACCCGTTCTTCGAGCCGGCCCGTGGGCTCGAGTACCTGTTCGGCGTCCTCCTGCTCGACGACGAGCCTCGCTACCAGGCGTTCTGGGCGCACGACCACGAGGGCGAGCGCCGCGCGTTCGAGGGGCTGGTCGATCTTGTCCACGCGCGGCTCGAGCGACATCCGAACCTGCACGTCTACCACTTCAGCGCCTCCGAGCCGAGCACGCTCAAGCGGCTCATGGCCGAGCACTCCACCCGCGACGCCCAGGTGGACGACCTGCTCCGGCGCCGGGTCTTCGTGGACCTGCACGCGATCCTCCGCCGCGCCCTGCGGGCCGGCGTGCCCAGCTACTCGCTCAAGGAGGTCGAGGCCCTCTTCGGCTTCGTCCGGAGCGGCGCGGTGCAGTCGGGCACCCAGGCGATCCTCCACTACGAGCGCTGGCTGCATCAGAAGGGCGACGGGCTGCTCGACGAGATCGAGGCCTACAACCGGGAGGACTGTCGCGCCACCCTCGGTCTGCTCGAGTGGCTGCACCGGGTCCGCCCTCCGGACCTGGACTGGCCGGAGGCGCCGGAGCCGCGCGCGCCCTCCCCCGAAACCACCGAGGCGATGGACGCCCGGCAGCTGCTCCGCCAGGAGCTGATCGACGGCGCCGAGCCCGGGTCAGCCCGCTGGCTCGCGGGTGAGCTGCTCGAGTATCACCGCCGGGAGGCGCGCCCCGCGTGGTGGGCCTACTACGATCGTCTCGGCAAGTCACCCGAGGAGCTGCTGGAGGAGACGGAGGCGATCGCCTACCTGACCGTCGATCGCGACACGCCACCCGAGGCCCAGCGGCGGTCCCTCGTCCACACCCTCATCTTCCCGGTCCAGGACCACAAGCTCCGCGCCGGCACCCCCGTTCACGACCCGGCGACCGGACGGAGCGGGGGCGACATCGTCGAGATCGACGATACGAGCGGAGCGGTGGGGCGTGTGAGGCTCCTGCGAGGTCCCGCGCTCGCCTCGCGCCCGCTCCCCGAAGCGCTCGTGGCCGGCGGTCCCATCGACGACCGGGCGCAGCGCGCCGCGGTGCTGCGGCTGGCCGAATCGATCCGAGCCGGAGACGGACGCTATCCGGCGCTCCGCGCGATCCTCGCCCGCGAGCGCCCGAGTCTTCTCGGCGTGGCGCCGGGCGGGTCCGTCCAGACCACCGATGTCGAGGCGATGAAGGCGCTGGCCCTGGGCCTGGACTCGAGCTACCTGTTCCTCCAGGGCCCTCCAGGCACCGGCAAGACGTGGACCGGCGCGCGCCTGGTCGTGGCCCTGCTCGGCCGGGGCCGGCGGGTGGGCATCGCGGCCCAGAGCCACAAGGCCATCCACAACCTCCTCGGAGAGATCGAGAAGGTGGCCCGCGACGCCGGCGTCGCGTTCAAGGGGATCAAGAAGTCCTCCGGGAGCTCGGACTCCGAGTACGCCGGCCAGTTCATCACGAGCGACGACGACAACGCCCGCTTCGAGCAGGCGGGCCAGGACGTCCAGCTCCTCGCCGGGACGGCGTGGCTCTTCTCCCGCCCGGGGCTCGACGGCCGGCTCGACGACCTGGTGATCGACGAGGCCGGCCAGGTCTCGCTCGCGGACGCCCTCGCGATGGGCACCGCCGCGCGCAACCTGATCCTGCTGGGCGATCCGCTCCAGCTCGCGCAGGTCTCCCAGGGCGTGCACCCGGCGGGCGCCGGGGCCTCCGTCCTCGAGCACCTGCTCGGGGATGCGTCGACCATTCCGGAGGACCGCGGCGTCTTCCTGGAGAAGAGCTTCCGCATGCACCCCGCCGTCTCCGCCTTCATCTCGGAGATCGTCTACGCGGGACGCCTGCATTCGGCCGAATCGGCCGCGCGGCGCACCACGTCCTTCGGGACCGGCATCCGCTTCGCGCCGGTCGAGCACGAGGGCAACCGCTCCCACTCGGACGAGGAGGTGGCGCGGGTCGCGACGATGATCGCGGGCATGCGCGGCGGCACTTTCACCGATGCCGACGGCACCACGCGCCCGCTGCGCGACGACGACTTCATGGTCGTCGCACCCTACAACGCCCAGGTCCTGCGCCTGCGGGCGGGCCTGCCGGGCGGGGTCCGGGTCGGCACCGTCGACAAGTTCCAGGGCCAGGAGGCTCCGGTCGCCTTCTTCTCGATGGCGACGTCGAGCGGCGAGGACGTCCCGCGCAGCCTCTCGTTTCTCTTCTCCCGCAACCGCCTCAACGTAGCGATCTCGCGGGCCCAGTGCCTGGCGATCCTCGTCTGCTCCCCTCGCCTGCTGGAGGCGCGCTGCCAGTCGATCGAGGAGATGCAGCTGGTCAACGCCCTCTGCCGCCTCGTCGAGTTCGCGACGGAGCAGGAGGGCTAGGCGGACACCTCATTCCCGGTCGGCGTCGAGGCGGGGGCCGCCGCCCCGAGCATCTTGAGTCCGGCGATCCCCAGCTCCTCGCACCGCCGGGCCCAGGCCGTCGAGACGAGGTCACCCTTCACCAGCGCCTCGACGACGGCGAACGGATCCAGCGAGCCCCTCGGGCCCTCGAGCACGACCGGGTCGCCCGGAGGCGCCTCGGTCGCCCAGCCGGCGCGCGCGAGCGCCACCGCCAACGCGGCGCCCAGTGCGAAGTTGCCGCGGCGGAGCCGCACGTCGTTCGGCACCGCGTCCCCGTTGGGGAGGAGCTTCAGCCCGAGCGTGGCGGAGAGGGTGCCGGCCTGCTCGCCGAGCCGGCCGACCGGCAGCGCGCTCGCGTGGGCGGCGGCCTGCTCGGCTTCCGCGCGCCACAGGGGCTGGTAAACGCGCTCCCCCACCTCGGTCCAGGAGATCAGGGCGAGGCGATCGGCCTCGGGCGGCATCAGCGCCGCGATCAGCTCGGGCTCGAGACGCTCGACATCCGCGACCAGCGTGACGGCGAGTGGGTCGTCGGTCGCCGGCCTTCCGAGCGGGAGCCCCTCGAGGGCCTGGAGCCGCTCTCGCAGCGGGGGATGCGTGTCGAACACGTCGCCGGGCGGTTCGTGCGCGCGGGCCGCGGTCAGCGCCTTCTGCCCCGTCTCTCCCGCCACGAATCGCTGGAAGCCCGTGCCGAGCGGCGGGACGAAGCCGGCGCGGAGCACCGGCACCACCTCGCTCGTCCAGTAGTAGCCGAACGCCACGGCCGCCGCGTGGATCTTCGTGAGGCCGGCGCCCAGGGGGCGAGCGCCGACGACGCGCGCCGCGAGCTGGTCGGCGGCCAGCTCCTGTCGTCGTGACACCGCGTGGGAGACGCGGAGGAAGAGGCGGCCGTACCAGAGGAAGGGCGCCTGCAGCATCGAGCCGTGCTCGCCGAGGTTCTCGAGGGTGCGGCCGATCGCGGCGCGGGTCTGGTAGACGAACCGGCCGACCCGGGTGTCCCCGCCGTGGTAGTGCCCGAACTCGTGGGCCAGTACCGCGCGAAGCTCCGAGACGGTGAGCGTCTGCAGGAGCGGGAGGCCGAGGCCCATGACGGCCCGCGCGCCCACCCCCATGAAGCCGCCGCGATGGGCAACCCACGCGTTGATGTCGCCGACCAGATAGACCTCGTCCGGCGGTGGCTGCTTGGTGGCCGAGGCGACACCCCGGATCATCGCG
>Ga0307479_10004444_pt1 | contig 12807 bp, 2 predicted proteins | sample atmos_gasesECM4C_FD_203743 | JGI IMG/M metagenome (GOLD analysis project Ga0307479, IMG submission 203743) | Hardwood forest soil microbial communities from Morgan-Monroe State Forest, Indiana, United States - atmos_gasesECM4C_515 | ecosystem: Environmental > Terrestrial > Soil > Temperate...
GCGCGCCGGCGCTCGAGCTGCGCAACCTCTACGGCCCGACCGAGGCCGCGGTCGAGGTGAGCTCGTGGCGCTGCACGCGCCGGGACGCCGAGGGTGGCGTGCCGATCGGCCGGCCGATCGCCAACCTGCGCCTCCATGTCCACGACGGCGATCTCGGCCTCGCCGCCGCGGGCTCCCCGGGCGAGCTGCTGATCGGCGGCGCCGGGTTGGCGCGCGGCTACCTCGGGCGGCCGGAGCTCACCGCCGAGCGCTTCGTGCCCGACCCCTGGGGCGACGAGCCGGGCGGGCGTCTGTACCGCACCGGCGATCTCGCGCGCCAGCGCGAGGACGGCGCGATCGAGTACCTTGGACGCCTCGACCACCAGGTCAAGGTGCGCGGCTTCCGCATCGAGCTGGGCGAGGTCGAGGCGGCGATGAGGCGCTTCCCCGGGGTCGCCGAGGCGGTGGTGGTGGCGCGCGACGATGGTCCCGGGGGCACGGCCCGTCTCGTCGCCTACTACCTGCCGGCGGCGCCCGCGGCGGCGGCGGCAGTGGTGCCCGCGGCCAGCGCGGCGCCCGCAGCGGCGGCGGCGCCGGCTCCCGCGGCCAGCGCGGCTCCCGCAGCGGCGGCGGCCGAGCGCCCGGCGCCGCGTCCGCCGCTGCCGGCGATCGAGGAGTGGAAGCGCTTCCTCGGCGAGCGGCTGCCGGAGCACATGATCCCGTCCGCCTTCGTCGCCCTGGAAGCTCTGCCGCTCGGAGCTCACGGCAAGATCGACCGCCGCTCGCTGCCCGCGCCGGGCCGCGAGCGGCCGCCGCTCGAGCAGGAGTTCGTGCCGCCGCGGGGCGAGACCGAGCAGGCGATCGCCGCGGTCTGGGGCGAGCTGCTGGCGCTCGATCGGGTGGGCGCGCACGACAGCTTCTTCGATCTCGGCGGGCATTCGCTGCTGGTGGCGCAGGCCCAGGCGCGGCTGCGCGAGCGGCTGGGAGCGGAGGTGCCGCTGGTCGAGCTGTTCCGGCGGCCGCGGGCGGCGGAGCTGGCGCCGCTGGTGGAGCGGGCGCGCCAGGGCGAGCTGGCGGGGGACCTGCCGGCGCTGCCGCCGCTGCTGCCGGCGCCGCGCGACGGCCGGCCGCTGCCGCTCTCCTGCGCGCAGGAGCGCGTCTGGCTGCTCGACCAGCTCGAGCCGGGGGGCAACCTGGCCTACAACTTCCAGGTCGCGATCTGGCTGCGCGGACCGCTCGATCCGGGCCTCCTCGAGCGCGCGCTCTCCGAGATCGTGCGCCGCCACGAGGTGCTGCGCACCTCGTTCCCGGCGGCCGCAGGCGGCCCGATCCAGGTGATCCACGCGCCCCGGCCCGTGCCGCTCCCGCTCGTCGACCTGAGCGGCCTGCCCGCCACGGTGCGCCGGGACCGTGCCGAGGAGCTGATCGCCGCGCTGGTGGCCAGGCCTTTCGACCTCGCCCGCCTGCCGCTCATCCGCTGGCGCCTGCTGCGCCTGGATGCCGGGCGGCACGTGCTCGTCCAGGTCGAGCACCACCTGGTGCACGACGGCTGGTCGCTCGCCGTGCTGCTGCGCGAGCTCGAAGCGCTGTACGAGGCCTTCGCGCGCGGCGCCCCCTCGCCGCTCCCCGAGCTCACGGTGCAGTACGCCGACTACGCGGCCTGGCAGCGCGGCTGGCTGCAGGGCGAGGTGCTCGAGCGGCTGCTCGCGTTCTTCGAGCGCAAGCTCGCCGGCAGCCCGCCGGCGCTCGAGCTCGCGGCGGATCACCCGCGCCCGCCGGGGGGCTCGTTCCGCGGCGATGTCTACGTCCAGGCGCTCGCGCCCGACCTCTACCAGGCGCTGCGCCGCTGCCGCCGCGGCGAAGGCTTCACGCTCTACATGACGATGCTCGCCGGCTTCCTCGCCCTGCTGCACCGCGCCACCGGCGAGACCGACCTGGTCATCGGCACCAGCAACGCCAACCGCCGCACGCGCGAGCTCGAAGCGATGATCGGCATGATGGTCAACAGCCTGGCGCTGCGCGTCGACCTCTCGGGCCGGCCGGCCTTTGCGGCGCTGCTGGGACGGGTGCGCGAGGCGGCGCTCGAGCTCTATGCCCACCAGGACCTGCCGTTCGAGCGCCTGGTCGAGCGCCTGCGGGTGCCGCGCCAGGCGGGCCGCAACCCGGTCTTCCAGATCATGTTCAACTTTCACGACGCGCCGGTCCCCGAGTCGCGCTTCGCGGATCTCGAGATGGACCCCGAGCTGCGCGCCAACCGCTCGGCCAAGCTGGACCTCAACCTGATCGTCGTGCCGCGCGCCGAGCAGCGCGCGGGACGCCCCGAATCGGGGGAGGACCGCGCGGCCACCGTGCGCTGGGAGTACAACAGCGACCTGTTCGACGCCGCCACGGTCCGGCGCCTGGCGGCGCGGTTCGAGGCGCTGCTCGCCGCCGCGATCGCCGATCCCGAGCTCGCCCTGCCCGAGCTGCCGCTGCTGGGCGCGGCCGAGCGCGCCGCCGTCCTCTTCGACTGGAACGACACGCGCGCCGCCTTCCCGAGCGCGGCGTCGATCCCCGAGCTGTTCGCGCGGCAGGCCGAGCGCGCCCCGCACGCGATCGCGGTCGTCTGCGGCGACCGCACGCTCCACTACGGCGAGCTGGCGCGCCGCGCCACCGGCGTCGCCCGCCGGCTGCGCGGGCTGGGGGTCGGCCGGGGCGACCTGGTGGCGCTCCTCTGCGAGCGCTCGCTCGCCATGGTCGAGCAGATCTTGGGCATCCTCATGGGCGGCGCCGCCTACCTGCCGCTCGACCCCGCCCATCCCGCGGCACGCCTGGACTGGATGCTGCGCGAGAGCGGCGCGCGCCTGGTCCTGGGCGAGGAGCGGCTGCTGGCGCGCCTGGCGGGCTCCGGGCCGCCAGCGGTGGCGTTCGCGAGCGGCGAGGGCGGCCCCGCCGAAGGGGGCGGCCCTGCCGAAGGGGGCGGCCCGCGCGCGGCGCGCCACGGCGGTGGCGAGGCGGCGGCCGCGCCCCAGGCGTTGCCCGGCCCCGGCGACCTCGCCTACGTGATGTACACCTCGGGCTCCACCGGGCGGCCCAAGGGAGTGGCGGTGACGCATGCCAACGTCGTGCGGCTGGTCCGCGGCAGCGGCTGCGCGCGCTGCGGCCCGGAGGAGGTCTTCCTACAGCTCGCGCCGCTCTCTTTCGACGCCTCGACCCTCGAGCTCTGGGGGCCGCTGCTCAACGGCGGCCGCCTGGTGGTCTTCCCGCCCGAGAGCCCGACGCTCGGCGCGCTCGGCGAGGCGATCCGGCGCCACGGCGTGACCACGCTGTGGCTCACCGCCGGCCTCTTCCACGAGATGGTCGACGGCAACCTCGCCGGGCTGCGTCCCTTGCGCCAGCTCCTCGCCGGCGGCGACGTGCTGTCGCCGGAGCACGTCGCGCGGCTGCTCGCCGCGCTGCCCGGCCTCACCCTGATCAACGGCTACGGTCCGACCGAGGGGACGACCTTCACCTGCTGCCACCCGTTGCGGCCGGCGCCTTCGCGGCCACGGCTGTCCTCGGTGCCGATCGGCCGCCCGATCGGCAATGCCCGCGCCTATGTCGTCGACCCCGAGCTCGGGCCGCAGCCGATCGGCTTCCCCGGCGAGCTGCTGATCGGCGGCGACGGGCTGGCGCGCGGCTACCTCGGGCAGCCGGAGCTGACCGCCGAGCGCTTCATCCCGGACCCCTTCGGCGCGCCGGGCAAGCGGCTGTATCGCACCGGCGATCGGGTGCGCTGGCGCGCCGACGGCACGCTCGAGTTCCTCGGCCGCATCGACCGCCAGGTCAAGATCCGCGGCTTCCGGGTCGAGCCGGAGGAGGTCGAAGCCTCCCTGCTCCGGCTGCCCGGGGTGGAGGCGGCCTGCGTCGTGGTGCAGCGCACCCCGGCCGGCGAGGCCCGGCTGGTGGCCTACGTGGTGCCGGCGGCGGCCGGCTTCGCGCCGGCGGCCGGCGGCGCCCGGGGGAGCGTCGCCGCGCACGGGGCGGCCGTGACCCAGGGGCCGGCCGGCGCTCTCGGCCGCGAGCTGAGGAGCCGGCTGCCGGAGTACATGGTGCCGGCGGTCTTCGTCGAGCTCGCGGCGCTGCCGCTGACGCCTAACGGCAAGATCGACCGCGCCGCCCTGCCCGCGCCGCCCGCCCCCGGCGCGGGCGGGAGCGAGCCGGCGGGCCCTCTCGCCGCGCCACGCGACCCGGCCGAGGAGATCCTGGCCGGCTTCTGGGGGGAGGTGCTGGGGGTCGAGCGCGTCGGGATCTGGGACGACTTCTTTGCCCTGGGCGGCCACTCGCTGCTCGCCACCCGCGTCGCCTCGCGCATCGCGGCGGCCTTCGGCGTCGAGGTTTCGCTGCGCACGTTCTTCGAGGCGCCGACTGTGTCGGCGCTGGCGGCGCGCATCGGCGCCCTCTCCGGCCGCGCCGGCGGCAAGCAGCGCGCCGCCGTCCCACCGCTGCGGCCGGTGCGGCGCGACCGCCCGCTGCCGCTGTCGTTCGCCCAGCAGCGGCTGTGGTTCCTGCAACAGCTGGCGCCGGCCAGCTCGACCTACAACGTCTCGCGCCTCTACCGGCTCGGCGCCGCGACGCGGCCGGCGACCCTCGCCGCGGCGCTCGGCCGCCTGGTCGAGCGGCACGAGGTGCTGCGCACGCGCTACCTCAGGGTGGCCGGAGCGCCGGTGCAGACGGTCGGCGCCGAGACCGCGGTGCCCCTGCCCGTGATCGACCTCGCGGGGCTGCCGGCGGCGGCGCGCGACGGCGGCGCGCGCCGCGCCGCGGCCGAGCTCTTCCGCCGGCCCTTCGACCTTGCCGCCGGCGGGCCGCTGCGCGCCGCGCTGGTGCGCTGGCAGGAGCGCGAGCACCTGCTCCTGCTCAGCCTCCATCACATCGCCGCCGACGGCTGGTCGATGGACATCCTCGAGCGCGAGCTCGGCGCGCTCCATGGTGCGCTTGCCGCCGGCCGGGCGCCCGCGCTGCCGCCGCTGCCCATTCAATACGGCGACTTCGCGGCCTGGCAGCGCGGCTGGCTCAAGCGGCCGGTGCTCAGGCCGCAGCTCGAGTTCTGGCGCGCCCGGCTGGCCGGCGCCCCGGACCTGCTCGAGCTGCCGACCGACCGCCCCCGCCCCGCGGTGCAGAGCTTCCGCGGCGCCCTGGCCGCGCGGCCGCTGCCGCCGGCCGCCGCGGCCGCGCTCGCCGCCCTTGCCGGCCGGCGCGGCGTGACCCTGTTCATGGCGCTGCTCGCGGCGTGCGATCTCCTGCTCTACCGCTACACCGGGCAATCCGATCTGCTGGTCGGAACGCCGATCGCCAACCGCGGCCGGAGCGAGCTCGAGGGGCTGATCGGGTTCTTCGTCAACACGCTGGTGCTGCGCGCCGACCTCGCCGGAGACCCGGAGGCGGCGGAGCTCCTGGCCCGCCTGCGCGAGCTGGCGCTCGACGCCTACGCCCACCAGGACCTGCCCTTCGAGAGGCTGGTCGAGGAGCTGCGCCCGGAGCGCCACCTCAGCCACTCGCCGCTCTTCCAGGTCATGCTGGCGCTCGAAGAGCTGCCGCCCGCGCTCCCCGCGCCACTGCTGCCGGCTCCTTTCGCGGTGGCCACCCCCACCACCAAGTTCGACCTCACCCTGACCATGGTCAAGGCTGGCGCGGCGCTCGCGCTGCGCGCCGAGTACAGCTCCGACCTGTTCGATGCCGCCACCGTCGAGCGGCTGCTCGGCCATGTCGCCAACCTGCTCGCGGCCCTGGCGGCGGCGCCGGCGGGCGCGCGGCTCTCGCAGCTGCCGCTGCTCGCGCCCGAGGAGCGGCGCGAGCTCCTCGTCGCCGGGAGGGGCGCGGCCACCACCTACCCGCGCGAGCGCACCGTGCACGAGCTGTTTGCCGAGCAGGCAGAGCGCCGGCCGGGCGCGGTGGCGCTCTCTCTGGGCGGCGAGCGCTTGACCTATGGTGAGCTCGACCGCCGCGCCAACCAGCTGGCGCGCCGCCTCCTGCGGCTGGGCGTCGGGCCGGAAGAGCCGGTCGGCATCTACCTCGAGCGGTCGTTCGAGCTGGTGGTGGCGTTGCTCGGGGTGCTCAAGAGCGGCGCCGCCTACGTGCCTCTCGACCCGGCCTACCCGCGCGAGCGGCTTGCCTGGCTCCTCGCGCGGACCGGCGCCCGGGTGGTGCTCACCCAGGAGGCGTTGCGCGGCGACCTTCCCGCGCCACGGCCGGAGGAGCGCACGCGGGTGCTCTGCCTGGACGTCGAGCCGCGCGCCCTGGCGGACGCCAACGCCGAGCCGGGGACTGCAGCCGCCGCGGCGGTGCCGGCAACCGCGCCGGCGCCGGCGGCGCCGGAGCCAGAGCCGGAGCCGGAGCCGTTCCCCGGCGCCCCCGAGAGCCTTGCCTACGTGATGTTCACCTCGGGCTCGACCGGCGAGCCCAAGGGGGTGGCGGTCCCGCATCGCGCGGTGGTGCGCCTGGTGCGCGACACCGACTACGCGAGACTGGGCCCGGAGGAGGTCTTCCTGCAGCTCGCTCCGTCCGCGTTCGATGCCGCGACGTTCGAGATCTGGGGCCCGCTGCTCAACGGCGGCCGGCTGGCCATCGTCCGCCCCGGGCCGGTCGCCGCCGCCGAGATAGAGCAGGCCCTGCGCGAGGAGGGCGTCACCACCCTCTGGCTCACGGCAGGGCTCTTCCACCTGATGGTCGACGCCGGCCCCGCCGCCCTGGGCGGAGTGCGCCAGCTCCTTGCCGGCGGCGACGTCCTCTCGCCGGCGCACGTGCGCCGGGCGCTCGAGCGGCTCCCCGCCGGCGGCGTGCTGGTCAACGGCTACGGCCCGACCGAGAGCACGACGTTTGCCTGCTGCCACCGCATGCGCCGGCCCGAGGATGCCGGCGCGCCGGTGGCGATCGGGCGGCCCATCGCCAACACGTCGATCCAGATCGCCGGCCGCGACGGCCAGCCAGCGCCGCAAGGCGTGCCGGGCGAGCTCCTGATCGGCGGCGACGGCCTGGCGCGCGGCTACTTCCGCCGCCTGGAGCTCACCGCCGAGCGCTTCGTGCCGGATGCTTTCGCGACCGTGCCGGGAGAGCGCCTCTACCGCACCGGCGATCTCGTGCGCCGCGGTGCCGGCGGCGAGCTGCACTTCCTGGGGCGGCTCGACGACCAGGTCAAGATCCGGGGGTTCCGCGTCGAGCTGGGCGAGATCGAGGCGGCGCTACGCCATCTGCCGGGGGTGGCGCAGGCGGCGGTCGTGGTGCTCGACGGAGGCCCCAACGACCTTCCGGGCGGCCCCGGGGGCCTTGGCCCGTCCGCCGCCGCTCCCGCCGCTCCCGCAGCTGCTAGCGCTCCTGTCGCTCCTGCCGCTCCTGCCGCTCCCTCAGCTCCTTCCGAACGCCGCGTGGCGGCCTATGTCGTCCGCGAAGGCGGCTCGCTCTGCACCGCGGGCGAGCTGCGCCAGGCGCTGGCCCTGAGCCTGCCCGACTACATGGTTCCCGCCGAGATCATGTTCCTCGAGAGCCTGCCGCTCACCGCCCACGGCAAGGTCGACCGCCGCGCGCTGCCGGCACCGGCCCGCTCACAGTGCGCCGCGGGCGGCGCCGCGCACCCTCCAAGCACCGAGCTCGAGCACCTGATCGCCGCCCTCTGGCGAGAGCTGTTGCAGCGCACGGAGCTCGGCGTCGAGGACGACTTCTTCGAGCTGGGCGGGCACTCCCTGCTCATCGCCCAGGTCCAGGGGCGCCTGCAGGACGCCCTGGGACGCGACGTGCCGGTGGTCGACCTCTTCCGCTTCCCGACCATCCGCTCCCTCGCCGCCCGCCTGGAAGGGGCGGCAGACGCGGCGCGCGCCGAGGGTTAGCTCTACCGCACGAAAACCTGCAAGAGATGCGGCGCCGGCAGCAGGGTGCCGGGTCAGGCAATCAGGCCGACGTTGCGCAGCCGTTGCTGGATTCTCAGTTCGACCTCGCGGACGCTGGCCTTGAAGTGCAGGTAAACGACGCCCAGGATGTCGGAAGGAATCTCGACGTCGCCCGTGTACAAGATCAGCACGCGCTCCCGGCCGAGATGCGCCATGAACCAGCCGAGCTCCAGCACCACGTTCTGCCGTGCTCTCCACGATTGCGCGGCGCTGCTGCCAGCTCTTGATTGATCGTCGGGAGTCATCAGCACGATGGCGAACGCTGAGGACGCGGCAAAGTACTCAAAGCTCTGGATGATAGTCATGCCTTGGCTGTCCTGCTCGTCGAGAATGATCGGCTGCAACCTGAGGTCCGAGAGCAGGGCCTTGAGCTCGCGTCGATTGGCCATGTCGTGACCGAGCACGATGAAAACCGTTCTGTTCTCCGAAGTAAGGGCGCCGCAAATCTGTATCGTCGTGTGCTCGATGTCCGAGAGCATCTTGCCTTTGAACAGCCACTCCACCAGCCAGGAGGTAAAGCGTATCCTGCACGTCACGTGTCCCTCGTCAAAGGTGAGGGTGGACACCGCTCCGAAGCTGGATATGTCGCAGGTGGTGGCACGCCAGGCGTGGGTGGTCGTCAGCCCGGCGAGGCCGTTGAGGAGCGCGCGCGTCGCATCTGCCTGGAAGTGGACGAAGGACTTCCTCGTGGTCTCCTCGAACACATACCATTCACCATCCCGCGTCTTTCTCATGGCTGGCCTCCGAATCGACGGCCCGATAGGATTATGCCAGTCCTGCCCCCGAAAGTGAGACCCCGCCCTGCCCTGCTGGGACTAATTTAGATCCTCCCGATTCGCCCGCCCGGCACGAGCCGCCTGGTGACCGTGCAGGCGCTATTCGCCAAGCGGCCGTCCGAGGGAAGACTCTCAGGCCGGAGAGAGGACCCTGAGGCGGAAGCGGGCGACAGGAACGGAGCGACCGCCGCCGGACGCGACGCCGGTAGCGGTGAGGACGTGATCGCCCGGCAGACGGATCACTTCCTTTCCTGCTCCTCAGCCCGCGTCTTCACGACCTCGAAACCGTTCTTCGCCAGGATCTCGGGAATGCCGCGGACGAGATCCCGATCTTTGTGCTTCTCGTCCTCCGGGATCTCGCCCGGCCCGATCGCCTGAAGTTCCGCGGCCGTAAAGCGCTGCGCCTTCTCCTCCTCCGAGAGCTCGCGCCAAAGGATGAGGGCCCTGTGCAATCTCCTCGCCTTGTCCGTCCGTTCCGCCCACCGCCAGCCGTCTGCGAGCTTGAGCTTCAGCCAACGGTCGTGCTCCAGCTCGGCGAGCTGGTCGAGATCGCGCTCGGGGAAATTGAACGGCACCGCCTCGCCGCGCGCCGGCAGCATGACGTAGCCGACGTGGGCCAGCTTGTTGGCGATTTCGCGCACGCTCGCCCGATTCTGCTCCTGCTCGTCCAGCGGCAAGTCCGTGTAGGCGCGCTCGGCGCTATCGGTCGTCTGCCCCCGCCGCTTTAGCCCCTTCTGGTAAACCGCGTGTGCGGCGGCAGCCAGTCGCTCGAGCTGCTCTCCCTTGAACTCCACCTTGCGCACCAGGGCCAAGAGATCGCGTGCATCGACGTGCAACTCGAGCTGCGCTTCGGCCGGCAGGCTAGAGCGCTCGAAGCGCGTCTTGCCGTGGAGCAGGCTCATCTTGACGACCGCCTCGAGCGAACGCGCGCCGTGCAGGTACTCGCGGGTCTGCAGGAAGCCGCGTAGCACGCCGGGGTCGATCTGCAAGATTTCCTTGCCATCCTCCTGCTGGAAGAGATGGCGGTGCTGCCGGTAGAGCAGCGAGCGCAGCAGGATGGCGCGGCGCAGGAGGAAATGGGTATCGCTCACCTCGGTGCCGGCAACCAGGCGGCGGTTGGGACCCAAGATGTTGACGTAGCCCTTGAGCCGGCTCACGAAGTCGGGTCCCTTCAAGCGGATGAACTCGGTGGGCTTCACGATGTCCTGGCCGAAAGTTTCCAAGCGCTCGCTGGTACCGCCTGCGAAGACGAAAATGGAGCGCCCGATGGAGTGGGTCACCTGCCCATGCTGGAAGCGCCCGTCTTGCATCGGGGCGAGGAAGTGCCGCAGCCAACCCAGGGGCATGCCGTCGAACGCGGTGTCGAACTCGTCCCAGAACACGAGCGGGATCTTTCCCGCCAGGACCTTGTCCCGCACCTGGTGGAAGGCGCCGAGGAGCTCGTCCGCGTGGCCGAGCTGCGAGAGGTTGAAGGTCAGCCGCTCGACCTTGCCCGGCAGCACCGACTCTGCCACCTCGGTCACTCCGAACGACTTGCCCGACCCCGGAGCGCCGAAAACAGCGAGCGACACTGGTATCCCGCTTTGGCCTTGCTGGCAGTACTCGCCTAGGAGCGACGCGATGCTTCGGAAGCTTTCGATCTCGCGGCGGTCAACGGTCAGCAGCTTGCCAAAGCGTCCGAGCGGCACCCCCGGCAGCGCCCACTCCACGCCCTCCAGCGCAACGCGCTCGGCCACCTCTTCCAGGCGGCCCGGGAAGCGGTCTCCGAGGATCGACCAGGAGCGGCCACCGCTCCGGCGTGGCGGCTCACTCAGCACGCGCACTGGACTTTGTACCACGGCCACCTCGAACTCGCGCGCTGGCCGCGCCAGCTCGCCGGCCGCTTCCTTCACCGGGAAGCGCAGCGCCGCCTCGTCGGCCCGGGTGCCGCGGCTGCCGTAGCCGCGCCTGTGCAGCCAGCGGGTGGCCGCCAGGCCGGCCTGGACGCCCCGCTCCAGATCTGGCTGCGCGAGCATCAGCTCGCGCGCCAGCGCCGCGGCCAAGCAGGTGTTGTAGCCGATCATGCCGCCGCGGTGGCGTCGCTGCCAGGTCCCTTCCACCTCCTTCGGGTCGAAGAAGAGGCGGCAGCGTGGAAAGGAAAGATCCGCCCCCTCGCTCTCGGTGTCCGGGCGGGACAGCAGCATCGCGCCTGCCGTCCCGAAGGAGACCAAGAGGTGGGCGGAGCGCGACAGGGCGTTGACCAGCGGGTTGTAGACTACCTCCCAAGCGAGATCCTGCGCGGTCTGCTCCCACGACAGCTGACGGCTGACCTGCACTTCCATCCGCCGCAGATCATCGATGCTCATCACCACCAGCAGCCGCTCCGCATGCTCGCGCAGCAAATGGCTCCACAGCTCCCCTTGCGCGAGCGGACGCGCCATCTTGAGCACCACCCAGGGATGACGCCCCCGCTCGCGCACCGCCAGCGGCCAGAGGTCAGTGTGCAAGCGGAAGCCGAGGCCGGCATCGTCGAGCACCACCAGCGTGGCAGCGGGATCGTCGCCTGCGACCACCTGCCAGGGAGCGACGCGGGTGGCCGCAGGGTGATCCTCGAGCCCCAGAAACTCCTCGACTCGCCAAGCCCTCTTCTCCCGCCTGTGATCGTCTGCTTCGCCGTAGGGAAAGAGGGACCAGGTAGCGTAGGAGTGATGGAAGCGCTCGTCACCGGGACAGAGGACATCGTCGCGTCCGCCCGGCTGGCGTACCTCCCAGCGCCCGTCTGCTGGCAGGCCCTGCGCCACTTCTTCGATTAGCGCTGCGAGCAGCGCCGCGCCGCCGCGCTGGCCGTAGGCGCTCACCGAGTCCTCTACATTCCACGCCGAGCCCTCGCTACCAAGCTTGCGCGAGCGGGCGATGTTCCAGTCGATCGTCACATCCCCGGTGACGACGATGCTCGCCCCGTGCTCCATGAACGCTTGGCCTCCTTGCACGATCAGTCGTCCGGCCGATGCTTCTGTTGGACGGTGCGGCGCAGGGCGCGGAAGCGTTCGAGGCGGACCTTCAGGGCCTCCTCGAAGCCGCGGCCGCGGGGATCGTAGAAGCGGGTGCCGGCGAGGGAGTCGGGGAGGCAGTCGAGGCCGCCCACGCCTTCGTCGGTGGCATGGGCGTAGACGTAGCCGGCGCCGTAGCCGAGGCCTTTCATCAGGGGGGTCGGGGCGTTGCGGATGGCGAGCGGCACGGGGTCGGCGGGGCGCTCCTCGACGGTGCGGAGGGCGGCGCCGAAGCCGGCGTAGACGGCGTTGCTCTTGGGGGCCAGGGCGAGGTAGACGGCGGCCTGGGCGAGGGCGAGATCGCCTTCGGGGGAGCCGAGCAGGTGGTAGGCGTCGCGGGCGGCAAGGGCCTGCGGCAGGGCCTGCGGGTCGGCGAGGCCGACGTCCTCGCTGGCGAAGCGGATCATGCGGCGGGCGACGTAGAGGGGGTCCTCGCCGGCGGCGAGCATGCGGGCGAGCCAGTAGAGGGAGGCGTCCGGGTCGCTCTCGCGGAGCGACTTGTGGAGGGCCGAGATGAGGTTGAAGTGCTCCTCTCCGGCCTTGTCGTAGAGCAGCACCTTGCGCTGCGACACCAGGCGCACGCGCTCGGCGTCCAGGCGCGGCGCGGCGCCGTCTGGGCCGGGCGCGCCCGACTCGGCGGCGTCGGCGACCGCCGCCTCGAGGAGGTTGAGCGCCCGGCGCGCGTCGCCCGAAGCCAGTTGGGCGACGGCGGCGAGGGCTTCGCCGTCCACCTCGACCGGCGTGCCACCCAGGCCGTGCTCGCGGTCGGCCAGGGTGCGGCGCAGGAGGAGGAGAAGGTCGTCGACCGAGAGGGCGCCGAGCACCACGACGCGGCAGCGCGACATGAGCGCGGCGTTGATCTCGAAGGACGGGTTCTCGGTGGTGGCGCCCACCAGCACGATGTCGCCGCGCTCGACGTAGGGCAGGAAGGCGTCCTGCTGCGCGCGGTTGAAGCGGTGGATCTCGTCGACGAACAGCAGGGTGCGCCGGCCCTGGGCGCGGCGCAGACGAGCGGCCTCGGCCATCACCTCCTTGACTTCCTTGATGCCCGAGGTGACCGCCGAAAACGGCACGAAGAGCGACGAGGTGGCGGCGGCGATGAGGCGCGCCAGGGTGGTCTTA
>Ga0307479_10004445_pt1 | contig 12806 bp, 10 predicted proteins | sample atmos_gasesECM4C_FD_203743 | JGI IMG/M metagenome (GOLD analysis project Ga0307479, IMG submission 203743) | Hardwood forest soil microbial communities from Morgan-Monroe State Forest, Indiana, United States - atmos_gasesECM4C_515 | ecosystem: Environmental > Terrestrial > Soil > Temperate...
ACGTCGGTCACGAGTACGATTCAAATCAAGAAGGATGATTGAACCTCTGCTGCAACGCGAGGACGCCGCTAATTCCAGATGCGTTCAGCGCGTAGCTCATGCCTGCGCGGATCGGCCTCGGCTCCACAGGCTCGAGGCTGGTCTTTTATTTAGTAGAGGCGTAGCTTTGCCGGAGTTGCCCGGCAAAGCGGCGCAGCGCGACCGTCATCGCGTCGGCGGCCGTCGATCGCACGCCCACCGTCAACCCGGAGCAGCCAGCAGGGCATCGTACGTCAGCCGATCGGCCTGATAGCAGCCGCACGCAGCAGCCTCCATGCCGATACGGTCAAGGATGGAGATTTGCCCCCGGTGATAGTGGATCAGCTGGCGCGTCTGCAGCGCGTTGGCGGCCTTCGTGACGCCGACGCGCCGAACGCCGAGCATGCGGGCGAGGACCTCGTGTGTCGCATGGAATCCATCCGAATGCGCGCGGTCTTGCGTCATGAGCAGAAAACGGGCAAGCCGTTGCTCGACCAAGTGGAACCGCGTGCATGCGGCGGCCTGCGCCAGCTGGCACATCCGCACCTGCAAATAGCGATGCATCCCGCGACGCAGCGCCGCACTGCGGTCGAGCTCGCGGTTGAAGGCCACGGCGCTCAGCCGCCACGCAAGGCCATTGCCCTGAACGATCGCACGCAGCGGCGATACTTTCACCCCCAGGACCAGCGGCGATCCAAGCATGCCTTCACTGCCGACCAAGGCGACTTCAAGACTGCTTGCGCGATCGATCGGAATCATCAGTGAAATGAAGCTGTCGGCCGGAAAGTACACATGGCGAATACGCGCATCGGGTTGGTACAGGATTTGGCCGAATTCGAGCTCGACGGCTTCGGATTCGTCCAGGATCCGTCGTGATTCACGGCGCGGCAGTACCTCGAGCAAGTGATTGGAAGGCGGACGGCGTCGAACGGTGGACACTGGAAACCCTTTTGTCACAAGCCCTACCCTGGGCTAGCGGTCCATTGATCAGAACACGAGGCTAGCCGGATGTTTGGGGCCGGTCCGTTCGTTGGCGTACGCAGGGGCATTGCGATCTGAAACCGTCGCGGCTGCGTGCGCCAGCGCACAGACGCGCGACCCAGATATCCGTACCGTTCAAGCGATATCGAGCTGTCGGTCAAGGACAAGGAGACGGTAAACGTCCCAGCTTGAACCGGAATCCTGAAGAGGAGTCGAAAATGAAGCGGATTGCGTTAGTGCTCGCATTGGGCGCGTTGTCATCGTTCCTTTGGGCCTCGCCTGCGGGCGCGCAGACGCTTCACCCTGCCGCCGCTTTGAGTCTGGCCCAGGCCGAACGGGTGGCGGTCGACCTCAAGCAAGGCATGTCGGCCGAAGACGTGGAGAAATTGCTTGGCAAACCACAGCGGACCGCGTTGAAAAACGACGGCGGCTCCTCGAACACGCTTTCGCAAGGGACCCTGAAATGGACGTACTCGTGGGCCACCACGACTTCCTCCACGCAGGGCAATCTGCGCATTGAGTTCGCCGCGAAGACACCGGACCAGTGGTACGTCAATGCCTGGGAATGGGGAGCCTACTGAGCGCTGACAAACAGACGGTCAAGTCAGCACCCGGTTCAGCTCCTGGCGGAGGAGCGCGGGAGTCGAACCCACCCGGCGGCGCGTGGCGCCACCCACCGGGTTTGAAGCCCGGCCGCCCCACCGGGGACGTTCCTCCTCCATAGCGCGGATCGTCAGCCGCGAACCGAGCCAGCTCCGAAACGAACCAAGCAATTCGCGGAAAGGCTGGAGGATCGGCTGCGAGGGAGCTCAACTGGCCCGCTCGCGCTCCCCCAGTCAATGTAAAGATGTCTCTTCGTTGTCGCGCCTCCTTGAGTGGATGCACCGGCGTCACAGCGACGCGCGCTTCTCCTGAAACAGTTGGGTGCCCGGACGCACCAGGTGAGCGTCGCGAACGCGTCGCAGCAGCCCGATCCGGTCGAAAAACTCCAGGATCTGGATCGCGCGCTTGCGTCCGAGGCCGGTTGCGTCCCGGAACTGCGCCGCATGCACGGCGCCACTGCGCTGCGCCAGCTCGCGCGCCGCCGCACCCAGGTTCTCGACGGCATCGCGGTGCAGGTACAGATCCTTGACCACCTGGAACACCTCGCCGCGCTGAGCCTGCCGCGCCAGCGTCGCCCGCACCACCGATTCGGGCTGCTTCAGATCGCGCGCCAGGTCGCGTACCCACGGCGGATCGAAGCTCCCCGCCTGCAGCAGCGGCAGGATGCGTTGCGCGAGCCGCTCTTCCTGCTGCGACAGCCGCACCGCCTGCTCCGGCAGTTGCAGGAACGCGCCGCAACGGGCGATTCGTCCCGCAGCCACCAGATGGTTGACGGCGTCATCGGCAACCACCGGCTCGCAGCGCGGCAACGCGATCCGTTTCAGGCGCCCGCTGTCCACGCCGATCGCATCCGGCTCGGCGGCGTGCTGCTGCGCCAGCGCTCTCAATAGCTGTTGCTGTACGGCATCCCAACGCGACGCCGCGATCACCCACGCCGCACCTTCGCCGTTCCCGATCCGCACAGCGCCGCCGGGCAGCATCGGGTCGACCGCGGTCAGCGCCCAGGCGCGCTGCAGGCGGCGCACGGGCACGCCGAACGGCGCAGCCTGCAGCGTCGCCTCGGTGCGCTGCATCGCGTCCGGTCGCTCCAGCGCCGCCAGCTGCGCCAGCCGTTCGGGCGTCCTGCAGTAACGCGCCGGCGGCCATGGATCGAGCACCTGGCCGCCCGCGATCGTGCGTGCGGCCGATCCGTCGCGCAGCACGACCCGGTCGCCCCGCCACGCCGCGATCGGGCTGCGCAGCCTGAGCTGGACGTAGCCGCTCTGGCCCGGCATCAGCCGGTCCGACTGCAAGGCGGCAACGCGCGCCAGCACGTCGGCCGCACCGACGTGCAGGTGCACGTCTTCGCCGGACCGCAGGGCCTGCGCCTGGGCATGCCACACGGTGACGCGCGCGTCGATGCGATCGCTCGCCAGCGCCACGCGCGGATCGCAGATCCACTGGCCACGCTCGATGTCGCCGCGCTCGACCCCCGCCAGGTTCATGGCGCAACGCTGGCCGGCGCAAGCGCTGCGGCTGGGCTGGTTCTGCGCGTGAATGGTGCGCACCCTGACCTGTCGATCGCCCGGCGCGATCTGGACCGGATCGCCCACCGCGATCGCGCCCGAAAAGACGCTGCCGGTCACGACCGTGCCGACGCCAGCCAGCGTGAACACCCGATCGACCGCCAGCCGGAATGCCTGCCCTGCCGCATCGGCAGGGGCACGGCGCGAGGCCAGTTCGATCAGCCATTGGCGCACCGGTTCGATTCCTTCGCCGTGCGGGGCCGCGGTCGGAAAAACCGGGGCCTGCGCCAGCGGCGTTGCCTGCACCAGGTCGGCGATCTGCCTGCGAACCTGATCGATCCGAGCCGGCGGCACGCGGTCGCACTTGGTCACGACGACGGCGCCGCACCGGATCCCCAGCAGGGACGCAATCGCCAGGTGTTCGCGCGTCTGCGGCATCACCCCGTCGTCGGCCGCCACCAGCAGCAGCACCGCATCGATTCCGGTGGCGCCGGCCAGCATCGTGTGCACCAGCCGTTCATGGCCGGGAACGTCGATCAGCCCGATCGGCGCACCAATCGGCACCGGCACGAACGCGTAACCCAACTCGATCGAGATGCCCCGACGTTTCTCCTCGGGCAGACGGTCCGTATCGACACCGGTCAAGGCACGCACGAGCGTGGTCTTGCCATGATCGATGTGACCGGCGGTGCCGACGATCATGACCGAAGCGCCTGCGCCAACGCGGCCATCTGCGCGAGCAGCCGGGCCGGATCTTCCAGGCAGCGCAGATCCAGCAGCAGCGCATCCTCACTGATGCGCCCGATCACCGGCTCCGGCAGCGCCCGCAGCAGATCGGCCAGCTGGTTCAACGCGGTCCCAAGGCCTTTGCGGCGAACCCCCACCGGGACGATCCGCAGGCCGGCCGAGGGCAGCCGATCCACCGGCAACGAGCCCGATCCGATCTGGCTTTGCATGTCGGCGACGTGTACCGAATAACGCGGCGACAGCGCCTGGCGCAGCGGTTCGGCCAACTGCTCGGCCAGCGCGCGGATCAAGGGCTGCGAACGGCACAACAGCCTGAGCGTGGGAAGACGCTGCGCCAGCTTCTCAGGCGCCCGGTAAAGGCGCAGCGTCGCCTCCAGCGCCGCCAGCGGCAGCTTCGAGATGCGCAGCGCGCGCTTTAGCGGGTGGGCACGGATGCGCGAGATCGCCGGCCGGCTTCCGACGATCAGACCGGCCTGGGGCCCGCCGAGCAGTTTGTCGCCTGAAAACGTGACCACGTCGCAGCCCGCCTCGATCATGTCGCGCGGCATCGGCTCGCGCGGCAGCCCGTGGATGGACAGGTCGATCAGCGAGCCGCTGCCCAGGTCGCACGCCAGCGCAATGCCCGCCGCCCGCGCGAGCGGCGCCAGCTCTGCCTCACCGACCGACGAGGTAAAGCCTTCGATCGAGTAGTTGCTGGTGTGCACCTTCAGGATCAGCGCGGTCCGCGCGCCGATCGCGTGCTGGTAGTCGGCCAGGTGGGTGGCGTTCGTGGTGCCGACCTCGACCAGCCGCGCGCCGGCCGCACGCATCACGTCGGGCATCCGGAACGCTCCGCCGATCTCGACCAGCTCGCCGCGCGACACCACCACCTGCTTGCCGCGCGCCAGCGCCGCCAGCGTCAGCAGGACCGCGCCGGCGTTGTTGTTGACCACGGTGGCCGCCTCGGCCCCGGTCAATTCGCGCAACAACGGCTCAACCACGCTGTCGCGGTCGCCGCGCGCGCCGTCCCGAAGGTCGAACTCCAGGTTGTTGGGAGAGCCCATCAGGGCGACGATCTGCGCGATCGCCTCGTCGGCCAGCAGTGCCCGGCCCAGGTTGGTATGAATGACGGTCCCGGTCAGATTGATCACGCAGCGCAGCGCCGATGACAGCGCCCGCTCGCACTGCTCCTGCAGCCGCTGCTGCAGCGCGCCCTCGTCCAGCTCGCCCGCGGTCAGGCCCGCGCCGGCGCGCTCGCGCAACTCGGCGAGCACACCGCGGCATTGTTGGGCAACCAAGGTATGGCCGTGCTGCTCGATCAGCCGCAGCGACGCCGGCAGCCGCAGCAGCCGATCGACCGAAGGCAGTTGCAGGAACGTTGCCTTCGAGCCATCCACGATGGACTCGACGGGCCCCGCCATCAGCCGTCCCCGGGATCGCCGTACAGCAGCATCAGGTTGACGCCTGCCGATGCCTTTCCGGTCTCCGACACGAGCAGATCGAGCGCGACCGTGGCCAGGTCGTCGGCCACCGGCTCGAGGTCAGGGTCTTTTTCCATCGAAAGGATCTTCAAATAGTGGCCGCACTGATCGCAGCATTCGGCCCGCACCGCCACAGTCGGCGCACGGTCGCGGACCGGGCCCGGCGCGGCCGAATCAACCGCTTCGAGCGCCTCGTAGTGTATGCCCTTGGTTCCGAGACAGTGGCCGCACTTGATCCGCACCAGATGCCATTGAGCGCTGCACAGCGCGCAGTGCAGGTATCGGTAGCCGGATTCGAAGCCTCCGATTCGAACGATGCTGGCGGTCGGGCGGGTGCCGCAGCAGGGACACACCGGCTGCGAGGTCGCCCGGTCGAAGATCGAAGCGCCGAAGCGTTGGGCGGTCTCGGTGATCAGGCGCACCCAGTACACCTGCAACGCCGCTGCGATCAACGGCGCCGCGGCCAGATCCAGGCCGACGCTGATCCCGCCCAGCAGGCGGTCAGCCTGCGATTCGTAAAACGCGTCGGATTCGCCTGCCAGGCGTTGGACCGGATCGCGGGCGGCGGACTGCAGTTCCGGAGCGAGCGCCGCCAGCATCCCGCGCAACGCGGCTCGCCACTGCGGGCCTCGTGCCCACCCCAGTGCCGGCAACGGCACGCCGGAGGTGTCGATGTTGGCCTGCAGCCGGGATGCATCGGGCAGGTCCGGATCCGGCAACGCCGCGATCGCGCGCTGCTGCGCGCCCGCGATCGCGGCGACGAACAGCAGATACTCGCGCATCGGATGGCCGGCAGCCAGCGCTTGCAGCCTTGCCTGCCGCTGGGCGAATTCGCGCGCAGGATCGGGCAGCCGCAAGGGCGGCGCCTGTTGCTCGCCGGCGTGGACCGCGATCTGTTCCGGGGTCGCGAAACGAGTGTGTTCCAGCTTGGACTCTCGTCAGCGCTTGTCCTGTGTCATCCGAGCGACCCAGCCCGGATGGTGGTGCTTGGCCCAGCTCTCGGACACGAGCCCGCGCGTCATCGCGCGCGTGGTGCCCTTGACCCAGATCGCGGCATAGATATGCCCGATGATGCCCAGGATCAGGCCGATCGCCGTGAACGAGTGCAGCAGCGTCGCCAGGCGCACCAGGCCGATCGGAAAGTACCCCGCAAAGTACGGTCGCCAGAACACCAATCCGGTGACGAGCAACACGGCCAGCGTGATCGCCATCCACCAGAACAGGATCTTCTGCCCTGCGTTAAAGCGCCCCGCCGGCAGCGGCTCGTGCTTGCGGCCGGCAAGAAGCGCGCCGATCCCGGCGAGCCAGGCGCGGTCCTCGGGACTCCATGCGTTGTCCCGCGCCAACCTCAGGTACATCCCGGCGAAAGACAGGAACACCAGCACGCCGATGAAAGGATGCAGGATCCGTGTCCACGGGCCGCCGCCGAACAGCACCGACAGGAAGAACAGCGATGGGTGGAACATCGACAGGCCCGACAGTGCCGTGCAGAAAAACAGGATCACCAGCAGCCAGTGGTTGATCCGGTCGCCGTCCGAATAGCGCCGCACGTAACGGGTCTCTTCCATCGGAACTCCCTATCTGCCTTTGCTTCCCTTTATTTGTCTACGCCGGATTCATCCGGGCCGACCTTCATGTAATGGAAGAAGGCGCCGCCCACCGCGCCGATCATCGCCAGAAGGCTCAGGGGTTTCAAGACACTCTTCCACAGCGAAACCATCGGACTGATCTTCGGATCGGCCGGCAGGCCGTGGTACAGGTGCGGCTTGTCGGCGTGCTGCAGCACGTACATCACGTGCGTGCCGCCCACGCCGGGCGGATCGTACAGGCCCGCATTCTGGTAACCGCGCTCCTTCAGGTCGACGATCCGCTCGGCCGCGAACTCCTTCATGTCGTCCTTGGTGCCGAATCGGATCGCTCCGGTCGGGCAGGCCTTCACGCAGGCCGGCTCCAGGCCCACCGTGACCCGGTCCGCGCACAGGGAGCACTTGTACGCCTTGCTGTCCTTCTTCGAGATCCTGGGAACGTCGAACGGGCAGCCGGTGACGCACGAGCCGCATCCGATGCAGTTTTCGGAGATGAAATCGACGATCCCGTTGGCGTACTTGACGATGGCGCCGGGCGCCGGGCACGCCTTCAGGCAGCCCGGATCCTCGCAGTGCATGCAGCCGTCCTTGCGGATCAGCCACTCCAGGCGTCCGGTTTCCACTTCGACTTCGGAAAACCGCATCACGGTCCACGACGCCGGCGTCAGGTCGCGCGGATTGTCGTAGGTCCCATCGTTGTCGCCGACCCTGTCGCGCAGGTCGTTCCACTGCATGCAGGCGACCTGGCAGGCCTTGCAGCCGATGCAACTGGTCACGTCGATCAACTTGGCCACATGCGGTTCGCGCCGCACCGACGGCGACGGAAACGTCGTGGCTGAGCGGGCCGCGATATCGAGCGTTTGAAGCGACGACATGGCGGCCCCCTCAAGCCTTCTCGAGGTTCACGATAAAGGACTTGTACTCGGGCGTCTGGGTATTGGCATCGCCAACGAACGGCGTCAGCGTATTGACCAGATAGCCTTGCCGCGCCAGCCCGACGAAGCCCCAGTGGTTCGGCAGGCCCACCGTATGGATCCTCTTGCCGTCGCAGTCGAGCGAAGCAATCCTGGGCGTCACGACCGCCACCGCCTTCAGGAAACCGCGCTTGCTGCTGACCTTGACCCAGTCACCGTCGGCGATGCCCTTTTCCTTGGCCAGCTCGAGGCCGATCTCGACGAACTGCTGCGGCTGGATGATGGCCGACGTCAACACGTGCTTGGTCCAGTAGTGAAAGTGCTCCGTCAGTCGATAGCTGGTGGCCGCGTACGGGTAGTCCTTCGCGGTGCCGAACTGCTCGCGATCACCCTTGAACACACGGGCGGCCGGGTTGGCCCGCGCCTTGTCGTTGCCCGGGTGCATCGGGTTGTTCGGGAGCGGCGACTCCATCGGCTCGTAGTGCTCGGGCAGCGGGCCTTCCACCAGGCCGGTCGGCGCGAACATCCGCGCGACACCCTCGGCCGTCATGATGAAAGGACCGACGTCCTCCTCGGGCGCAGCGTCCGGCCGCATGTCGGGCACGTCGGCCCCGCCCCAAGCCTTGCCGTTCCAGCCCACCAGGCGCCGACGCGGATCCCACGGCTTGCCCGACGGATCCGACGAGGCGCGGTTGTACAGAATGCGGCGATTGGCCGGCCAGGCCCAGGCCCAGTTCAGCGTCTGTCCGATCCCGTACGGGTCGGAGTTGTCGCGGCGGGCCATCTGGTTGCCGGCCTGGGTCCAGGCGCCCGCATAGATCCAGCAGCCGCACGCGGTCGTGCCGTCGTCGCGCAACAGTCCGAAGCCCGCCAGCTGCTCGCCAGCTTTCGCCAGGACCTTGGTCTTGTCCTTCGGATCGGGCAGGTCGGCCAGCGCCTTGCCGTTGTACTCCATGGCAAGTTCCTCGGCCGAGGGCTTGTCCGCAATCTTGTACGGCCAGGTGAGCTTGACGATCGGGTCGGGGAACGCTCCGCCTTCGGCCTGGTACAGAGCGCGGATGCGCCGGAACAGGCCGGCGACGATTTCCGGGTCGCCCCTGCCCTCGCCCGGCGCCTCAGCCCCTTTCCAATGCCACTGCAGCCACCGTCCCGAGTTGGTGAGCGATCCATCCTCTTCCGCGAAACAGGTACACGGCAGCCGCAACACCGTGGTCTGGATATCGGCCGTCTTCACATCGTTGAATTCACCGTGGTTAGTCCAGAACTCGGCGGTCTCGGTCCTGAGCGGATCGATGATGACCAGGAACTTGAGCTTCGACAGGCCGGCCACGATCTTGGCCTTGTTGGGGAAGGAACCGACCGGGTTGAAGCCCTGGCAGATGTACCCGTTCATCTTGCCCTGGGACATCAGTTCGAAGGCCTGCAGAATGTCGTACAGCTTGTCCAGCTTGGGCAGGTAGTCGTACGCCCAATCGTTTTCCTGGGTGGCCGCGTCACCCCACCAGGCCTTCTGCAGGCTGACGAAAAACTTCGGATAGTTCTGGTAGTAGCTCATCTGGCCCGGCCGCAAAGGCAGCAGCGTGCGCGGCTTCAGATAACTGTCCAGGCTCTGTTCCGAATCGCGCGCAAGCGTCAGGTAACCCGGCAGCGAATTGGACAGCAGACCCAGGTCGGTCAAGCCCTGGATATTGCTGTGGCCGCGCAGCGCATTCATGCCGCCGCCCGCGATGCCGATATTGCCCAGCAACAGCTGGACAATCGCGGCCGTGCGAATCATTTCGGTTCCGGTGCTGTGCTGAGTCCAGCCGAGCGCGTACATGATCGTCATCGCGCGGTTCGGCTCAGCGGTCGACGCGATCATCTCGCAGACCTTCAGGAACTTGTCCTTGGGCGTGCCGCACACCTGGCTGACCATGTCCGGCGTGTAGCGCGAATAATGGTGCTTCATGATCTGCAGCACGCAGCGCGGATGCTGCAGCGTCTCGTCGACCTTCGCGTAGCCCTTGGCGTCGAGCTCGTAGCCCCAGCTGGACGGGTCGTAGCGGCGCTTCTCGGCGTCGTAGCCGGAGAAGATCCCATCTTCGAACCGATACGCCTCGCCCACGATGAACGAGGCGTTCGTGTAATGGCGAACGTACTCGTGCTGAATCTTGTCGTTGGTCAGCAGGTAATTGATCACGCCCCCCAGGAAGGCGATGTCGCTGCCGGCGCGCACTGGCGCGTAATAATCGGACATCGCCGCCGAGCGCGTGAAGCGCGGGTCCACGACGATCAGCTTGGCCTTGTTGTGTTGCTTGGCCTCGATCACCCACTTGAAACCGCAGGGATGGGCCTCGGCGGCGTTGCCGCCCATGATCAGCACGACATCGGCGTTCTTGATGTCAACCCAGTGGTTGGTCATCGCGCCGCGGCCAAACGTCGGGGCCAGACTGGCCACCGTCGGGCCGTGTCAGACACGTGCCTGGTTATCGAATACGAGCATCCCCAGGCTACGCATCACCTTCTGGGTCAGGTAGCCGGTTTCGTTGGACGAGGCCGACGCAGCCAGAATCCCGGTGGTGAGCCATCGGTTCACGGTCTTGCCGTCGGCGTTGTGGGTGATGAAATTGGCGTCGCGGTCGGCTTTCATCAGCTTGGCGATACGCGACAGGGCTTCGTCCCAGGAGACGCGCTTCCACTCGCTGCTGCCCGGCTCGCGCACTTCCGGGTACTTCAGACGGTCGGGACTGTGGACGAAATCCAACAGCCCGGCCCCCTTCGGGCACAGCGTGCCGCGATTGACCGGGTGATCGGGATCGCCCTCGATGTGAATGATCGAGGTCGTCACGTTCTTGGCCTTGTCGCCCAAGCCGTACATGATCACGCCACATCCGACCGCGCAGTAAGGACAGGTGTTGCGCGTTTCGGTGGTGCGTTCCAGCTTGAAATTACGGGTCTCCGCCAAAACTGCGGTAGGAGAAAACCCCAACACAGCCAAGCTCGAGCCGGCCAGCCCCGCCGCGCTCACCCTGAAGAACTGCCTTCGGTTCATGTCCATGAACAACCCCTTGCCCTCATAGGAAGTGCCTCCGGCGCGAAGCCGTTTTGGTTAGTATCGTCCTGAAACGAATCAGGGTCCAGAGAGCGGACCCGCGCATCGAAGTCATGTGCGCGGGATTTCCGAAATGCCGACCGGCGCCTTGACCGTGCGTTGATGTTGCGACGCAGCGCTCTTCTACGAGGGAGGATCGAATGCGACAGGCTTTGGTTGACACGGGCTCATTGTTGCGTGGCACACGCGGGATTACCTCGCCCGTCGCATTGTTCTGGCAGCGTCAGTTCGACCGCTTCGTCGAGCGAATGCGCGCACATGCGATCCCGTTGCGCGTGCGGCTCTGGAACGGCCTGGAGGCCGTGCTGGGCGAGGAGCCGCGGGTGACCTTCACGATCCCCAGCGTGGCGTCCTTGCGACAACTGGTCCGCCCGTCTCTGGACCGTCTCGGATCGGCCTACGTAGAAGGCAAACTGGAGGTCGAAGGAAAACTCAACGACATACTGCAGGTGGCGATCCGGCTCGCCATCCACGGTGCCCCCCGTGCGCGCCGCGGGCCACGGATATTCCGGCACACGCGCGCCGTCGACGCCGAAGCGATCCGCTACCACTACGACGTCTCCAATCAGTTCTACGCGCTGTGGCTCGACCAGAACATGGTGTACTCCTGCGCATATTTCCGCTCGGCACAGGACAGCCTGGACGATGCCCAGATCCAGAAGGTCGACCATATCCTGACCAAGTTGCGCGTGAGGCCCGGCGACCGGCTGCTCGATATCGGATGCGGTTGGGGCGCGCTGGTGATCCGGGCCGCGCAGAAGTTCGGCGCCCGGGCAGTCGGGATCACGCTGTCGCAGAATCAATACGATCTGGCGCGGGAGCGCATCGCGGCGGCGGGCCTTGCGGACCGCTGCGAAGTGCGGCTGGAGGACTACCGGGACGTCACCGGCAAGTTCGACCGGATCGCCAGCGTCGGCATGTTCGAGCACGTCGGCCTGGAAAACCTGCACCTGTACTTCGCCAGGATCCGTGACCTGCTGAACGACGACGGCACCGTGATGAACCACGGCATCACGTCCGGCGATCCGGATTCGGCCGAATCGCCGCTCGGCGCCAGCGACTACATCAACCGCTACGTGTTCCCGCACGGGGAACTGCCACACATCAGCCGTACGCTGTACGAAATGTGCGCCGCCGGACTGGAGCCGGTCGACGTGGAAAACCTGCGCCGCCACTACGCGCTCACGCTGACGCACTGGTCCGAGCGTTTCGAGGCCAACGGGCAGCGCCTGCGCGAAATCGCCGGCGACAAGCGCTGGCGCATCTGGCGCATGTACCTGGCCGGCTGCGCCTACGCATTCGCGCAGGAATGGATGGCGCTGCACCAGATTCTGGCCGTGAAGTCCGGCTCGGGCGCCACAGCTCTGCCGCTGACGCGCGACTATATGTATCTAAGGTAGTCGCTACCTAGACCAGTGCCGCCTTGAACAGGGCCAGCAGCTCCTTCCAAGCCCGCTCGGCCTGGGGCTCGTTATAGAGCACCTTGCCGTCCATAATCGGCATGTCCTTCACGCACCACCCGTGCACCGTGCCCTCGTAGACCTCGATCTTCGCGGGCAGATGCGCGGCTGAAAACGCCTCGGCCAGCGCGGTCTTGGCCTCCGGTTGTCGCTGATCGTCGCTGGCAGCGATCGCGATGTAGAAGCGCGCCTTCATTTTTGGCACCAGCAGGTGCGGGCTGTCGGGCTTATCGGTCACCAGCCCGCCGCCGTGAAACGACGCCGCCGCGCCAATCCGAGCCGGAACGCCGGCGGCCGCCTGCATCGTCATGGTTCCTCCCATGCAGTAGCCGAAGGCGCCCATCCTGGCTTTGTTGTTCACGGCCTCATGGGCATCGAGGAACGCCGCGAAAGCGGTGGCGTCCTGCATCACGCCGTCGTTGGTCAACGCTGCGCGCAGCG
>Ga0307479_10004446_pt1 | contig 12805 bp, 12 predicted proteins | sample atmos_gasesECM4C_FD_203743 | JGI IMG/M metagenome (GOLD analysis project Ga0307479, IMG submission 203743) | Hardwood forest soil microbial communities from Morgan-Monroe State Forest, Indiana, United States - atmos_gasesECM4C_515 | ecosystem: Environmental > Terrestrial > Soil > Temperate...
TTTGGCGGGGCTAAAGATTCAAGTGTCGGGCCGCGCGAAGTGGGCCACGCGGCCATTGATTTCTACACTGACACCAAGATCGTCTATATCGACTACACCGGCCGGAAGCGCGAATCGAGCATCTACTAGCTTCGATTCACGCGCGGCTTTGCGGTTACATCGTCAGCACTACGCGAAATTCGGCTTTACCGCTCATCATGCGGGCGTAGGCTTGATTTACTTTCTCGAGCGGATATTTCTCGATCATCGCGCGCACGCCGGTCATCTCTGCGAAGCGGAGCGTGTCCTCAGAATCGGTGGGGATTCCACCCGCCCACCCCTTGACGCCCTTTTTGCCGAAAAGCAACTGATTAGGCGCCACTTCGATTGGATCCATCGACGCTCCCACAACCACCATTGTGCCGTTCTCACCGAGGCCGCGGACCAGCGCCGACATCGCTTTCCCGCTCGGCGCGGTAGCAAGAATCACGCTCGCGCCGCCAAGTTTCTGCAGCTCCGCGGCAGGGTCAGTCGCGGCGCTGTCTATATAAGCGTCCGCTCCGAGCCTTTTGGCGAGCGCGGCGTTTCCTGACCCACGCCCAACGGCCGCGACTCGATAGCCGAACCTCTTTGCGAACTGAACTCCCAAGTGGCCAAGTCCCCCGATTCCTTGGATGGCTACGAGGTCACTCGGCACCGCACCGCTATGGCGCAGGGAGTTAAACGTGGTAACGCCGGCACACATCAGCGGAGCGGCTTCGGCCGCGTCGAGCGATTCCGGCATCCGCGCCAACGCTTCCACCGGCGCGACCATATATTCCTGATAGCCGCCGTCGTAGCTGATGCCGCAGATCTTCACGTTTGCGCAGTTCACGAAATCCCCGCGACGGCTGGCAAGGCAAGTGCCGTCCTGTCCGCCGTGCCAGCCGACGCCGACGCGTTCGCCCTTTTTCCACTCCTTCACCCCGGCCCCGACTTCATCAATCTCGCCGGCGACCTCGTGTCCGGGAACACGAGGATACGAAATACCGGGAAACAGGCCTTCCTTGGTGATCACATCGCTGTGACAAATTCCGCACGCTTGCACGCGAATCCTCACGGCACCCGGCCCCGGCTGTGGAATTTCCCGCTCCACGATCTCGAAGTCCGCTCCCGGCTTGGGCACCTGCGCGACTTTCATCTTCGGCATCTCTCCTCTCCCGTCTGTTCTTAAGATTTCACAACGCCCTGCTAGAGACTTCGGCATTGGATGCGTTGCGACCGGAAAAGTATTCATTGATCAGGTCAATTCGCAACGAAGCACCTCGCGAGCCAATTGGCCCTGAACGCCTGCAGGCAGCCTCCGCGCGGATGCCGACCTATGGCACAATTACTAGAGGAGATTCCTACGGCCGGACTATTTGACCGCGAAATTTATCTGGACATCGAAACGCTGCGGCTGTCGCACGAGGTGGAGGGCGGCTGGTCGAACATTCGCGCGTTCGGAGTGGCTGTTGCTGTGACCTGGGACAAGGACCACGGCTTCCGGCGTTGGTTTGAGCAAGATGTGGAAAAACTGATGGGAGAGCTTGAAAATTTCACGCTCGTTGTTACTTTCAATGGGAACCGCTTTGACCTCGAAGTCCTGCGCGCCTACGCCCCTATTCATAAGCTTCAGGAGCGCTCGTTTGATGTGCACGACGTGCTCTTCAAGCAGCTTGGGCATCGCGTGAAGCTCGACCAGCTTGCGAAGGAAACACTGGGCAAGACGAAGAGTGGCGACGGATTGAAGGCTGTGGAATGGTGGCGCGCCGGGCAGAAAGACCGCGTGGCGGAATATTGCGAGCAGGATGTGGCTATCCTGCGCGATGTGGTCGAGCACGGACGGGCGAAAGGCTACGTAATGGTTTCCTCGCGCCAGGTGCGCGTGGATTGGGATTGAGCCGCCAAGACAAAATCATGATCGCAGTTTCCTGCTCCCGATGGACTGCGCACGTTACGGCGCTGTTTTTCTCCCTGATCGTTCTCGCATGCGCGAACGCCTCGGGCTCAGGCGGTGAGGGCGATCGCATTCACTGGAGGCAACTCACTGATGCGCAATTGAAGATTGACGGTAAACCTCCGCTCACGTGGAACATCTACGTGCCGGAGAAATCGCATAAGAAAAGCAACCTGGCGTTGGTGTTGCTGGGGCACCGCTACCTGGCGATTGATTTCAAAGCCAAGCAGGTATATCAAGTGCTCCCTTCAGATCTTCAAGCGCAGGGAAAAGATTTCGAGAGCGGAGATCTTTTCCTGGAAAATCGCGTGATCCCAAGCGAGGCGTGGACTGTACGGGACGTTGGGCGTGCCGAACGAATTACTTTCACAATGAAAGACTACGGTCGCGTTGTAGAACTTCTCTTGCACCACACTCCCGACCTGCGAGCCTTCTATTGAGATTCTTAGGCGCGCGTCGCATCCGAGCCCGCCGCGCCGCTGGTTTTCTGCTTCCACGACATGGGCGGCAAGCCAGTGTGAACCTGCTCCATTGTGATGCAGCCGTCCACTGGGCATACCAGCGCGCAAAGATTGCAGCCCACGCACTCATCGTCGATGATCTTCGGGACGTGGACTTCCATGCCGTTTGGATTGCGTTTCCCGTTTCCATTCTTTGTTGGGGCGCGTTCGATGCACTGGTGCGCGCCGTCTTCGCAGGCGACGTAGCAGAGCTGGCAGCCGATGCAAAGCTCGGTGTGAATTGTCGCGATGATTTTGTAATTCAAATCGAGGTCGCCCCAGTCCATGACGTTGGGCACAGCGCGCCCGCGGAAATCTTCGATGCTGCGGTAGCCGTGGTCGTCCATGTAGCCGCCGAGGCCGTCGGCCATGTCTTCGACTATGCGGAAGCCGTAATGCATGGCAGCGGTGCAGACTTGCACCACAGAAGCGCCAAGCGCGATGTGCTCGGCTGCGTCGAACCAATTACCGATGCCGCCGATGCCGACGATCGGAATCTTCACTTTTTTTGCGACGCTCGAAACGAGATGCAGCGCGATTGGCTTAACGGCTGGGCCACAGTATCCGCCGTGCGAAGATTTTCCGGCGACATTCGGCGCCGGCGCGAATGTTTCCAAGTCCACGCCCATCAGCGAATTAATCGTGTTGATCAAGCTGACCGCATCCGCGCCGCCGCGTTCGGCAGCGAGTGCGATGTGCGTAATATCGGTGACGTTGGGCGTGAGTTTCGAAATCACCGGAGTTTTCGCGACCTCCTTCGCCCACGACGTGATCATTTCCGTGTATTCCGGCACCTGCCCGACGGCTGCGCCCATTCCGCGCTCGCTCATTCCGTGCGGGCAACCGAAATTCAGCTCAAGCGCGTCGGAACCGACGTCCTCTGCGCGACGAACGATGTCGTGCCAGGCCTCGCGCTTCGATTCCACCATCAGCGACGCGATCACCAGATGTTTCGGATAGCGCTTCTTCACTTCGGCAATTTCGCGTAAGTTAGTTTCGATCGGGCGGTCGCTGATGAGTTCAATGTTGTTCAGGCCCATCATCTTCACGCCATTGAAATCTACGGCGCCGTAGCGCGATGAAGTGTTTTGTATCGGCTCACCGATCGTTTTCCATACCGCGCCGCCCCATCCGACGTCAAACGCGCGCATCACCTGGCCGCCCGTGTTCGTCGGTGGCCCGGACGCCAACCAGAACGGGTTGGGAGACTCGATGCCGCAGAATTTCACTTTCAAATCGGCCATACGTCACCTCTCAATTTCGTTCTTCGGTGGCGCCACGTCGTGCACCCCGCGCCACAACATCCAGACGACAACCGCAATCATCCCGAGCCAGCCAAGAAAGCGCACGAAGCCGGCGATCCGTATGTCGAGATCGAGCACGCCGAGCTTGCCGAAAAGATAATTCCAATCGTGTATCACGTCCTCCGCATCGCCGATGGTCAGCAGCGGCAAATCCTGCGCGCGCGCGTCGGCCATGTACATCGAGATCGGCAAGAATTGCTCGAACATGAAGAAGAGGCAAAACGCCACTCCTTGCGGCTGCCGATGAAACAGAAAATACGACGCGAGGAGCATCGGAACGAGCAATTGCAGGATCGTTCCGCCAGCCACGCTCACGAATTCGCCGAAAAACCGGAACAGGAGATGGCCGCCCTCGTGAATGGGCACGAACACTCCGTCCATCAAGAGAAGAATTCCCTGCCCGCGCGCCGCCTGATACAAAAACAGGGAGTAAAAAACAAGCCATGCTACGAGTACCGCTTTCGGGACCGGGTCCCAGTCTTCTTCGAGCGCTTCGAGAAATGGCAGCCGCCCAGTCCATGATTCCGGCAGGCGCACGGCCGGCTAATTCTTCCCTCGCGGCGAGCCGAGCGAGGCGTCCATGCTGCGGGCCGCTGCCATGCCTTCGGCCACGGCATCTACAACTTCTTTGCCGCCGTTGGTGCAGTCGCCGCCGGCAAAATATTTCGAGTTGCCGGACTGATGGCGCTCGTTTACGGCGACTGTTCCGTTCGCGCGAATTTCGATACCGGATACTGCGCGGAACAGCTCGGTGACGGGTTTCTGGCCGATGGCGCGGACCACCATATCCACATCGAGTTTGAATTCGGTGCCGGGAACCGGCGCAACTTCACTGCGGCCGCGAGCGCCGACGGATTTCGCTTGCGTATGCACACATTCGATGCCGGCAACTTTTCCGCCGTCACCGAGTATTCGGACTGGCTGAGTGTGCCAGTGGAAAATCACGCCATCGAGCTTGGCCAGGTCGTACTCATAGTGAAACGCAGGCATTTCTTTTTCGCCGCGGCGATAAATCAAATAAACGAATTCGGCGCCCAAGCGTCTCGCGGCCGTGACGACGTCAATGGCCGTATTCCCCGCTCCGATGCACGCGACGCGCCGGCCGATCTCGACTTCCGTGAAGGATTTTACTTTCGTCGCTTCGATGAACTCGATCGCACCGAAGACGCCGCTCAAATTCTGGCCAGGCAATTCGAGGTCCCACGTTTCACCCAGGCCGACACCAATGAATACGGAGTCGTATTCCTTTTCGAGCTGCGCGAACGTAACATCGCGGCCCACTTCCGCACCTTGCCGGAATTCAACACCGAGGCCGCGCACCATTTCCACTTCGCGCAATGAATCCGCGGCGCGCAACTTGTAAGCTGCGATGCCGTAGGTGTTCAAGCCGCCGGGCAATTCGTTGCGGTCGAAAATCGTGACACGGTAGCCGAGCTTCGCGAGCTCAGCAGCGCACGCGAGCGATGCAGGGCCTCCGCCGACGCAGGCGACACGCTTGCCATTAGGCGCGCCGACATGGAAGAGCTGAATTTTGCGGTCCAGCACGTAATCCACGGCGTGACGTTGCAGGCGCCCGATCTCGATTGGCTTGATCCCTTTTTCCACCATCACACAAGCGCCCTCACAAAGCACTTCTGTTGGGCAAACCCGCCCGCAGCTCTGGCCGAGGATATTAGCTTCGAGAATCACACGAGCCGAGCCACGCAGATTGCCGGAGAAGATTTTCTTGATGAATGCAGGAACGTCAATGTGCGTGGGGCAGGCGACGGTGCACGGCGCGTCAAAACAGTAGAGGCAGCGCGCCGCCTCGATGGCCGCTTGCCGCGGCGACATCGGCGGAACAATTTCGGCGAAATTCTTTTCGTACTGTTCGGCGGCCAGCTTCGGAGCGGTTTCTCGGAGCGTCATATGAGCAGGCGTGCGGCACGCGCCGCCCTGGAAAGAAGCCATTCTAGCACTGCGAATCCGCAGAGACGCCAAGCGATTTCATGGGAAAGCTGGGAAGTGGGCAACGCAGCTCAGCTGCGAAAAGCGCCGGAAACCGAGCGTGCCAAGCAGATGCCAAAGGCAGCAGAACCAGTGTAAGCTACAACGCTTCGTAGCATTTCAACGCGGGCTTGAGGAGGGCCACGATCCATGCGCTTTGATACCGTGATCCGGAACGGGACGATCGTCACGGCAACTGACACTTACCCGGCCGACGCGGCGATCCTCGGCGGGAGAATTTCGGCGATTGGCAAAGACCTTCCGATTGAAAATGCCGGAAATGTGATTGACGCGACGGGGCGGTTCGTGATGCCCGGCGGAATTGACGTTCACACACACCTGGACATGCCGTTCGGCGGAACCACCAGCGCGGACGATTTCGAAACGGGAACAATCGCGGCGGCCTTCGGGGGCACGACAACGCTGATTGATTTTGCGATCCAGTACAAGGGCCAGACGCTGCATCAGGCATTCGACACCTGGATGAAGAAGGCCAGCGGCAAGGCGGTGACCGACTACTCTTTCCATTGCATCATCACGGAGCTGGCCGATGCTCAGCTCCAGGAGATGAAGACGCTGGTGCGCGAAGGCGTCCCGACATTCAAACTGTTTATGGCGTACCCGGGCGTGTTCATGCTGGACGATGCTTCGATTTTCCGCGCCATGGACGCCGCGGCCAACAGCGGCGGAATGATTTGCATGCACGCGGAAAATGGCGGGGCAATCGACGTGATTGTGCAGCGAGCTCTGGCGGAAGGAAAACGCGCGCCGAAGTATCATGCGCTCACGCGACCGACTACAGCCGAAGCGGAAGCAACCTCGCGATCCATTGCGCTCGCGGAAATGGCGGGCGCGCCTGTGTACATTGTCCACCTCTCGTGCAACGAAGCGCTCGAAAAGGTCCGCGAGGCGCGCGATCGAGGCTTGCCAACATATGCGGAAACGTGCCCGCAATATCTTTATCTCTCACTCGAAAATATGGATGCCCCCGGATTCGAGGGCGCGAAATACGTTTTCACGCCGCCGCTGCGTGAGAAATGGCATCAGGAAAAATTGTGGCAGGGTCTTGCGAAAGATGACTTGCAGGTGGTTTCGACCGATCACTGTCCCTTCTGCTACAAGGAGCAAAAAGAACTCGGGAAAGATGATTTCACGAAGATTCCAAACGGCGGTCCTGGAATCGAGCACCGTTTGAGCTTGGTGTACAGCGGCGGCGTGCACGGCAATCGTTTTTCTCCCAACCGATTCGTACAGTTAGTCTCTACGGCGCCGGCAAAATTATTCGGCCTTTATCCGCGGAAAGGCACGGTGGCCATCGGATCGGACGCAGATCTGGTCGTGTTTGATCCGAACGAGGAGCAAACCATCAGCGCCAAGACCCACCACATGCGCGTGGACTATTCCATGTTTGAGGGCATCCGCGTGAAAGGCGTGCCGAAGATCGTGCTCTCGCGCGGGCGGACGATCATCGAGAACGGAAAATTTGTCGGTAAACCGGGTGCGGGAGAATTCCTCAAGCGCGAGAATCCCGCAAAGATCTGATCGCGCGGCTAGGGCCGGGAGACGCCCACGACCCAGGGGATTCCCACCAGACCTTCCTTGACTCTCACATCCACCAGATCGCCCGTACTGAAACGGTCATAATCCCCGAGATCGACGGGAATGCGCTCGAAGTGGTTGCCTGCTCTCCAGGAATTTACAATCAGGCGCCGGTTACCCACAGGTCCGTGCATCGCGAATTTTCCAACCACGCGCACTCTTTCAGTTCGTGGCACGCTGCTGTCCAGCGCGCCATTCGCAAGCAAAAGAAGTGCAAGCAGCCATGGCAACGGGACCAGGCCGTAATAAATCCGCTTCAATGCCTCCACTTCGGCGTGGCGCAGTGCGCGCCGCTCAACCCAAATGGCAACTCCCAGCGTGAGAAAGAACATGACCCCGATGAAGATCAGGATTCCATCCAGCTCGAGCGCAGGGTAACGCCCGCTGGCCACGACAAATGCAAGTGCACCGAGCAGAAAGATGGCTGTGTGATTCAGAAGCCTACGGCGTAGGGAGAATTCTGCGGCGGAGGAGCCCAGGCCGCAAACTGCGCAGATATCCGCATCGCGCTCGGCCCCGCAATTCAGGCAATGCGTCATCAGCCCCTTTAACCCTCCAAGTTATCTGATGCTAAGCAGGGCAATCGCATGTGTCAAATCAGACGTACGGGTCCGCACGAATAATTAGACACCGCGAAACCGAAAAATGGCTGACTTGATCGAGACATGACACTGCAGAAGTCTTTCCTAAAGCAGAAAGAAGTGGTGCGCGCTCGAACTCATTGGCGCTATTTCAATTCGCGGACACTCGTGGGCGGGCTGTCGAGGCAAACCATATTCTCGTCACGACCATTCGAGAGCATCTCACAATCAATTTCCTGCGCGCTGCGAATGGCCTCGGTGGAGCTTGATCCGGCCGCGGTGGCGCAGTGCATTCCCCCCTTGAACGTCACGCACACTTCATATTTGAGATGGGTCTGCTGCAATGAAGAGTAGAGCAGCACGCCGATGAGGACGAGGCCGCCCAACCCTATGATCCATCGCATCTGATTTGACTTCTTTGGCATTCGCCTCCGGAGTGCCGTTCGCTGAGCTGCTATGACTTTTCACCGGCATCGGCGCCGGAGCGGCGGGCCAGATCCTGCTTGATGTACTTGCGCAGGTGAGGCGCGAGCGTCTCGAGCGTCAAAACATCCTTCAGATCGCGCAGCGTGAGATTCGGCAGAATCGCACGCACCACATGGGCGGGCGTGTGGACGTTTCGCGCCAACGCGACGCGGACATTGTACTGGCAAGACCATTTGGGATCTCGCGCGATTGCTGCCACCACGCGTTCCGGCAGTCCCGGTTTCGCCAGGACCTTGAGCACTTGGCTTTCCGTAAGAAACGCATTGGCTAGCGCCAGCTTTACTGCCTGCGGATGACCCTCGGCAAGCAGTGCGCCGGCTACGTGCGCCGAGCCGCGGCGTGCCAGCGTGAGTTTTTGCCCCACTGGTACATGTGGCACACGCGTGATGATAATTTCATTGGCCACGCGTCGAATTTCTGCGGGCGCGGAGGGGAACAAACTCAAACGCACAAGATCGAACAGGTAGAGCCGCCGCAGGAGCGCGAGGGAAATTCTTCGCGGTGTGTGAGGGTGCCGGGCAAGCCGCAGGCGGATGCCTTCGCTCGAGGTCCACTTCCCTTCCGAAGCCACGGCGGTCAGCACGCTTGCGGGGAGATCGAGGCGCTCGAGCATCTGGCAGACGTGCGGCTCTTCGACGTGCGGATTCTCAAGCAGCGCGAGGAGAGCGGCTTCGTCACCTTCGAGGAGGTCTTTTAATTCATTTCCGGAGGCAGCCCGCGCTTGATGGCTGCGCGATCCGATTTCATCCGGCATGAGCCTTTCGCCGTCCTAGACGAATCGCGAGCTGCGCTGCTGCTTCCGCCGGCTTCTCCTGCAAGCTGAAGACACGGGCGCGAGGCGCGACACGCTCGAGTCCCGAATCAATCGCCGCGTCAAAGAATTTGCTGCGGCCGAGCGCTCCTCCGGCCTTTGCGACAGGCACTTCGCGTTCATCCATTTTCAGTTTCTTGAGAACGCTCCCGGCGAGCTCGGCCAGGGATTCAGCAGCGGCGGACAGAATTTCGCACGATACCGGATCGCCCTTGTCTCCCAGGGCTGCAACGAGCGGAAAAATGCGTGGGAAGACATCATCCGGATTCTTCACCACCCAATCGAGCACGCGGTTCCAATCTTTGCATCCGAGCCACTTAAGCACTTGCTCCGAGAGCGCTGTTTTCTCTCCGCGCCCCTCTTCCGCACGCACGACGGCCGCAAGTGCACGCCGGCCAATGTCGAAGGCGCTTCCTTCGTCACTAAACCATGGGCCGCGGCCGCCGGCGCGCGCGATCTTTCCATCGGCGTCGCGCCCATAAGCTCCCGAGCCCGTGCCCACGACAAGTATGATCCCCTCGACATCCCCAACTGCAGCTTGCAAGGTGATGGCCAGGTCTGTGGTCACGCTCACCGCTGCGTTTGGGAATCCGGCCAGCAGAAACGTGGCGATGCGCTTCGCCACGGCTTCGCGTCCGGCGCCGCCGATTCCCGCACAGATCCCAAGGATGTCGCTGGACTTGATATGTTGCCGTTCCAGCACCATGTCGGCAGCATCGCTTAGCGTGAACCATGCCTTGGCATACCCTGCGCGTAGCGGATTCGATGGACCGGCGGTGGCTCGAGCGAGTACGGTGCCCGCCGCGTCCACCAAAATGCAATCGGTCTTCGTGCCACCGCCATCAAATCCGAGGTAGTAGCCGCCGTCGGCCGCCTGTTTTTCCTGTGGCATTCGTTTCACCTTGCTTGACAGTATTCGGAGCGGGCAGTTAGCATCGCGCGACTCGCCGGGCGCGGCGCAATGCAAATCAGCCCAATTGATTTCGCCATTCTGGTTCTCTATCTAGCGGGAATCACGCTGTTCGGCGCCCGCTTTCGGCGCGGCCAGAAAACCCTCCGCGATTATTTTCTCGGCGGCCGGACTGCGCCCTGGTCGGCGCTGGCGCTCTCGATCGTGGCGACGGAAACTTCGACGCTCACAATTATCTCGACGCCCGGAATCGCCTACGGCGGAAACCTCGGCTTTCTGCAACTTGTGCTGGGCTACCTGGTCGCGCGCGTAATACTTTGTGTGGTGCTGATCCCGCAGTACTTCCAGGGCGAATTCTACACGGCTTACCAGCTTCTAGAGAAGCGATTTGGAGCGCGGATGAAATCGGCTGCCGCAGTCATCTTTCTTGCCACACGCGCGTTGGCCGAAGGCGTGCGTATTTCGGCGATCGGCAAGGTGGTGAGCGTTGCGTTCGGCACTGGCGAGCGCGTTTCGATTTTGATCGTCGCCGTGCTCACGCTTTTTTACACTTTCGAGGGCGGAATGCGCGCAGTCATCTGGACCGACGTGATCCAGTTCACGCTCTACCTGACCGGCTCGATCGTCGCGTTCTTTTTGCTACTGCACAAAATTCCCGGAGGATGGTTGGAAGTGACGCACGCAGCGGCAGCCGCTGGGGGAAAGCTGCGTGTCTTCGATTTCGCTTTTTCGCTCACGCAGAGCTACACGTTTTGGTCCGGAGTGCTGGGCGGGACATTCTTGACGATGGCCAGCCACGGCACAGACCAGACTTTGGTGCAGCGATTGCTGGCGGCGCGCAACGAGCGCGACAGCAAGAAAGCCCTGCTCGCCAGCGGCGTAATTGTGTTCGTGCAATTCGCGCTGTTCCTCGTGATAGGTGTGATGCTGTTTGTGTATGCGCAGTCCCACTCATTGCCGGTGCCGGGCGGCGACCCTGATCGCATTTTCCCGCAGTTCATTGTGCACGACATGCCCGCTGGACTTACCGGCCTGGTGCTCGCTTCAATCTTTGCGATTGCGATGTCGAACGCAAGCGGCTCGTTGAACTCACTGGCATCCTCCAGCATCATAGACTTGGGCACGCAGCGCGTGGATGCGGCAAATCCGCTCTGGCGTTCGCGGCGAATGACGCTTGTGTGGGGGGTGGTACTCGCTCTGCTCGGCTTGATTCGCTGGGGGCCCGTGCTGGTCGCCGGTCTGACCATCACGTCCATCACGTATGGAGCAACGCTTGGTGTGTTTCTGCTCGGCACGTGGAACCGGCGCGCAACCGAGAATGGAGCACTCGTGGGGTTTCTGGCAGGACTCGTTTCGTTACTCGCCGTTAAGCTCTTCACGCCGCTCGCGTGGACGTGGTACGTGTTGGTGGGGACAGTCATCACGTTTGTGATCGGGTCACTCGCGAGCCTCGCTGGAGGCAGTCCAACGCATTCGGGCACAAGCACGAGCCCATCGCCTCAAAGCTAAGAGAGACGGAGCAAATCTATCGAGACTTCGCCGAGTCCGAAAGAGCGGCTCGACCTGATTCGCGGCCTCGGTCCTTGGGCGGCGTCGGCGATCGTTGTCGGTACGATGATCGGCACAGGAATTTTCCTGAAGCCGAGTGAGATGGCTGCGGTCGGCGGTTCGGTTAGCATCGTCTATGCCGCGTGGATTGCTGGCGGGCTGCTCACTCTTTTTGGAGCGCTCTCATTTGCTGAACTCGGCGCGGCGTTACCAAAAGCTGGGGGCCAGTACGCATATTTGCGAAAAGGCCTCGGCCCGGTTTGGGGTTTTCTTTTCGGCTGGATGCACTCAACGGTTGGCGAGTCGAGCTCTGCTGCTTCTATCGCTGCTGGTTTTGCACGATTCTCGGGTTTCGTCATCCCGGCTCTGGCCCTCCCCATTTTTTCATGGCATATGACCAACCCCATTACAGGTAAACCTTACGATTTCGTATTCACCTGGGCGCAACCGACAGCAGTCGGAGCGATCGCACTCTTCACGTTCATCAACTATCTCGGCGTGCGCCTAGGCGGAGGCGTGCAGGTGGGGCTCACCGTCGTGAAGATCGCGGCTGTACTCGCAATTGTCGCAGCAGGGTTTTGGTTCGGTCATGGGAGCATGGAACACTTTCATCCGTTTGGGCCGCCGAATGCAGGCGCCGGAGCATTGACCTGTTTCCTAGCTGCGCTCGCGGCCTCGCTCTGGGCTTACGACGGCTGGGAGGATCTTAATCGAGTTGGTTCGGAGATCCAAAATCCGCAGCGAAACATTCCTCTGGCGCTGATTGGCGGGACACTCCTTGTGGCAAGCATTTACCTCCTCTTCAACACGGTCTGCTTTTTCGCTCTGCCGTTTGCGAGCGTCGTTGCATCGGAACACGTTGCGTCAGACGTGGTCGAGAGTTTTGCAGGGCATGGCGCCGCTTTCTGGATCACGTTGGCGATGATCGTGTCGTCACTCGGCACGCTCAATTCCTCGCTGCTCAGCGGCGCGCGCGTGCCCTACGCAATGGCCCGCGACGGGCTTTATTTCCAAGTCACCGGCATTGTGCATTCAAAGTTTCGCACGCCGGGCGGCGCGCTCGTTTTTCAAGGCGTTCTGGCCGGCTTGATGGCGCTGACGGGCACTTTCGAGGAGCTGACAT
>Ga0307479_10004448_pt1 | contig 12801 bp, 12 predicted proteins | sample atmos_gasesECM4C_FD_203743 | JGI IMG/M metagenome (GOLD analysis project Ga0307479, IMG submission 203743) | Hardwood forest soil microbial communities from Morgan-Monroe State Forest, Indiana, United States - atmos_gasesECM4C_515 | ecosystem: Environmental > Terrestrial > Soil > Temperate...
TTCAAATGCGGCGACTTCGACTTCATCCTGCCAGTTGTCCCCCGGCGTTGCTTGTCGTCTAACCTTTTCCCATGCCCAACGCAAATTGAGTTGGTCAGTCAATTCCTCCGCGAAGGATGTCATTATATCCCTCTCATTTCGGCGACTACTTCTCCCACGTCCTTCCCGCTTGGAAGACAAACGATGCGAACTGCCTTGCCACGCGCCGCAAAGAGGCTTGAAATACTACGACGAAATCTTTCACCCCCCTCGTCACCATCCGGCGCCAACACGACATCGTATCGCATGAAGTAGTCCACCCACTCGGGTCGAAACGAAGTCGCGCCAAGAATTCCAATGGCGGGGATACCTTGTCCCTCCAAGGTCAACGTGTCGGGCACGCCTTCGCAGACGTGTATCACCGACCCGGTGGGCAGCAGGCGGAGTCCGTCGATGTTGTAGAACGGTTTTGCGATACGGTACGGATTTAAATATTTGGGCTCCTTGTTGAAGCGTCTCCCCTGCAGAAAGCTAACAGTGCCATTCACACGAAAAGGGAAAAGCACGGTGTAGGACGTCCAGATCAAACTCTTGGGACGCCCTCTTTCTCCCCAGGCTAGGCCACTTTGTAAAACACGTTCTGGTCCAAAGGAATCAATGAGCAGGCGAAAGGCTTGGCTGGGATTGACAAGCTCACGCACCTCAAATTTATTCGCGGTCTTCGGAGGAATTCCATGATCGCGGAGATACCTCAATCCTACGGCGTCAGAAACCGCACCGCACCATCCTGCCAACCACGCGTATAGCTCAGGATCTGGAAAAAAGTTCTCCTCTTGGTCTGAGGATGGCCGAATGGGCTTTGGGGCAGTTCGGCTCCACTGGTCTGTACTTCCTTTTTGGCGAGAGTCTCGCCGGTTCCGTTCACGCGGCAAATTAACCTTGAACTCATTTGCCAACCACTCTAATGCGCCCTTAAAATCGCAGTCGAGTACATTCACTACTAGCTCAATCGTGTCTCCATAGAGTCCACATCCATAGCACTTCCAACGGTTCTTCGCGGGCATAAACGACAAGCTGAGTGTCCGTTTGTCATGGCCGCCGAAGCACTTGGCCTTGTTGCCTTTCAAGACATTTAGGCCCAGCCGTGAGGCTACCTCCTTTATGGGCAATCTCTTGATCTCATCCAGATCCATTCTCATCGACTCGTCTCCAAACGAAACTCAGCGTCCTTGTCTCTTAACGTCGTCAAGGTGCGAGCAATCCCGGCCCCGAGACAATCACTTCGGACGGCCGCGCCATGAGCCGCCTTTTGGTCCATTGCAGAGCATGAGTGGAGGATACCACTGTTATAAGTGTCGAGCATAAAAGCGGTGTTGGATTTGGAGGGCCGTCTGATCGAGTGGATCGCCTTCGGCAAGCAGGCCCACTGTGCAAGGCCACAAAACAACCCGCCAGGGCCAGGCGGCGGTCTTTGTGGCCCATAGAGTATGTAATCTCTCACCGAGGTCCAGTTGGTGGCCGTCACACCAGGTATGGCGGCTTTCAACACTAGACACTCGAAGGTAGGCTGTGAACAAGGGAATGGTTCCTGATGTTCAGTTCTTCGCACTTAGATGCCGTACAATCTTAGAGCTTGCTCCACACGTTCCATATTGACGTGGTGCTCCCTGAGAATTTGTAGATATCCGAGCTTATCCCCCAAACACAGCTTGTGGTCCGCCTGGAGCTTATATCCGTGGCAGGTTCCGCAGATACATTGCAGATTTTCCCGACGGTCCGGATTCCCTGCTCTCAACTTCCGGATTAGCCTGGCCGGAACGATGTGATCCACGTGACGACTCACTCCTAGGTTCTTGAAATCGACACCACACGTCTCGACCTCGCAGTTCCCCTTCAACGCCGATGCGCGATGGTTTTTCCAGCCTTTGCGACTGGGGGATGTTCCCGGCCATTTCCGGTCCACACCTTCCCAACGTACCGGCTTCTCTTGCGTCCTGAATCGTGCCTTGCAAAATTGGCACCGACGATAGCGGTAAGTTTTGCTGCGGCGATCCAGAATTCTTGAGACTTCCGTTTGTCCATTCTTGCAGTAGGGACAACGCATGGTGAACCTCCTTATCCTTCGAATAATCTCGTTGAGAACAGCGCGGCTGGGAGAAGATCCGGGAAACGACGGGTAACTCAAACCTCCTCGCTAGAACTGCGAGGTGATGAGGAATTGGGATATGCTTCTTAGCGGCACTTGAGTTTTGAGGTTGTCTTTGTGCCGGCTCTATTTCACGCTTGACAAACATATGTTATAGGGGTATAGCATAAGTGAAGACATATTCTACGAAGCAAGCTGCGAGACAAGCTGGAATTCACTGGGTGACCTTGCTCAGATGGCAGGCTGATGGAAGGGTTTCAGCGTCCGAAGAAATCGGGATGAACGGCGGTAAGCACTGGCGGTGGACTTCCAAGGATATCGTCAAGATTAAGAAATACAAGAAGGAGCACTTTCGCGCTGGCCAAGGTCGAAGGAGCAAAAACGCGGTAAAAAACAAAGTGACGTAGCGGGACGCGCAGGTGCGACTAACACCGAACGCGCCCCTAACCACAATCGCACGACTGAGGTGCAACGATGGCTGCAGAAGAAGTTATCTATTTTCAATTCCGGGCGCAACTTCCCCAGCGTCCCAATCTCCTGACGGTTTTCCCACCTGAGCCGGTTGCAGAACCCCCTCCCTAGTTGAAACGGAAGTACCTTTTGTCCCACGCGGCGAGAGTTTGAGCCTTTAAGCCATTTGTGTGTCCAATCGCCACCCTGAATGTGCTTCGAAAAGTGGTTAAGGAGCAAAGAAATCCGAAGCCTAATCCTCGGATAGCCGAGAATGGAGCAGGAACGATGAAGGCTGACCCCTATTCCGAGATCTACCTATGGAATCTCAACATGGACCGATTGGTTCGGGTGCTCCAGCGTTTGGAGCTCCATTCGATTCTTTCGAAGCGAGAGTTGAAAGGATACGAGATCCGGTTGGAAGAAATCCGTGCTGGATTGAATGCCGATTTTTGCGAAACCATGGCGGGGCGTGAACGCGCCGATGAATTTCGGCTTTGGAGCTGGCGAACCGCGTTAGAAGGACAAACCGAGAGGCCGAACTGAGCTACCTTCTACGGTTGCTAACGCTTTTCCTACCTCAAACAAGAAAGTTTCCCCGATGTCCACACTGTCGACACCATGTGGTTTCGATGCCCCCACCAGAAACATCGTTGACAGACACCAATCTGGTTGCGAATAGACCTTGTGCAGCGTAAGCAAGAGAGCGCGGAATGGGAGAATGGAAGGCACAAATAAGCCTGAGGGTCCCACAAGCTCTGCGAGCTGAACTGGAGGAGTTTGCTGCCCGCGAGAGGCGAAAGCTCGGCAATCTTTCCGAACTCATTCTCGAATGGGGCTTCGAACAGCTCAAAGCGGCTGGCTCGACGGAACGATTGCTGAAATACAAGATTCGCTTGCCAGACACTCCGTCAAGTCGTCCGGAGCGCCCAAAATGACATTTCAGCAAGGGTTCTACCAGGCGAACGAAGATTCCTGCGGATCTCCCCCCGACATCATCCCAAACATTTTTTCAGGGCGCCACGGCTGAATTTGCCCTTGACGGGCATGACGGCCTAGGTGGGCAGGGCAGGATTCTCGAATACCGCCTAGTAATCACCGCCACTTTTTGAGTTGGTTCGAAGGAATGGGCGCGGTCGCACTGATTCACCAAGAGCGGCCAGCGTTCCGAAAGTCAGCAGGAGGACAGTTGGACTCGTGGGTCGCACCAAAGTTCCCGCTATTGCCTCTTTCCGAGACCCGGAACGAGGTGCAGGAACCCGTCACGGCAAATCCAACCCGAGAGCTGTCGGACGACGCCTTGCTACGGCGTATGGCTGAGGGCGATCAGGAAGCGCTCGGATGTCTGTTCGAACGCTACGAACGCGTCGTTCGCAACGTGGCAGGCCGCACCCTGAGAGACTCGGCAGAAGCAGAGGATCTCGTCCAGGACTTATTCCTCTTCCTCCAGCGAAAGTCTGCCATCTTTGACAGCTCCAAGTGCTCTGCCCGCTCCTGGATCGTCCAGATGACGTACCACCGTGCCATTGAACGGCGCCGTTATCTCGCTACACGCCAGTTCTATTCGCGCACGGGGATTGAGAACACAGCCAATCACGTGGTCGGAAATCCGACCGGAGAGAGCGATTATTCCGCAGAAGCCGTATTTGGGCGTAATGGTCTGAACAAGGTGCTCGAATCCTTGTCCGAGGACCAGCGTGAAACCCTCCGCCTGCACTTCTTCGACGGCTATACCCTCTTGGAAATTAGTCAGAAGCTTGGGCAGCCCCTCGGAAATGTGCGGCACCACTATTACCGGGGACTGGACAAGTTGCGAAAGCAAATGTTTGGGAATAATGTGCCGGTAGATCAACGTCATGGGAAATAAAAGAGACCATCGGAACGACAACGGGTGGTCAGAGCCGGGACCACATGAAAAATTCCTGGAGCTGTGCGCCATCTCGACCTCGGGCGACCTGACGGAACAAGAGCAGAAGGACCTCCAAGCGCACCTCGCGGAATGTTCGGATTGCCGACAAGCGTTGAAGGAATTCGAAGCTGCCACCGATATCGGCATACCCCTGCTTCATTCCCAACTGTGTGGCCGTGACTCCATCGAGCCTGACTCCATTCCGGGCGAAGCGACCAAGATGGCACCGGCCCCTGCGTCAGAGGAAAACAAATCGGTACGCAGCCCACGAGAACCCATAGACCAAGGCAGTCGACCGGGATTCGCGTATCGGAACGGCCACCGCCTGACGCCCGTCAATTGGAATTACGTGTGGATGCCATTTGCGGCTGCCGTCCTACTTACGGCCGCCTTGGGTATTTACTCGTTTCAAGTGGGCAAGCAGAAGGGCCAGGAGAGCGACCGGGCGCAACCAAGCTCGCCTGATACCAGGATAGATGCACTCGAACAAAGGATCAGCGACGCCGGCCACGACCGCGAAGTCCTGAAAGCGGAAGTCGCGGACCGGGACCGGACGATCGCCGACCTGCGACGTCAGCTCGTAGAGCAGTCTGCTGCGCTAACCGACATGAAGGGCGCCCAGATCGAATTGCAACATTCTCTCCAGAATGACGCAGCTGCGAAGCAGCAAACGGCTCAGGAACAGAGCAATCTTTCGCAAAGGTTGGATGCCGCACAATCTTCGCTGCAGAAGACCCAGGCGGAACTCGATTCTCTGCGGCAGCAGCGCGCGCTTGAGCAAGGGCGCTCGGACGGTCTGGCGGCTCAGATCCGAGAGCTTCATGGTCAGCTTCGCGACCGCGAGGAAGAGCTTGGCAAAGAGCAGGAATTGCTCGCCCACGACCGGGATATTCGCGAGCTCATGGGAGCTCGCGACCTGTACATCGCCGAGATCTATGACGTTGCGCGAGACGGGCAGACGCAAAAGCCGTATGGCCGGGTCTTCTACACCAAGGGAAAGTCTCTGGTTTTCTACGCGTATGATCTCGACCAGCAGGACGGGTACAAAACCGCCAGCACCTTTCAGGCTTGGGGCAGCCACGGTCTCGACAAGCAGCAAGCGACCAGCCTTGGCATCTTCTATCAGGACAACGCCGCGAAGAAGCGCTGGGTCGTGAAGTTTGATGATCCGAAAAAGCTGGAACAGATTAACGCCGTCTTCGTGACGGTCGAACCAAATGGCGGAAGCCACAGGCCAAGCGGAAAGCCGCTCCTCTTTGCCTACTTGAAAGTCGATCCGAATCATCCCTAATTCGGATTTTCTTCCGTGGTCAATCCATATGAAATTACCCGCTGGCCGAGGCAGTGGTACAAACTCCGCATTCTCTCGCGTAGACCGTGTAAGTGTGTCCAAATCCGGCTGCGACGGGAGATACAACGTGCGTAAAATCAGTTTCCTTCTAATCCTGAGCCTCCATTGCCTTGCCGGCGCGCTCGGGCAGTCTCCGAATGCAACCATCAATGGAATTGTTCTTGATGGTTCTGGTGGGGCAATCGCCGGCGCCGAAGTTTTGGTCGTGAATGACGCGACGGGCCTGCAGTACAGCACCAGGACGAATGGGGAAGGAATCTACGTTGTGCCCAACGTTCCGCCGGGACACTATCGCATCCAGGTATCGAACAGCGGATTCAAGACGCTCATCAAGCCCGACGTTACCTTGAATGTTCAGGACGCCTTGGCGATCAATTTCACGCTGCCGCTCGGCGCCATGTCTGAGATCGTGACGGTCACGGGAGGCGCGCCCCTGATCAACACGGAATCCGGTGCGGTCAGCACCGTGATCGACCGCCAGTTCGTTGAGAACCTGCCTTTGAATGGCAGAAGTTTCAACACGCTGCTTCAACTGACACCCGGTGTCGTGATTGCCGCGAACGGGGGCAATGTGACCTCTCCGGGCCAGTTCAGCGTCGCTGGACAGCGCACCGACGCCAACAACTTTTCCGTGGATGGAGTGTCCGCGAATTTTGGCGTCGTCGCCGCGCCGAGTTTGGGCGCTTCCGGGACGGGTACAGCACAGGCCTTCAGCGCGCTCGGCGGGACGAGCAGCCTCGTCTCCGTCGATGCTTTGCAAGAATTCCGCGTGGAGACCTCGTCGTTTGCGCCGGAATTTGGCCGGTCTTCCGGCGGCCAGGTCGTTCTCACCACCCGCTCAGGAACGAACGCCTTCCACGGTGGCGTTTTTGAGTATTTCCGGAATGACGTCATGGATGCGAACGACTGGTTTGCGAACGCCGCGGGAGCGAAACGGGCGCCCGAGCGGCACAACGACTTCGGCGGTTTCCTCGGCGGCCCCATTCTCAAGGACAGAACCTTTTTCTTCTTTTCCTATGAAGGAGCCCGTTTGCGGCTCCCTCAAACCTCGGTGCTCCAGGTGCCCTCGGCCGACGCGCGGACCAACGCTCCTTCCGCCTTGCAGCCCTACTTGAGTGTTTACCCCGTCCCAAACGGCGCGGTGTCTCCCGGAGACTTCACCGCCCAATTCACGGGGACCTATTCAAACAGCGCCACGCTGAATGCCACGAGTATCCGGATCGATCACAGACTCAACGACCGATTCTCGATCTTCGGGAGATACAACGAGGCGCCTTCGAGCACTGTAGAGAGAGCTTATGCGTTGACCACGCAGCGGACAACGGAAGTGGATACCCGCACGGTCACCGCTGGAATCGACATGGCATTCGGCCCGAGGCTAGCAAATTCGGTTCGGGGGAATTACTCCAGCCAGAACGCGAGCCAAAATGATGCGTTCAACACGTTTGGAGGGGCGAGCCTGACGTCTCCCTCGGTATTTCTCGGAAGTCTTTTGCCGGGAAACAGCAATGTGTTTTTCACCTTCTTCGACGCCGCGACATTTGCCCTGGGCCGGGTCGTAAACAGCCAAACGAAACAGGCCAATTTCGTCGATGACCTGACCGTTTCCTTGGGCCGGCATCACTTGCAGTTCGGGGGAGACTTCCGCGCGATCTATCTGGATGCGAATCCGGAGCGCTACGGATTGTTTTATTCCGCAGCCACCGTCCAAAACTTCCTCTCCACATCGCAAGCGAACCTTTCCGTTTCCGGGATCTTGCCGTCGCGGCTCTTGGCTAGAGCTTTCTCGGCCTACGCGCAGGATACCTGGAGAGTTTCGCCCCGGGTCACATTGAACTACGGCTTACGTTGGGAGCTGAGCCCTGCGCCAGATCCTCTGGACAGCACTAAGTTGGCGGCATGGAATAACGTGTCTACGCCAAGCATGCTTTCCCTGGCGCCCGCGGGAACGCCGGTATGGAGCACCACTTATGGAAACTTTGCGCCGCGTTTTGGCATGGCCTACAGAATCACGCAAAAGGGAGATTTTGTGCTTCGTACCGGAGCAGGCATCTTCTACGACCTTGGTCTCGGTTCGGCGGCCGGGCTCACGGCGTCCTATCCCAACCTGGCGTTTGCCTTTTCTCCAAACATCACTCTTCCCTTCCCGGACGTCACCCCCTACTTGCCTCCCACTCCCTCGCTGCAGCCACCATATCCCAACGGCGCAACCGGGTTTTCACGCAATCTGAGCCTGCCACGCTCTTACCAGTGGAATGTCGCACTGGAGAAGACATTTGGCGAAAAGCAGGTGCTCTCCGTGACCTACCTCGGTCAGGCGGGGAGGAATTTGCTCCGCCAGGAAGCCTTAACCAATCCGAATGCGAATTTTGCCGGGGACTTCGTGTTCACCGCGAATAGCGCGCGATCGAACTACAATGCGCTCCAGGTTCAGTATCGGCGCCCTCTTTCAGGCCGCCTACAAGCGCTCTTGAACTATTCCTATTCCCACTCTCTCGACAACGCTTCGAACGATGTCGCTGCCGCAGTGTCAAACACCGTAATCTCCGCTGCGAATGATTACGCCTCGTCGAGCTTCGACGTCCGCCAAAGCTTTTCGGGGACTCTGACGTATTCCATACCTTCCGCTGCCAAATCCGGCTTCCTGTCCTTATTCACAAGGGATTGGTCGATCGACACGGTCGTTGTTGCAAGAACGGGATTTCCGTTCAATGGGGTCGTCTTTCTGGCTTCTCCCGATCCCTCCGGTTTCGCCCTCTCCCGGCCAGACCATGTGTCGAACAAACCTTATTGGATAGCAAATTCAGCCGCTCCCGGAGGGAAGAGCTTGAACCCGCTTGCGTTCTCCGCACCTTCCACGCCAAGGCAGGGCACGGAAGGGCGAAACGACATTCCAGGCTTCGGGCTGACGCAAGTTGACTTGTCCCTCGCGCGGAGGCTCCCGATGGGGGATCGGGTCCAGTTACAGTTTCGTGCCGACGCTTTCAACGTGCTGAATCACCCCAATTTCACGAACCCCGAAGCGCTTGTCGAGTTTGGCCCGTTTTTCCTGCAGTCTCTCGAGATGCTGAACCAGGGCCTCGGTGGATTGAACCCGCTGTTTCAGGAAGGCGGTCCGCGGTCGTTGCAGCTTTCCTTGAAGCTGACCTTCTAAGCCAAATCGAACGAGCACGCTATGCGCCCGGTGCTCACCAGGCCCATAGGATTCGTGCGCGCATGAGGAGACAATCTTGATTCCGAGAAAATGGCGCTATTTGCTGACGGTCGGCCTGACCATGAGCGGAGCCTGCCGCGCCCTGCCGACGCGTTCGGAGGGCTCCAGGACCGTTACCGGCAAGCGTCCGGTCACCGTGCGGGATGCGATCGCCATGACCAGGCTCGGACTCCCGGAAGAAATCCTAAGCAGCAACCTCAAGGATCGAGCAGCCATCTTTTCTCCGGATCGCGAACGGTTTCTTGTCATCCTCAAAAAAGGAAACCTCGAGCACAACAGCAATGAATTTTCCGTGCTTCTCTACGACACAGCGGCCGCGATGAAAACTCCGGCGGCGAGAGTTTTGTTCACGATGTCGTCAGCTTCAAATCATGAGGCGATTCGCGACATCAAGTGGCGCAAGGATGGCGCGGCCTTCTTCTTCCTCGGAGAAAAGCCAGGTGAAAAGACCGCACTCTATCGATTCAGCATCGCGAAAAACCTCCTTGAACGCGTGACGCAACACCGCACGCCCGTGGTCGCATACGATATGAGCGCGGACGGGAAAACGATCCTCTTTGAGGCAGATCCGTCGATTCCCGGGGGCTGCCGGCGAATTTCTGCTTCGAGGAATGGTGTCGTCATTACGACACAGAGCCTCGTCGATCTCTTGGGCCCGGGATGCAGGGAAGAGTTCATGGCCTCAAAGAGCGAGGGGCAAGAGTTGTTTGTAATTCGAAACGGGGCGACGGAACAAAGCATACCGATGGAAGACGTCCTCTATCAGCTCGACGACTGCGTTTCCCTCTCTGCCGATGGTCGCTATGGGCTGGTCGAAGTGGCGGTTCGCAACATTCCCCGTGTCTGGTCTGAATATCAAGCAACCTGGCTGCAACAGGCGATTCATGGCAGACGCAAACCAGGCGAGGTGGAAGCCGCTCTCGAACGCCGCATGCTTGTGGACACGGACACGCTCGCGGTTCGCCCTCTATTGAACACCCCTGTCGACGTTAAGTGTGATCGGATCTCCTGGCTTCCGGACGGGACGTCGGTCGTCCTCTCCGGCGCATTTCTGCCGCTCGACAGCTCCATCGACGATGCCGAAAAGCGAAGTCGAGAAGAAACAAGCTTTGTCGTCGAGATTTCGATACCGGGCAATCGGATTCAAAAAATCAGCTCCGGAGTTATCTGGATCAAACACATGGACCGGAAATCGAAGCGGCTCACACTTGCGAGATTTGGCGTGGGAGTGAACCAGGAAACCGTCCTATTCGAAAAAGATGGAGACGAGTGGAAACAGGTGTCGAGCTGGTCAGAAGAAGCCATCGCCGGCAGCGGGCTTCACGTTGTGGTGAAAGAAGACGCCAATACACCGCCAAAAATTTATGTTCAGGATCCGTCTACACATGCAGAAACGATGCTTCTCGACCTGAATCCATGGCTGGCAGATCTCGCCCTGGGTCGAGTGGAAGTCATCCGCTGGAAAGCGAAAGACGGCCATGAAGTGATGGGTGGACTCTTCTACCCTCCGGATTATGTCCCTGGGCAAAGTTACCCCCTCGTGGTTCAAACCCACGGCTTCCTGGATCATAAGTTTTATATGGACGGACCCTGGAGCAGTGGTTTTGCCGCCCGCCCGCTGGCCGCGAGGGGGATCATGGTTCTTCAGGTGGGTTATCCTACGGTGGAGTCCGAGAATCGGTTCCTCAATACGCCCCGGGAAGCGCCGGAGGCGATGGCCACATTCGAGGGCGCCATCGATTACCTCAACGAACGGAAGTTGATTGACAAAGATCGCATTGGCATTTTGGGCTTCAGCAGAACCGTTTTTACCGTGGGCTACACGTTGACCCACTCGCAGTATAGGTTCGCCGCCGCCACGCTCGCCGATGGAATGACGGGCGGTTACATGGGGCTCATGGCATTTCCGAACGATTGGAACACCCCAGGGCTCAATGGCGGACTGCCCTTTGGCCCGGGACTGCTCTCCTGGATCGCAAAGGCTCCTGAGTTCAACCTCGATAAAGTGACGGCACCCGTGAGGCTGGAGGCGTACTACCCAGGATCCATCCTAGGCCTCTGGGAGTGGTTCACCGGTTTGTCGCTCGAAGGCAAGCCCGTTGAATTCCTCTACCTCCCAAACGCGTCACACCTGCTCGTGAAACCTTCCGACCGGCTTGCCTCGCAGCAAGGAAACGTGGACTGGTTCTGTTTTTGGTTGAAGGGGGAGGAGGATCCGGCCCCGGCGAAAAAGCAGCAGTATGAACGCTGGCGGCAGCTCCGCCGCCTGGAGGTCGAGCGGCATCCATCCGGCCAACCCGCCACTGGAGAAAATCTCGGGGCGCACTGAACGGGCGCGCCCCGAGCCGAATCTACTCATCGCACTGATAGGCGGCGGTCGTTCCGCGCACTGGGTTGAGCGGGTGGCCGTCATTCTTGGTGATGTCCGTCTTCTCGCCGCGAACGGCGGAAGCAGCAGAGGCAACGGATACTACTTTTGGCTTTGTGTATTCCATTCTCATTCACCTCCTTTCTTTGTGAATTTTCCTGCGCAAGGAAATCGGACTCACGTGGAAAGGCAACAGCGGTTGATTGAGGCGCCCGCCATTCCATCCGCGCACGGGACTATTCATCGCTTGCGTATGCAGCGGTGGTTCCGCGATGAGGCATTTCGGGCACCCCATCGTAGATGGTGATGTCCGTTTTCATGCCATGAATCGCGGAAAGGGCTTCAGAAACCGGAAGCAACTCGGGCTTGCTGTATTTCACTGGTATCACCTCCTTTCTTTTTGGGTTGTTCTCAGCTGAGAGATTTGCCAGCCCCGCGTATCCGCGCCTGCTTCCTCGGAGAAACGAGGCTGCTGACTTGGCTTTGCCTTACTTGGAAAATCTGAAAGGATGTTCCAACCTTCAAGGCCTCTGACCCAGTTCTCGAGCCCAAACAACCTGACCAGCGGAAACAGGGCCACGCCGTCATCCGACTGCAATCTCGAAAGCTCCGCCCGCAGCACGTCTGGATTGACAATCTGGAGTCGCGCGAGCGACAGGTGATCCGTTTCGGAGGTCAGTTTCGGAAGCTCCGCCCTGATACTCAGAAGAGGCCCCCGCTCCACGAACGCTTTTCTCTTCCGCTCGAGAATGGCTGGCGGAAGGAGCGTTGCGAAAGACCTCCTCATCAAAGAGCGGCGGTATCCCGGACGCGCGAGCTGCTCCGGAGGCAAGGCGAAAAGAAACTCCAGCAGGTCCCGATCAAGATACGGATATCTCCATTCGCAGAGCATTTCCGGCAGCGGAGAGATTAAGGCAAGCTGCTTGCGCAAAAGATTTAAGCTGGCGAGATTTAGCTGGAAGCTCGGAAGCGGGCCGAAGAGCCTGAGTCTGGGCGCGCTCTGGCACCCCAGGCGGAGGTTCCGCCGGGCGAACTCGGTGTCGAGCCACTTCGCAGTCGCCTTCTTTGGCCCGGACATGCGAGAAGGAAGAAAAGGCCGGATCACGTCCCCTAGGAGATGCAGCACCGGTTTTCTTTTGGCCAGCGCCCAGAGGGTGATTTGTCGGACAAAAAGTCGGAACTGATGCATCACGAGCAGATTTGCAAGCTCAGGAACCGGAGTTGGGACACCTCCCAGCACCTCATCGCCTCCAATACCGGAGAGAATGGCGCGATGACCGCCCGATCGGATGCAGCCGGTGAACTGGTCGGCGACGTGATCCTTGGCCACCGCACAGGAGGGCGATGCGGCAAAGCGTTTTCCGTTTTCCCCGAAGGAAAAGAT
>Ga0307479_10004449_pt1 | contig 12800 bp, 12 predicted proteins | sample atmos_gasesECM4C_FD_203743 | JGI IMG/M metagenome (GOLD analysis project Ga0307479, IMG submission 203743) | Hardwood forest soil microbial communities from Morgan-Monroe State Forest, Indiana, United States - atmos_gasesECM4C_515 | ecosystem: Environmental > Terrestrial > Soil > Temperate...
TGGGCGAGTTCGTTGGAAAGAATTGTGAACAAGGCCGTAGCCAGGCATACAAACAGGCTCGTGCGAACACCGGCAGGCCGCCGCCGCACGATGCGTTCCGTGCCAATGATGGCGCCCAGCGCCGCCGCTACCGTCAGCCGTAAAATTATTTCGTGAGTGGAAAGCATCGCCCCAGCGACCGCCCGAACGAAATTCTAACGATTTACAATTTGAATTGCGTCAATTTCACGAAGTGGCGTGCCCTAGCGTGTATCTCGCTGCGTTTCAAGTGGCGCAGCCGTTCAAGGCCGAATTTTTCCACGGCAAAACTCCCCAGCACCGACCCATAGACCATGGCGCGCCGTAATGAAGCGTCACTTTTATCACCGCATCCTCCGAGGTAGCCCATGAAGCCGCCGGCGAAGCTGTCGCCGGCCCCCGTGGGATCATGCGGTTCTTCCAACGGAAACGCCGGAACACAGAAGACGCCGTGCTTGTCCACCATCATCGCTCCGTATTCGCCGCGCTTCACCACCAGCGTCGCCGGCCCCATCTTGAAAATGTGCTTGGCTGCGCGCAGCAGATTATGTTCGTTGGAAAGCTCGCGCGTTTCCGAATCATTAATCATCAGGATGTCCACGTGTTTCAGTGTTTCCCGGAGCTCCGCGTTCGAGCGCTCGATCCAGTAGTTCATGGTATCCAGCGCTGCGATTTTGGGGCGCTTCTTGACCTGCTGAAGCACGTCTCGCTGCAAATCCGGCGCGATGTTGGCGAGGAACACGTATTTCGAGCCGCGGTATTTTTCCGGTAGCCTTGGCTTGAATTCCGCGAACACATTCAATTCCGTCGTCAGTGTTACGCGCTCGTTCAAGTTCTGCGAATAACATCCCGCCCAAAAAAAAGTCTTCCCCGCGGCGCGCTCTAACCCCTCAATATCGATAGTGCGCCCGTGAAAAATCCTGGCATCCGCTTCCGTGAAGTCTTCTCCCACGATTCCCACCAGGTTTACGTGCGTGAAAAAACTGGCCGCTACGGCGAAATAGGTGGCCGCGCCGCCAAGCGCCCGCTCCACCTTCCCGTACGGACTCTCCAGCGCGTCGAATGCGACGGAACCCACGACGAGTAAGGACACTATTCGCTCCTAAGAGATATATTTTCCGATGATGGCTGCAAGCCGTTTCTTTGTCGCCTTGGGGACAATCTTCATATCCGTAACCAGCGCGTGCTGAAGAGCCGATCCGCATTTGCACGGCCTGCCGGCGGGCAGCTCTCGAATGGCGGTTCGAAGCACTCTCTGCGCGTTCTCTGCGTTTTGATTCAACGTGGCGATGATTTGCGAGGCCGTCACCGATTCGTGCTCCGGATGCCAGCAGTCATAATCGGTGATCATGGCGATCGTCGCGTAACAAATCTCCGCTTCGCGCGCCAGCCGCGCTTCCGTCACGTTGGTCATGCCGATCACTTCGAACCGTAGCTGCCGGTGCACTTCCGCCTCGGCCAGCGTGGAAAATTGCGGCCCTTCGATGCAGATGTACGTTCCGCGCCGATGCACCATGACCGCCTCATGAACGCAAGCATCCGCCAGAACCCCCGACAACTGGCCGCAAGTCGGATGCGCAAACGCAACATGGGCGACAATTCCCTCTCCAAAAAAAGTGGAAGCGCGATTCTTCGTGCGGTCGAAAAACTGGTCCGGCACGAGAAATTCTCCCGGCCGCAGATCTTCCTTCAACGAACCGACCGCGCTCACGGAGATGATGCGCTCCACTCCGAGCAGCTTCATCGCGTAGACATTCGCGCGGTAATTGATTTCGCCCGGCAGGATGCGGTGCCCGCGGCCGTGCCGCGCCAGAAACGCCACGCGCTTTCCTTCCAGCGTCCCCAGCACCATGGCATCCGAGGGCTCCCCGAATGGCGTTCGCACGCGAATCTCGCGCGTGTTCGTCAATCCGCTCATCGAATACAGCCCGCTCCCCCCGATGATGCCGATGGCCGCTTGGCCGCTGGACTCTGCGCTCTTTGTTCTTGAGGCCTTCTTAGCCGCCATCGTCTTTCTCTCCTCTAGCCCTGAAGGCCGCTCCTCTTCAAAATTTCGTTCACCGCCGAAAACGGATCCTTCTTGCGATCCGCAACTTCCGCTGCCAGCTCCGCCAAGCGCGCTTCGCCGCCCGCCCCGCCCAAGGCGCGCTCGAGCAACCGGGATTCCAGCAGCTCAACCAAACGGTTTTTCCAGTGCTCCACGTGTTTTCGCCGGCGCTGACCGCTCGATTCGAAATGTTTCTGGAATTTCCTAACCATCTCGGCCAATTCCTCGATGCCCTTGTTCTCCGTGGCCACCGTGCGCACCACCGGAGGGTGCCAGCCATCGCGCGGCATCACCAGCGACAACATGGCCAGCAGTTGCTGCTCCAGCCGGTCCGCGCCTTCGCGGTCGGCTTTATTCAAAACAAAAATATCGCTAATCTCCATGAGCCCGGCCTTCATGTTCTGAATGTCGTCGCCAAGTCCCGGCACGAGCACCACGAGCACGCAATCCGCCAGCCGCACAATGTCGATTTCATCCTGGCCAACCCCAACCGTCTCGATCAGCACATGCTTCTTCCCCGCGGCATCCAGCAGCAGCGCCACTTCCGCTGTCGCCCGCGCCAGCCCCCCGAGGAACCCCCGCGTCGCCATCGAGCGGATAAACGTGCCCGCATCGCTGGCGTGCCCCTGCATGCGAATCCGATCGCCCAGGATCGCCCCGCCGGAATACGGGCTCGTCGGATCGACCGCGATCACGCCAACCTGTTCCTGCCTCTTGCGGTGATAGCTTGCCAGCCGGTCCACCAACGTGCTCTTCCCTGTTCCCGGCGCGCCCGTAACTCCCGTGAGATACGCTTGTCCGGTGTGCGGAAACAGCAGCCGTAACAACTCCTCCGCTTCCGGCTGGTGATTCTCGATCGCCGTGATCGCGCGCGAAACCGCGCGCACATCACCCGCGCGCACGCTCTCCGCCCACGTCTCAATCGGCAGAGTCATACTTTTCCTGTGGAGTTCTGCAAAGGGCGGGCGCATCTCCCTATTATTTCTTCCCAAGGAGCTGCCGGGCAATCACCAACTTCTGAATTTCGCTGGTGCCTTCGCCGATGGTGCAGAGCTTCACGTCGCGGTAATACTTCTCCGCGGGATAATCCTTGATGAAGCCGTACCCGCCGTGGATTTGCACGCATTCGTTGGCCACGCTCACGGCGATTTCGCTGGCAAACAGTTTTGCCATGCTCGATTCGCGCGTGTAGCGCACATCCTTCTTATCCGCGAGCCACGCCGCCTGATACACGAGCAGCCGCGCCGCTTCCACCTGCGTAGCCATGTCCGCCAGTTTGAATTGCACCGCCTGAAACTCGCTGATCGCCTGCCCAAATTGCTTTCGTTGCTTCGCGTACTTCGTGGCCGCTTCAAGCGCTCCTTGGGCCATGCCCAGCGCCAGCGCGGCAATCGAAATTCGCCCGCCATCCAGGATTTTCAAGCTCCCCGTAAAACCTTCGCCTTCCGGTCCGAGCAAGTTTTCCTGTGGCACGCGGCAATCGCTGAAAATCACTTCGGACGTATCGCTTGCTCGCATCCCCAGCTTGTTTTCTTTCTTCCCTGGCCGGAATCCCCGCATCCCTTTTTCCAAAATGAACGCGCTAATTCCGTGCGAGGCTTTCGATTTATCCGTGACCGCCATGGCCACGCAATAATCCGCATAATGCCCATTGGTAGTAAACGTTTTCGCCCCGTTGAGCACCCATTGCTTGCCGTCCCGCACGGCCGTAGTCCGCGTTCCGCCCGCATCCGAACCCGCTTCCGGCTCCGTCAGCGACCACGCCCCAATCGCCTTCCCCGAAGCCAACGGCACAAGATACTTCTTCTTCTGCGCCTCGGTCCCAAACTTGAAAATGTGGTTCGAGCATAGCGAATTGTGCGCCGCCACAATCAAGCCCACCGAGCCATCCACACGCGCCAGCTCTTCAATCGCCAGCGCATATTCGATATACCCGAGCCCGGCCCCGCCATACTGTTCCGGAAAAAGTACCCCGAGCAGCCCCATTTCCGCCAGCTTGGGCATGATCTCCATCGGAAAGTGCGACGCTTCGTCCCACTCCATCACGTGCGGAGCGATTTCGCCCTCCGCGAATTCCCGCACACTGCGGCGTAGGTGCTGCTGTTCCTCGGTGAAGCTGAATTCCACGGTCTCCTCGGCAGTCTATGGGTCTTGCGTATACGCAGCCAAAGTTTCGCTTATCTCTTAATTCTACATGAACGATTCCACGAACCCCCTTAGTCCGAATCAGGCGTTTCTATTTCAGCAAGAAGCGGAGTAGCGGCGGAAAATCGTCATCAGCTGCCGGCGATGTCTCCGCTATGCGCCCGCCTTTTGGGTCCTGGCAACGACTTCCTTGAGCACAACCAGCGCTCGTTCGATCCCCGCCCGGTCCACATCGCAATGCGTAACTACCCGCACCGAATGCAGCGCCGTATCCTGCGCCCACACTCCGTGAGGATGAAGAGCATCGCACAACTCCACGGCCGTCTTCCCTGTCTTCGAACAGTCAAAGATCACAATGTTCGAACGAACTTTTTTCGGGTCGATGGCCAATCCCGGGATTTCGGCGATTCCTTCCGCCAGCCTTTTGGCATTGTCCTGATCGATGTGCAGCCGCGCCGGAGATTTTTCCAGCGCAATCAATCCCGCCGCTGCAATGACACCAGCCTGGCGCATTCCGCCCCCAAACATTTTCCGGTAGACCCGCCCCTTCTCGATAAACGCCTTCTTTCCCGCAATCATCGATCCCACCGGCGCGCCAAGCCCCTTCGACAAACAAAACATCAGCGAATCCACTTTTCTCGTCATCACCGCCACGTGGTCTCCCAGCGCCGTAGCCGCATTAAAAATCCGCGCCCCATCCAGATGCACCTTCAACCCCATCTTGTGTGCGTGGTCGCAAATATCATCCACCTCCGCCGTCGGATAGACGGTCCCTCCCGCCATGTTGCTCGTGTTTTCCAGGCACACCAGCGCCGTCTGCGAATCGTAATAAATCTTCGGCCGGATGACCGCCTCGATCTGCTTCCACGTCAAAATCCCATCTTCCCCGCGCGCCACTCGCGGCATGCAGCCCGCAATCGCCGACATCGAAGCCAATTCATACAAATTCACGTGCGAGCGCTCTTCGCAAATCACCTCATCGCCATGATGCGCCCATACCTTGATGCAGATGAGATTCCCCATGCACCCCGTGGGAACAAACAGCGCCGCCTCTTTCCCAAAAATCTCCGCCGCCCGTTTTTCCAACCGGTTGACCGTCGGGTCCTCGCCGTACACATCATCCCCAACCTCCGCCTCCGCCATCGCCCGCCGCATCTCCGCCGTAGGCCGCGTAACCGTATCGCTCCGCAGGTCCACCACCCCCGCCGTAATCTTCCCCACCTCCGCAACCTGATCCGGATCCACCGGCTGATTCCCCTTCGCCACCGTATAACTCATGCTCTTCTCCGTGAACTCTGTGTTCTCCGTGTCCTCTGTGTTAAAAGCCTCTTTCACCTTCAACCGAAGTCGATCCATCCCAAGTCTCACCTGATCAGTTCGACAAACACCTCGTTCGAAACACTCAGCTTCTCCGGCGCAAGCCTCACCATGCTTCCGTCTCGTTTCACCAGTCCCGCCAAAGCCAAAGGATCGAATTTTCCCGTTAGCGTCACGCCATACTCCCGCTCGATTCGCCCCACATCGATCCCACCCAACTGCCGCAATCCAAGAAACAACTCCTCTTCCAGCGCGCTCTCCGCCGTCAGCTTCTCGTGCTGCTCCACGGGCAATCGTCCGCCCTGCACCGCACTCACATATTCCGCCGCATCGTGCGCATTCGCCCACCGTTCCGTCCCCGAAAACGAATGCGCCCCCGCCCCAAATCCCAGATACGCCTCGCGCCGCCAGTATTTCAAATTGTGCTTCGACTCAAAACCCGGCCTCGCCCAATTCGAAATCTCATAATGATGATACCCCGCCGCCCCCAGCGCCCCTTGCGCCATCTCATAAAACTCCGCCATCTCATCCTCGCTAGGCACCGCCCCCGCGCTGTACTTCCCCCCACCGTGCAGCAACTCCTTCCCCAGCCGGCTGCCCTCATCAATCTCCAGCAAATAAACCGAAACATGCTCCGGCGCCAATCCCCCCAATTCCTCCAAAGACTGCCGCCAGCTCTCTTTAGTCTGGTGCGGCAACCCCGCAATCAAATCAAAGCTGATGTTCCGAATCCCCGCCGCCCGCAGGATCGGCACCGCCCGGTAAATATCCGCCCGCCGGTGCATCCGCCCCGCCGCCACCAGCTCCTGATCCACAAACGACTGCAACCCAAAACTTACTCGGTTAATCCCCGCCCCCACCCAACCCGCCGCCTTCCCCGCCTCGACCGTCTCCGGATCCGCCTCCAGCGTCACCTCTTTGATCTTCCTCGCGCTCCCCTCATCTGTCGCCCCGCTAATTTGGGAGTGCGGCGGCTCCCCGCCGCTTTTCCGGCCGCCACGTTCTTCCCCGTCAGCACCTTCACCAAACATCTCCCGAATCACATGCAAAATGCTTTGCAAGTGTCCCGAATCCAGCAAACTAGGCGTTCCCCCACCTATGTAAACCGTATCCACCCACAAGTCCGCATCCGTGTAGGGCCCGCCTTCCGAGGCGGGTCGCCTCAACGTTTCACTCGCGGTCTTGTCTGCCTCTCGTACCAGCGCATTCCGTCCCGGCAAGCACCCCAAACTCCCATCCACCCCAGCCGCCTTCAACAACTCCCGATGCCCCCGAATCTCCCGGCAAACCGCCTCCACATAAGGCGCAAACCGGCTGCTAGCCACCACCCCCGTATGAAAATTACAATACGTACACTTCGTTTGACAGAACGGAACCTGCACGTAAATCCCCAGCTTTCGCATCACCCAAAAACTCTAGCACACCCCCGCCCCAATCCAGCCACGTCGAAACCATGAATGGGGGGAATCCTACGGCAAGACTTTGTCGGCGAGAAAACAAACATTCTGTATCCCTGCCTTACCGGTTTCTTCCAGAACCTCTTTGACCCGGCCGTACTTTACGCGAGCATCGGCTCGGATATAGATTTTCCGATCCGCTCCATTTCTTACGCTCTACTCAGCTAGTCACCAATCGGGAGTACTAACCGAAAAGGTAAAATCGCAAACCTCTAACCCTTTTAGTTTCCGCATGTTATGATTCGCCCGTTTTTTCTCTTGACCACGACTATCAATCCGAGTAATATACACCCTAGGCATTTATGTGTCTTGGAGTGCGGGAGCTCTGCTCCCGCTTATTCATTTGTAGCCGATCCCGTTTACGCACGTAAGGCTCTTAGGCATCCCGGGCCGCGCTCGGAAAAAATCCCCGCTCTTCTGCTCTAGCGAACGAGTCCCTCACGTGCACGTGCGTCTGTATCCCCGAGACACTGTCCCGATGAAGTTGAAAGTGGTTTGCCAGATAAGCACGACCCTTATCTCTTTACGGTTTGACCGATGTAACGCAGCAGAGGGGCCAAATGCACCAAATTATACGAGACGTCTGCACTTTCCCCGCGGTGTACGAGCCGTGCAAAATCCATATCATCGTTCAACCTACCAACGGTTAGGTCGGTCGGCTTTTTTGACGAGTCATAAGCTTCGGGCGCGGGACACTGCCAGTAGAGGTCCTCCTCTGCATTCACGATGACGCTGCTCAGTTTCAAATCCTCAAGAATGTGATCCAGAACGGCGTTGACTGCTAGTTTGAGAATTTTGACGTCAATCTCATTTGTTGGCATGTTCAGCCTCGCATTGTCGCAACAACCTTGCACAATTTTTGTGCAGTGTAACTACCTTTAGAATCAACAGTTCTAGAAGTGTTCATTCTAAACGACTTTAACTCCCTTTAGAATGAACACTTATGAAAAACGTAGGGGGAGGGGGGGGAAGTTGCCAACTAGTATACTTTGCTGATTTCCGGGCTCAATCAGCCACAACCTTTACCAGTAGCCGCCGCTCCCGGGGACCATCAAACTCACAAAAGAAAACGCCTTGCCACCGTCCGACCACCAGCTTGCCGCCCTCCACGTGGATGATCTGGCTAGCACCCACAAGCACCGCCTTCACATGCGAGTCCGAGTTCCCCTCGCTGTGCCGATACGGCCCCGTTGCAGGAATCAACCGGTCCACTGCGCCTTCGATGTCGCGGGCAACATCCGGGTCCGCGCATTCATTGATGGTAATCGCTGCTGTCGTGTGCGGCACATACAAATAGCAAATGCCGGTGCCCACCCCGGACGACGCGACCGCCTTCTGCACTTGCGCTGTTACATCTATGAGTTGCGTCCGTCGTTCGGTCTTCACACTCAATGTCTGCATGGGAATTTTGAATACTTTGTAGCGTCGGCATCCTTGCCGGCTGGTAATTTCTCGATCCTACGGAAGCTGAATAATGAAGTGATGCCCGATTTTCTCTCCACTCGAAAGCTTCTGCAATTCGCTTAGCGCGCCTGCTCCCCAGCGCGCCAGGAACGGCAGCAGACACAATTCCCGCTCCTGCAACCCTTTGTGCGGATTGAGCAGGGATTCCAGGTGCTGCTCGTGTGCGGCGAGCAACCCCGCTTTTTGATCGAGCGCCATGCCTGCTTTGCGCCGCAGTTTGTCGAGGTAAAATTCGATGCCCTCTCTCGTTTTTTCGACGGTGTTCTTCAGCGTCGGGTCCAGAGCTTCGATTTTCTCTCCCAATTTCGCTAGCATTTCGGCGATCTGCTTCTGGTCGCGCTCGAAATCCTCCGCCAGCAATCCCGTCACAGACTGTTTCTCCATTTTGTGGCGCAAATCATGCGAACCTGCCCACACTTCCTCGACCACCAGTTCATACTTTCGTAGAAGTTTGGTGGCCTTTGCGTCGATCAGAGTGAAACCCGCTCGCGGCAGGACAACCGGCATGCGCCCCAGCAATTGCCGGTATACGACCTCGGCTTGCGCCAAATAGGCAATTTCCGTGGGCCCGGCGATCGAAGCCACCGTGGGCAACAAATAGTCCTGCACTGCGGGCCGTAGAAGCGCGTTAGGGCTGAAATTCTCCGGCTCGCGGTGCGTCAGGTGCACCAGCTCTTCTCGCGGCCAGGATTTATCGCCCGCCTGGAACTCTTCACTGCTCGCAGTGATGACTTGTCGTGACCCATCTTTGAGCAAGAAAAGCAACGTGCTTTTGGAGGTTACTTTGACCGTCGCCTCGAACCCGGCGTGTTCCAATTCTTTTCCGCGCTGCAGCAGCTTTTCGTTCAACGCATCACGTTCAGCTAGCGCGTGCTGGTAGAGCGGCGCCGCCACTTTGTGCAGCCCAGCATCGAGCGGGTCCATCAGGATCAGCCCTTGCTGCGCGAACAAGCGCGCAAACAATTTTCCAAACGCGCTCCCGTAAGTTTCCTCGGGCCGGTAGCTCTCGATCAGGTATTGCGCGAGCAAATCGCTGCCCTGGTTCGCGAGCAATTCCGCCGCTTCCTGCACCAGCGGCTCGATCTCCGCGCCGAGCGGAATTCGTCCCACCGGCCGTGCCGCTTCCCCGCCAGCCGGCAATTCAAAACGAACGAGTTTCCCGTTATCGAACCACGTTGTATGACGCACCTCGTCGAGATCATGATCTTCCGTGGCCATCCAAAAAACCGGCACCGCCGGAGTTCCGCCCTGCGTCAACTCTTCCGCAATCTGGACGGCCGTCAGCGCCTTATAAACGGAATAGGCTGGCCCGCTGAATAGTCCTACCTGCTGCCCGGAAACAATCGCGACAGCGCCTTTCTCGAGCCGGTCCAAATTGGAGAGAGTTTCCGCGCCCGCGCCGAGAGCGATGTTCTGCCTGCGCAGAATAGCAGTTACTTCCGCTCTCCGGTCATCCGGATAGTCCAGTTTCCGAGCCGAGCGCGTCACCGCCGGCATGGCCGGCGGATGAAAGTAGAAGGACTTCACTTTTTCAAAGTGATCCAGGTATTCCAGAAACAGCTTCGGTTGATGCGGAAGATGACGGAAGGCTAAGGCACGACAATCCATGAGCCCTTAGATGATACTCGCGAGAAAACGTCTCATCAATTGAGTCTGATTGTTCGGAATCAGACCCTCGCCGCAGCCGGTTCCAGAGTTGCTAGGAAGTCGTTAACACGTTTCTTTTGTTCATGGTGCAGCGGGAGAAGCGGGAGACGCGGAATGCCCCCGCGGTATCCACGCTGGTCCATAGCGTGTTTCACGCCGGCAATACCCGTCTCGGAAACCATCAGCTTTGAAGCGCGGGCCAAAATGGATTGCAGTTCGCGCGCTTTTTCCTGGTGACCATGCCTAACTAATTCGAACAGCGCCACGCATTTTTCCGGCAACGCGCACGCCAGCGCCAGTATGCCTCCTCGCGCGCCAATCGTCATCGACGGGTACATGGTGGCCGCCGAGCCGACCAAAACCTGAAACTCAGGAGGAGTAGCACCTACAATCTCTCCAACGCCCTGCACATTTCCTGAACTGTCTTTGATACCGATGATGTTGGGATGCTCGGCGAGCACCGCGACATCCGCGGCTGCCAGCGCAATGCCGGTGAATTGCGGAATCGAATACAGCATCACAGGAATTGGCGATTCGTCAGCGACGCGGCGGAAATGTGCGAACAGCACTTCGGTTTTGTACGCCGGTTTGTAATAATGCGGCGGTTTCACCAGCGCCGCGTGGTAGCCGAACTCCGCTGCGCGTTTCGTGCGCTCGATGGTTTCCGCAGTGGACTCCGCGCCGGTTCCGGCGAGCAGTGTTTTCTCTTTCGCGGCTGCTTCCTTCACCGTGGCGAGAATCGCGTCCATCTCCGCGCGTGTAAGCAGCACGGATTCTCCCGTGGAGCCCAGCGCGACGTAGCCCGCAAGATCCGTCGCGTTGTAAAGACGGAGATTGTGCTTCAGGTCGGCAAGAGAAACTGACCCGTCCTGCGCGTAAGGGGTGGTTAAAGCGGCGAAAACTCCGGAAAATAGCACAGCTCAATCTCCTGAGGCGGGCACGCCGGAAGCGGCGGCCTGTCCGCGATGTAAATCCTGCAGCGCAGCAACTTCCGTTCCCTGCTCGAGGAGCGCGCGAATTCCGCGCGCCGCGGCGTGCGCCGCCGCGAGCGTGGTGATGCACGGTATGTTGTAGCGGATCGCCGCGCGGCGGATCGACTTTTCATCGTAGAACGATTCGCGCCCCAGGGGAGTGTTGATCACCAGATCGATCTTGCCCGTTTTTACTAGGTCCACGATGTTCGGCCGGCCTTCGTTTACTTTGAAAACGGCTTCCGCCTCGATGCGCGCGGACTCCAGGGCGGCGGCCGTTCCCCGCGTGGCCAGCAGGCGAAAACCTAGCGATGACAGCTCTTTTCCGAGTGTTGCCAGATGCTTTTTGTCGCGGTCGTTCACGCTGAGGAAGACCGTGCCCTTGCGTGGCAGGCGCTGTCCCGCCGCAAGCTGCGCCTTCGCGAACGCCAGTCCGTACGACGTCGAAATCCCCATGACTTCTCCCGTCGAGCGCATCTCCGGGCCGAGGATGGTATCGACGCCGCGAAATTTATTGAAAGGAAATACCGGCGATTTCACCGAATAGAATTCATGCACCGCAATTTCCGCCACGCCGTTATGCTGCACAATCGGCAGATTCATGGTTGCCAATTTCTTGCCGGTCATCAACCGCGCCGCGACCTTTGCCAGCGGCACTCCCGTCGCTTTGCTTACGAAGGGGACCGTGCGCGACGCGCGTGGATTCACTTCCAGCACGTAAACGGTGTCGCGCTGGATCGCGTACTGCACGTTCATCAATCCGACCACTTTCAATGCCAGCGCCAGCCGTTTCGTATATTCACGGATGTGGTCGAGAATCGCGGGCGACAAACTCACAGGCGGCAGAACGCAGGAGGAATCCCCGGAGTGCACTCCGGCTTCTTCAATGTGCTCCATAATTCCGCCGATAACCACGTCCGTTCCATCGGCCAGCGCATCCACATCGATTTCCGTCGCTTCCTCCAGGAATTGATCGATCAGCACGGGCCGCGCGGGTCCCATCAGCGCCGCTTGGGCCACATATTCCTGGACCGTGTTTACATCGTACGCGATGACCATCGCGCGGCCGCCAAGCACATAACTCGGCCGGACCAGCACGGGTAATCCTATTTCCCCGGCTACGCGAGCGGCTTCTTCAGGAACCAGCGCGGTGGCGTTGCGCGGCTGAGGAATTTTCAACTCGTCGAGCAAGCGCCCGAAGCGCCGGCGGTCTTCCGCCAAATCGATCGATTCCGGGGCCGTGCCAATAATCGGCACGCCGTTGCGCTTCAATTCCAGCGCGAGATTCAGCGGCGTTTGACCTCCGAATTGCACGATCACTCCCTGCGGTTTTTCGCGCTCCACGATGGCCAGAACATCTTCCAGCGTGAGCGGTTCGAAATAGAGGCGGTCGGACGTGTCGTAGTCCGTCGATACCGTCTCCGGATTGCAGTTCACCATGATGGTTTCGAAACCGTCTTCGCGCAGCGCGTACGCGGCGTGGCAGCAGCAGTAATCGAATTCGATTCCCTGCCCAATGCGGTTCGGTCCGCTGCCCAGAATCATGACTTTTGGCCGCGCCTGGGCGTCCGATTCGTCCTCGTCTTCGTAGGTGGAATAGAGGTACGGCGTGAACGATTCGAATTCCGCCGCGCAGGTATCGACGCGCTTGAAAACCGGCGTCACGCCGTAACGCGCGCGCTGCAAGCGCACGGAAGCGGACGTCGTTCTCCAGATTTGCGCCAATTGCTCGTC
>Ga0307479_10004451_pt1 | contig 12797 bp, 10 predicted proteins | sample atmos_gasesECM4C_FD_203743 | JGI IMG/M metagenome (GOLD analysis project Ga0307479, IMG submission 203743) | Hardwood forest soil microbial communities from Morgan-Monroe State Forest, Indiana, United States - atmos_gasesECM4C_515 | ecosystem: Environmental > Terrestrial > Soil > Temperate...
CACGGGTCTGAATTTGTTCGTCGGTCGGATCAGAGCCGAGTGGCGCGGCTATTGGCAACATTGGTTTTTGGGAAGCGGTCTTTTTTCGCGGCGAAGATTTTTTCACTTTGGCAACTGTCGGCCTTCCACGCGGTTTTATTTTGCCCGCCTTGTCGGACGGTCCCCCGTCAGCCAACAATTCATTCCTCATTCCTTTGTTCTTCTTCGCCACAACCAGTCGTCTCCCAAAATTACGCTTTACTGCTGGGAGTTGAATTTCAAGCGGTTTTCCGACCCCAGAAAAAGCTGCGGTCGCTTCGCTGGAACTATGCTTGGCGAAAAGATCAACTTCCAATAACCTACCGCATGCGCCATTTCGTTTTTCGCTGGTTTGTCACGGCGTTTGCCGTGTTTGTGGCAGCGCCAATCGTGGGAATTGATTATACCGGGATTGGTTGTTTGCTCGGCGCATCGCTGCTGCTGGGAATCATCAATGCTTTTGTTCGTCCAATTCTGCTGTTCCTGAGCATTCCATTAATATTGGTAACGCTCGGTTTCTTCATTTTGGTCATCAACGCGTTAATGTTGAAGTTCGTGAGCGAGATTGTGCCGTGCTTTCAAGTCCATGGCTTCTGGAGCGCGATTTTTGGCGCGATCCTTATTTCCTTCGTCAGCTGGCTGCTGAGCGCGTTCTTTCGCGGCAGTGACGGCCGAGTCCATGTGTTGACGCATCACAGCCAGATCAAACAGGTTCGCGGGCGAGTAATTGAACCCGGCGAATAAAAGCAGCGGGATGTTCGGTGGTACGCCTCGATCGGGCGACCAAATTTGGGTCAAGATTTGCGGAATCACCAACGAACCAGATGCACTCGCCGCGATTGATGCAGGCGCCGACGCTCTCGGCTTTAATCTCGTTCCTCAAAGCAAGCGTTATATCGACATTGATCGCGCAGCGTGTTGGATCGACAAATTGCCGCGAGACATTTGCAAGGTCGCGGTTATGGCAGATCCCAACTGGGAGGATGCGTGTAGGGTTGGTCAACTCCCGTTCGTCGATGCGTTGCAGTTACATGGTAGTGAATCGCCCGAATTCTGCCGGCGGCTCGCTGACGCTGGAATTCCATTCGCAAAGGCAGTGCCGGTAACCGCGTCGAAATCGCTAGCCGACCTTCCAAATTATTTCACCAACACGATGATTTTGGATTCGAGCGCGGGCGGAGCATTTGGCGGAACGGGCAAGCCATTTCCGTGGAAGTTCGTGCCCGAATTTCTGCGACACCACCCCAGAATTACCGTGATCCTCGCGGGCGGGTTAAACCCAGAAAACGTAGCGCAAGCTATTAGTGTCGTCCGACCACGCGGAGTCGATGTAACGACCGGAGTTGAAGCTTCGCCTGGCCAAAAAAATGCCTCTCTAATCCGGGGATTCATTCAGGCTGCCCGCTGTTCCTGAGGTGAGCCGCTAGGGACGCTGCCGCGGCCCCCCTTACAGGTCTGTAGTGGGAAACGTTACAGGGCTGGTCTGCTTCCTGCTTTTATCCGGCCAGCACTTATCTCACTTCCACTTATGGTCACTTCAATTAAGCAACGGGGATGCGTCGCGGCGCTGACGTTCCTGAGCGTGCTTTCTCTCTCCCACGCGCAAACAAATCCGGCCTCAGCGGGTCCAGCTCAGCCACCGGAGGCAATCAAACCGGCCGACCATCCACCGATGATGTTGGTCCAGGCTCCGGCTCCGGCTGCCAAGTCGACCACTACGACGTCTACCACGGTAACGGCTCCGGCGTTGACCGAAGCCGATGCCGCAGTTGAGAACGGTGGTGTTGGCATACGCGAATTTCAAGGCGACGACGTCGGCCAAGTGCTCCGATTGCTCGCGCGACAGGCCAAGGTCAACATGGTTGTGAGTGACGCCGTGACAGGCACGGTAACGATGCGGTTAGAAGACGTGACTGCGCTTCAGGCGATCTCGATCATTGTCAAAGCCAAAGGGCTTTTCATGGATAAGATCGACAACGTTTATTATATCAAGACCGCAACTGAGCGCACCGCTGAGCCGACGGAAAGCGACAGCTACCAATTCAGTTACGCGCGAGCCAAAGACATTTCGCCGCTGATCGCATCCCAGCTTGCGAGTAAAGATCCACCGCAAATCGACGAGCGCACCAACACAATTTTCTTCCGCGAGACCCGCAGCAACATCGACAACATTCGGAAAATGCTGGTGCAGATCGACAAGCCGACCAAGCAAGTAATGATCGAAGCGCGACTGGTTGAGGTGAGCGCGGATCCAGTGCAAGCATACGGAATTAACTGGGCGGGAACGGTTGGTAGTGCTTCTGCTCCCAAGACAGTCAGTTATGGTAACCCAATAGCCGGGGGAAGTCCCGTCCCCGGCGCTAATCCGCCAACGAGCGGCTTTGCATTTGGCGATCCAAATAACCACAATTTGTCCCTTGGCAGTCTTGCTCACCTCATACCGGGCCAGTTTGCCATTTTATCGGTGCCGCAATTTTCTGCGACGTTGACGGCACTAAACGAGGATTCCGACGCCGAGTTTTTGGCCAATCCACGAGTAGTGACCGCCGATAATCAACAGGCCAAAATCGAGGTCACGAGGAACCAGCCGGTGCCACAACTCAATTTCAACGAACAAACGGCCACGGCGGTATTTGGCGGCTTCCAAGACAAGACATTCGGGAACAAGCTCGTTGTTCGACCATCCATCAACAAAGACAACTTCATCACCCTTTCTGTGAAGCCGGAGATCAGCAATAAGGTCTCGGATTTTCAGTTTAACTTCTCGGGCGCTGTAGTGACGAGTCCGATTATCGACACGCGGACACTGGATTCCAATGTGCTGATTAAGAGCGGCGACACGCTCGCTATCGGTGGCTTGCTCTCCGATCAAGTGAGCAAAGCGCGCACAAAAGTCCCTCTGCTCGGCGACATACCTTTGCTCGGCTATGCTTTTCAAAGTCACGACAACGAGCGGCACAAACGCAATCTGCTCATCTTCGTAACACCGACAATCCTCGATCAACATTACGGGACCGGTTTGGAAGATCAGGTTTCTGGGGTTCATCATGTCGGCGAGGAATATGCGGATCCGAACGGGTGGCGGAATAATGCCAAGGGCGCGGTCCGTTTAGTCCCGACTGCACATCGCCAGCTCGCGGCCGATTACGCGAAGCCGGGCGCGCCCCCGCCGCCGGAGGAAGCCGCTCAAGTTCAGTTTAAGAGCGACGTAAAAGACCGCGACGAATAAGAATTTCGGAATGTGGGGTTGAGAGGGGGCGGGTTCCGCAAGGGCCCGCCCTCTTTGGGTTAGCGCTCCAGATAATCCTTTAATCGCTGGCGCAATTCCGTTCGCGCACGAAAAAGCAGGCTTTTCACTGCCGGAACGGATAGATCGAGAACGTCGGCAATATCGTCATAGCTAAGTTCTTCGTAGCGCCGGAGAACCAGCGCCATCCGTTGCGTGTCCGGAAGCAGCATGATCGCTTTCTCAATCTCGGCCCGCAGTTCCGCTTGAAGAAGGGTTGCATCCGGGGTCGCGGTGGTCTCGTCCTTTAACGGCATCTCTTCGGCGTCCGGTTCGATTTGCACCGGCAAATGCGGATGACGCTTGGTGCGACGCATTTCGTTAAACACAAGGTTACGCGTGATCTTTAGTAGCCAGGTAGTGAACTTCGCCCTGGCCACGTAACGGCTGGCGCTCTTCCACACACGAATGAAAACCTGTTGCGCGATATCTTCGACATCCGAATTACTGCCCAGCATTCGCGCTACTGTGCCGGCGACCAATGCCTGATGGCGTTGGATCAATTGCTCAAATGCGCTTGTGTCGCCGCCGGCAACCAATCGCATCAGACGAACGTCCTCGGCGTCATCTCCGGATCGCACCGGTGCATCTGGATCGGCCATTGATAGACAGACGTTGATTGATGGCTGCCGATTCGAATCTTATCGCGTCCCGCACCTGCTCGCATTTTCCAGCCACTGGCGCCTCGGTGCTTTTTGTTGCAAGCCGTGAGTCGTCTGTGCATGGTAAGACCTAGATTTCAGCGTCGGCTCCGGATGAAATACACACTTATTCCAAGGGAACTTAGACCGATCGCTGAGAAAATCGAGGCGGTGTCTCGTATTTCGGAAAGCGACGCTGTCACCTTGTATCGCTCAACCGATCTCAACGCCCTCGGAATGCTGGCCAATGTCGTGCGCGAGCGAAAGAACGGCAATTTCGCCACTTACATCCACAACCGTTACATCAACTACTCGAACATCTGTGTCTTATCGTGTCAGTTTTGCGCGTTTGCGGCCAAGAAACGGGACGCTCACGCGTTCGAGCATGTACCAAGCGAGATAATTCAAGCGGTGGCGGAAGCATTGCCGCTTGGAATTACTGAAGTCCATATGGTTGGCGGTTTGCACCCAACCCTGAAGAAGGAGTGGTACCTTGATCTATTGCGCGGATTGCGCGCTCTCGATCCTGATCTGCACATCAAAGCCTTTACTGCGATTGAAGTGCGCCATCTCGCTCAGCGGATTTTCAAGATATCGATCCCGGAAATGCTCGAGCTTCTTCGCGATGCCGGATTGGGTTCCATCACCGGTGGCGGCGCTGAAATCTTTGATGCGGAAGTGCGAGACCGTATTTGCCGCGGCAAAGAAACCGCCGACGAATGGCTCGATGTTCATCGGACCTGGCACCGAATGGGTGGTCGCAGCACTTGCACCATGCTTTACGGTCACATTGAAACTCTCGAACAGCGTGTCGACCATTTACGGCAACTGCGCGCACTCCAGGATGAAACCGGCGGCTTCAGCGGCTTTGTCCCGTTCGCTTTCGAGCCGCAAACGACGGTGCTTGCGCATATCAAACGCGCGTCCGCGATTGAGCAGCTTCGCAATCTCGCCGTCAGCCGCATTTATCTCGATAACATCGACCATCTGACCGCATATTGGGTTAGCTTGGGTTTACCGTTGGCCCAGGTGTCGCTTAGTTACGGCGTGGACGACTTGCACGGAACGATCATGGAAGAAAAAATCTTCCACATGGCCGGGGCGACGACGCCTCAACAGCAAAGCATCGCCGCACTGGAGCACGCTATTCGCGAGGCCCGACGCATTCCTGTCCAGCGCGACAGTTATTACCGTCATCTCAACAGTGCGCAGGCAAGGTCGATATTGAACCGGTCGCGCCCGGAATCGGAGCTCGCCTGCGCCTGACGAGTGCCGGATCAACAACCGTTCCGAATTGGCTGCGTTAAATATCTCAACGCGCGTCCCCTAATTCACGGTTGGCCAACGGATGTTGTGCTCGATCATCCGTCCGTGCTCTGTGCGCAGCTCGCCAGAGCTGAGCTCGATATCGCGCTCGTTTCTAGTTTCGAATTTCTTCGGAATCCGATCTACCGGATCGTAAATGGGATTTCGATTTCATCGGATGGGGCGGTGTACAGCGTTGTGCTTGCGCACGTCGGCGAACTTGCCGATGTCGAACAGATTGAGCTCGACCCGGCCGCGGCAACTTCCGGCAATTTGCTGCGCTGTTTACTCAGCGAGTTGAACCTGCGGCCGCGGTTCATCGCAACATCGACATCTGCTCCTCTGAAACGAACGGCCCGCCTGCTCATCGGCGATCAAGCCATTCGTTTCCGGCAGGAACACGCCGCAAATGAATTTCAATTTTGGGACCTCGGCGAACAATGGAAAAAACTTGTCGGTCTTCCATTCGTCTACGCGCTCTGGCTCGTGCGCCCTGAAGTTGTCGATCCAAAATCAATCGCGGATCGATTACGGACATTGCGCGATAAAAACCTTGCGAAGATCGACAATCTGATCGCTCACGAAAAGCAATTCGATCGCAATTTTTGCGACCGCTATTACCGCGAGCATCTTCGATTCAGTTTTGGAGAAGGCGAGAAGGAAGGTCTGCGCACTTTCCATCAAGTATGCCAAAAACACGAACTGCTGCCGAAACGCGACCTCGCGTTCAGCGTCGTGTAGCAAAGAGCGAACTGCGAATTGGCATTTCAGGTTGGCGTTACGCGGGCTGGCGCGGGAAATTTTATCCGAAAGATTTGCCCCAAGATCGTGAGCTCGAATTTGCCGGCAGAACTTTTAACTCGGTCGAAATCAACGGTTCGTTCTATTCGTTGCAACTGCCATCAAGTTACAAACGCTGGTCCGATGCCACGCCGCGCAATTTCGTCTTCGCAGTCAAAGGCGGCGATTCATCACTCACATGAAAAAATTACGCGGGGTAGAAACGCCGCTTGCCAATTTCTTCGCCTCGGGCGTGCTCGCGTTGGGCGAGAAACTCGGCCCGATTCTTTGGCAACTTCCGCCGAGCCTGGGTTACGATGCCGGACGCCTAACCGATTTCTTTGAATTGCTTCCGCGCAACAACCGGGCTGCGGCGAGACTCGCGAAAAAGCACGATGACAAATTAAAGACGCGGGCGTTTACGAAAATTGATCCCGCGACCGCGGAACTTCCGTTGCGCTACGCGCTGGAAGTTCGACATCGAACATTCATGACACCTGAGTTCTTTGAGTTATTACGGAAACAAAATGTCGCGTTTGTCTTTGCCGACACCGCCGGAAAATTTCCTTACGCTGAAGATTTGACTACTAACTTCGTTTACATCCGACTACACGGTGCGGAAAAACTTTACGTCAGCGGGTATAACGGCCGCGCTCTCGATTGGTGGGCGAAGCGAATTGAATGTTGGCGCAAAGGAACACAGCCGCGCAATGCAAAATTGGTTGGCGACCGCAAGATCGACAGTCGCCAATCCGGCTCGGGCCGTGACGTTTACGTTTATTTCGACAACGACACGAAAGTGCACGCGCCATTCGATGCCATCCGCTTGAGCAAACGGTTAGGCCTTGAGGGCTAAGGCCGGCTTTGTTTCGGCGCGTTCATGTTCGGGCCAGTATCGCCGCCGGGCGGCGTCCATTGGCCGACGATGTCCGCACCGAAAATCCATTCGTCATACAGCGTTCCGTTCACTGAGATCGTTTTTTCGTAATACTTCCTCAAATTAATTTGCTCCTTCGCAAATTCGCTTTCTTTCCGGGCGCGGGTCAGACGCAGCAGTGTGTCGGGGTCTTTCAAGAGACTGAGTCGATATGCCCCGTCAACCAGCACAACCTTTCCAGTAAACACCTCGGTTTTTCGTTCGAGCTTGGCCGACTCTTTCTGCGGCGGTCCGCTCGGCTGCTCCAATATTTTCTTGCCGAATGCGCACCCGGACAAGGCAAACAGGCTCGCAGACAACATGATTGCGATCGATTTCACAGCCCCTGTCTATTTATTGCTCAGTTGCGAGTCAACTGATTATGAGCGAGTCCACTCTGAGTTGTCAGGAAATGACCGGCAGATAACGTAATCGGTGCAAAGCAGCGGAGAACGAAACCTGAGCGATCCAACGCCGCGTCAAACGTTTACGCGGCAAAGCCGATGGATCCTTGTTCCGCCTGAGGAACTGAATGGCGGGCCAATTTCGTGGAGGGAGATCTGCGGCTGCGAATGCATCGCGCGCCTGTTATTTCGAAAGGGTTTCGGCACGGCAGATGAAGTTCAAGAGTTTTTACAGCCGCGCCTGAAATCGTTGAGCAATCCATTTTTGCTCCCGAACATGGACGCCGCGGTCACCCGCATTTTCTCCGCGCTTGATCGACACGAGCGAATTGTCCTTTTCGGCGATTACGATGTTGACGGCGTCACGTCGCTGGCGCTACTGGCCGAAACACTTCGCGCGTATGGAATTGCACCGGATTTATTTCTGCCGTTGCGGATGGAAGAGGGCTATGGCTTGAGTCGCGAGAGTGTCGAACGCTGCATCGAACAATTTCATCCGCAACTTCTGATCGCTCTCGATTGCGGAACTTCATCAACCGCAGAGATTGCCGATCTTGGCAAGCGCGGCGTGGACGTAATCGTGCTCGATCATCACGAGCCGAAATCGGCACTTCCGGAATGCGTCGCGATCGTAAACCCGAAAATCGATCGAGCGTCGCCGTTCCATTATTTGTGCAGTGTCGGAATTGTCTTCAAACTTTGCCACGCGCTTTTGAAGACGCGGCCAGTTGATTTCGATCTCAAATCAAAGCTGGATCTGGTCGCGCTTGGGACCGTGGCCGACATTGTGCCACTGCGCGACGAGAACCGAACGTTGGTCCAACGCGGTGCAATCGAGATTGCGAAATCAACCAGGCCGGGCTTAAAAAAATTAATCGAAGTGAGCGGAGTTAAAGCGCCAATCTTTACCGAAGACATTAGTTATCGGCTCGGACCAAGGTTAAACGCGGCCGGACGCTTGAGCACCGCCGAAAAATCACTGCGGCTTTTGCTAACACGGGATCAAGCGGAAGCGACGGAACTCGCCGAATTTTTGGACAAACAGAATCGGGAGCGACAGGAAGTTGAGAAACAAATTTTCGCCGCGGCGGAAGAGAAGATTTCGCAAGAGTTCGATTGCAAACGCGACGCGGCGATCGTTGTTTTCGAGGGTGGCTGGCATCCGGGTGTTCTGGGAATTGTCGCCTCTCGCATCGCGCACAAGTATCATCGGCCGGCGATCGTGATTGGTGTGGATGAGAACGGCATCGGCAAAGGAAGCGGCCGCAGCATTGAAGGTTTCAACCTGGTGCAGGCATTGACTCGGTGCGCGGACAAGATCGACAAGTACGGCGGACACGAAATGGCAGCAGGGCTTACCATTCAGGGAAAGAATCTCGACCTTTTCGCGAAACAATTCCGTCGGGAAGCGCGCGAACTATTGTCCGACGAAGATTTGCAACCGCGACTGCAAATGGATCACGAAATGAGCTTCTCGGAATTGGACTTCGATTTTCTGGGCTGGCACGAAATGCTGCAGCCTTTTGGTAATGGGAATCCGCAGCCGCTTTTTTTTGCGCGGGAAGTTGAATCGGTCGCTGCTCCGCGCATTGTCGGCGAAAGACATTTACAGCTGCATCTTCGGCAGCGGAATTATCATCAACGTGCGATCTTCTTCGGCGCAGCGGCCGATGCGCTTCCCCAGCAACCCTGGGACATTGCCTTCCGAATCCGTCCGGACGAATACGAAGGCGAAATGCGTTTGGAGATGCGAGTGGAAGCGGTGCGGGAGTCCGCGCCGACGACTTAATGGAAATTTCGCAGCCGCTTGAAGAACTCGACTGGATCCCGCGCCCGAAAATTCTGGCGCTCCGGAGGCTTGGCATTACAACCGCGGAAGATTTGCTGACGCATTTCCCGCGCCGGCACGAAGATCGACATCAGTTCCCCGAGTTCCCGCGCGATGAAAGCGACGTTCCGATCTGCCTTTCGGGCGAAGTGATCAAAACGTCGCTCCGGCGCTTTGGGGGCTGGAAAAAGATTTTCGAGGTCACGTTACAGGAACCGAATGCGAACGCGCTGAGCCAACCGCTCATCTGTCGCTGGTTCAATCTGCATTATGTCCAGAAAATGATCGCCACCGGCCAACAGCTTGTCGTGTTCGGCAAACCGCGGCTGCGTGGAAATCGGATTTGCATGGATCATCCCGAATTCGAAGTGATCGAGAACGACGAGGAGAAATCGATTCACCTTCGCCGGATCACGCCGATCTATCCTGCGACCGAAGGTCTCTCGCAACGAATGTTGCGCGGCATCATTTATCGACTTCTTCAAGAACTCGACACCGAGCCGATTGAGCCGTTGCTCCCGAACAATTTGAAAAAAGGCGATCGTGGCGAAGCGATTCGCGCGATTCATTTCCCTGAAACCTGGGAAGCCCTAAGTGCAGCGCGCGAACACTTGGTTCTATCGGAGTTCTTCGCAATGCAAATGGTAATCGCGGCCCGTCGCACTGATTCGCATGCGAGGGTGAGCGCCGCGCATTGCGGGCGGGGGGAATTAATGGCGAAATTCCTGCGTGCGCTGCCCTTTGAATTGACGGCAGCGCAGGAAAAAGTCATCGCTGAGATCAAGAGCGACCTGGCAGCCAGGTATCCGATGAATCGTCTTTTACAGGGCGACGTCGGCTCGGGGAAAACTGTGGTCGCAATCGCGGCGATTCTGCTCGCGGCTGAGGCCGGGTATCAGGCGGCGTTTATGGCGCCGACGCAGATCTTGGCGGAACAACATTACACGGTGCTTCGGCGCTGGCTCGAACCGCTCGGGGTGAAGTTGTCGATCCGAACTGCGTCGCGGCCGGAAGAAACTTTTCTGCCGTTGATCGAAGATGACGAGAGCGCCGACGTGATCATTGGCACACACGCGTTGCTCTACGAAAAGGTGTCGTTTTCAAATCTTGGCCTCGCGGTGATCGACGAACAGCACAAGTTCGGTGTGGCGCAGCGGGGGCGTCTAACAAGTCGCGAACCCGCGCCCGACGTGTTGGTGATGACGGCAACGCCCATCCCGCGAACGATCACGATGACAGTTTATGGCGATCTTGATGTTTCGATTTTGGACGAGATGCCGCGCGGTCGGGGTAAAATCATTACCGCAGTGCGCGATTCCGCAAAACTCGGCGAGGTACTGAGTTTCTTGCGCACTCAATTGGAAGCCGGACGCCAGCTCTATGTAGTCTATCCGCTGATCGAAGAGAGCGAGAAACTCGACGCAAAAGCGGCCGCGGCGGAGTACGAACGCTGGCGCGAACGTTTGCATCCGTATCCTTGCGAATTGTTGCACGGCCGAATTCCTGGACCCGAAAAGCAGGAAATCATGGAACGATTTCGTCGCGGTGAAACCAAAGCGTTGATCAGTACGACGGTGATCGAGGTCGGTGTTGATGTTGCAAATGCAACGGTAATGTTGATTGAGAACGCGGAACGGTTCGGTTTGGCGCAGCTCCATCAGCTCCGCGGTCGGATTGGTCGGGGCGAGCACAAATCGTATTGCATTTTGCTTGCGACCGGGCCGACCTCAGAGGCGACGGCAAGATTGGCCGTGCTTGAAAAGACGAGGGACGGTTTTGAGGTGGCCGAAGCCGATTGGGAGCTGCGTGGGCCGGGCGATTTATTAGGGACAGCCCAGAGCGGTTTACCGGCGTTGAAAATTGGCAACCTCCGGCGAGACGGGGAATTGATGCGTCGCGCACGGACGGTAGCGATGTCGATCTTCGCGGCCGACCCCAGGCTTGAGTCACCGCAAAATCAACGTTTCCAGCAGTTGATTGTCGAAAAACAGGGACGAACCTTTTCGAACGTAAGCTAATGAAGAACTTGCTGAAATTTTTTGCCTTTGTTGCGATTCTCAGTCTCGCGATCTCGGCGTTGTACGACTACCGCTTGAAGCACGGCGGTTTGAGCACGCTGCCACGCACTTCTCCGGAAAAATACACGCTCGCCTCCTCGCCGAACGTCGATCCGAAGCAGGTCGCATCGCTTGAGGCGTTAAACCGCGAACGTCGGGCGCTGGTCAGTGCCGTTGTGCCGTCGGTAGTAGCCGTGAAAACGACCAAGAAGATTGCGATTGAGCGCCAGAATCAGCTCGACCCGTTTGGTTTTTTCTTTCGCCGGCCGCGCGGATTCCAAAACCCGAACGAAGACGCAATGGTGCAGAACTCGTTAGGCTCGGGCGTGATCGTTACGAAAGAAGGTCACATCATCACTAACAATCATGTCGTCGATCAGGTGGACGAGATCGAGGTGCAGTTGAGCGATGGGCGCACCGAGAAAGCGCGCCTGGTCGGGGCCGATGATGAAGTGGATCTTGCGGTCCTGAAGATCGACAACCCGGCAGTAACGCCTCTCAAGCTCGCTGATTCCGACACCGTTCAAGCGGGCGATTTTGTTCTGGCGATCGGCAACCCATTCGGTTTCGACGAAACGGTCACGGACGGAATTATAAGTTCGAAGGGGCGGCCGAATCGGGCCGATGTGTTTGGCGGTTTAATTCAGACAAATGCCGCGATTAATCCGGGTAATAGCGGCGGTCCGCTCATCAACCTGAGTGGTGAAGTAATCGGCATTAACACTGCGATCATTTCGCGCAGCGGCGGATCGCAAGGAATCGGCTTCGCCATTCCCTCCAACACCGTCCGCACCGCGCTCGAGAGTTTGTTAAAGAAAGGCCGGATTATTCGGGGATATCTCGGAATCCAGATGCGTGTTCCGCAAGCGGGCCAACCGGCGCCTGCAGGTGAAGTCGTGGTTGATGAAATCGTTCCTGGATCGCCGGCAGAAGCCGCGAACCTGCAGAAAGGTGACGTGATCCGAAAATTTGATGGTCACGAAGTGAAGAGCTTTACCGACTTGCGCAACCTGGTTTCGCAAGCGGACCTGAACAAGAAAGTTGACCTGGAAATTGTGCGCGCGGGAAAAACGATGACCGTGGCGACGCAAATTAAGGAGCAGCCGGCGGGTTATCAAACCGGTCGCGCCGTCCCGCAACAACCATCGACTCAGCCAACACCTGGCGAGCAGAATGAAGGCGGCGATGCGCTCGCCGGAATCCACGTTGGTCAGTTAACTCCCGAACTCGCGCGCCAACTGGATTTGCCGAATGGTGTTCATGGTGTAGTCGTAACTTCGCTTGATCCGAGCGCGGGTGTCGCCGATCTCCAAAAAGGCGACGTAATCGAGGAAGTGAACCAGCAGGTGATAAATTCTGTGGCCGATTATACTAAAATCACCCAGTCGCTGGATCCGCGTCAAGCACAGGTCCTGTCGGTTTGCCGGCATCGGGTGAGATCGTTTCTTGTTTTGCGCCCGCGCTGATCGCAGCAAAGGTGATATCTTTATGGGGGCGTGGCGTTTCCCGAAGCCGGAAACCAGTGAATAAACTTCTCCCCGCGAAAGTCCAACGCTCCAAAT
>Ga0307479_10004453_pt1 | contig 12796 bp, 15 predicted proteins | sample atmos_gasesECM4C_FD_203743 | JGI IMG/M metagenome (GOLD analysis project Ga0307479, IMG submission 203743) | Hardwood forest soil microbial communities from Morgan-Monroe State Forest, Indiana, United States - atmos_gasesECM4C_515 | ecosystem: Environmental > Terrestrial > Soil > Temperate...
CATAGAAGTGAGTGCTTTGCCTTCGGGGGAGAATCTGTCCTCTCGGTTAGTAGCCAATGTTCGTTTTCAGCAGCTTGCAGTTTCATTTGCGAAAGCAAAGGGCGGGTACCTTAGCGGAGCTACAGCCTGTTCCGCTCATGGCTCGAGGAGTTTGCCTATGGAGGCGCCCATTTAGCGTTACTTACCTTTGCACCAGAGGTGAAACATGGAATTTTGGAACGGTAGGCGTAAACGAAATTTTTGGAAGGGAGCAGCCGCCGGTGCGATCGGTGGCTTGGTAGCGGCCTGGACTATGAATCAATTTCAGGCTCTTTGGAGCAAGGCCAGCGAAGCGGTGGAATCAACGACACCGCGCAAGTCCAATGGCCGAGCACGTCAAGAAGAAGGAGAAAACGCAACCGTTAAGACTGCCGAGCTCATCACGGAAAAATTTGCCGGGCGCCGCCTGCGCGCCAGTGAAAAAGAAAAGGCCGGTGCGCTCCTCCACTATGGGTTTGGAACGCTGGTAGGAGCTTTGTACGGCGCGACCGCCGAGTACGTGCCGCAAACGAAAGTCGGGTGGGGCGTACCATACGGCGCAGCCGTTTTTGTCGGCGCAGATGAAATCGCTGTGCCCGCGTTCGGCCTCTCCAAATCGCCGACGGAGTATCCCGTTTCCCAGCACGCCTACGCGTTGGCGTCGCACATCGTTTATGGCGCGACCCTGGAAACCGTGCGCCGCATCGTCCGCGCTAAATTGTTACGGTGATTTTCTTGGACTGCGGCGATCCTGCCGGCGCCTTTGCGATCGCTAAGGTCACTGGCCAACGCGGTGCCCGTCCGAGACCGAGAGGAAGGCCCTGGCGATCGAAGCCCGAACGACGATTATCGCGCCGCTTGGCTGGCCTGCTTGGCCTGCGCGGAGTCGAAGCTCTCGCCATAAATAGCGGGCACCTTCGAGTTCATACAACGCAGGTAACTGCAAAGCTGGCCGCGATGATGGATGCTGTGCCTCAGGCCGAGCTCCAGAAAGCCGACTGCCGGCATCTGAAACATGCCACGAAAATCGATTACTTTAGCGAGTTGCTCGCCTTTCAACTGCGAGAGTTTCTCGAAATTCTGTGTAAAGCTATCCGCGTACCACCCGGCAATTTCGGCAGGAGTCTTGAACGTTTCGGGAACGGACGTGGCGTTAACGTCGAACATTCCTTTGATCGGGGTCTCGACAAAGCGCTTCTCAGCAATGGCGATGTGACGAACCAAATCCAGCGCGGTTCGGGAAGCAGGGTCGGGCCGGTGATCGGCCTTATTGGCGGGTACCGCCTCGAGAACGCTGCGCGTCGTGCGGCTTTCGTTCTTGAGAGTGCCCAGCAAAATATGTTGCAACCAAAACTCGGCTTGCTCCGGCGTCAAAGGGCGCAGCATGCTTTCCTCCCCGCAAATGTTATGCGGCAGAGTATACGCCTTTTTTGTAGCGTACGGTTCCTGTAGCGCAGGGCGGAGTCTGCGGAGTCCTGCGGCCCTGTCTTTAGAGCTTGGCATGTTTGCATGATCACATCGTGCGGAAGAAGAAGTGCCAGGTGGCATCGACCAGCGCGTGCACAATCGCCGAGGCGAAAATTGAGCCGCTCTTCCGCCAAGTCCAGCCGTAGAAGATGCCTGCGATGGAGGCGAGAAGCACGTAACGCCAGTTGGGAAATCCCAGATTGGTGATGTGCGAAAATCCGAAGAGGATCGACGCCATCCACCATCCCCGAAACTCGCTTCGAGTCGCGCGCCCGAGCAGATTCTGCAGCAAGCCGCGAAACAGAAATTCTTCCGGCCATGCGGTGAAGAAGAAAATGGTGATCAGCGTGATCGGCCAGGTTTGCCAGGCTTGCCAGCGCGGCGCGAACTGAATGAAATGCATGCCGGTAGCAAGGGGAATGGCGATCGCGCCAAACACAATGAAACTGGCCAGCACGTAAAATCCCCAGCGGCTACCCCATCCGATGGAGTAGCCAATGCCGTTTACTTTGCGAATGAGGACGAAAGTCGCCAGCGCCACATTAAGACACAAGAGCACGGTGAGCACGTAGGCGAGATGGCCGCCGGGGTACGGCCAAAGCCAGTGCGAGGGAGAAAACTTCACTCCAACCCAGATTCCGGCAAGGATGAGGAAGTCTTGCCACGCGCCGGGCGGTTGGCGCTCCGCGGTCGCGGCGAGGGCCAAAGGAACGAGAACGAACCCCAGGACCGCCGCACTGCGCTGCCATGAGGCCGTGCTTGTCCCTACGGCGTAAGTAAAGTAGGCCACAACCGCGGCGGCGCACAACACGTATCCACTGCCACGACCGAATCGTCCGGCGATGAGGTCAGGGACCCTGCGTGCCGCGAAAAATAGCATCACCGCGAAGTAGAATGAAAATGTGATGAGCGTGGCGGCGAGGGAGCGTCCACCGTAGCCGGTTCGGGTCGCGTAGAGAGCGCTGCCGAAGCAGAAGGCTGCCCAAATGGCGAGGATGGGCAGCGGGCCGAGTTGGCGGCTGGGCGGCAAGGGTAGTCTGAAGTTGTGCCTGTAAAAGCGGCGGCAAGACCGCCGCACTCCAAGGCGGAATTGTAACGCAACGGGATGACTGACCAAATTCAGTTGGGGAGCTTGGGGGTCGCGCAAGCGAAGAGCGGGCGGCTGGCGTACATCGACTGGATGCGCGGGCTGGCTTGCGTGGTGATGTTTCAGGCGCATTGCTACAACTCGTGGCTCAGCCCGGAAGCGCGCAAGTCGGCGCTGTATGGGTGGTCGCAGCTTGCGGCGACACTGCCTGCGCCGCTGTTCATCTTCCTGGCGGGCATTTCGGTTGCGTTGGTGACGCAACGGTTGCGCGAAAAAGGAGCTGCGCCGAGTGCGATCGCGCGGACCACCATTTTGCGCGGCACAGAGATATATGGATTGGGGTTGCTGTTTCGTGTGCAGGAATTTGCGCTGGGTTATCCCCGTTCGCCGTGGACCGATTTGTTGCGCGTGGATGTGCTGAACATTTTGGGATTGTCGATGATGTTGATGGGTCTGTTGTGCTGGTTGACCGCGGTGTGGCCCGGCGCGACAGCCGAGAGAGAGTTTTCGCAGGTGCGGAAGCCCATTGAGGGTGGCGGCGTAATGTCCGAGCTAAAGCCCCGAGCCGCAATGAATCGTCCCGCGGGAGGAGCAGAACAAAGCAAAGACTGGGACGCGCTGAAGCGCGCCCCTACGACGCCGGCGCCCCTACTCACAAGTGTCGCGAGGGTCGGGAGACGGACGATTGCATGGAGCATGGTTGCGGCTACCGGCGTCGCATTGGCAACGCCTTTGTTGTGGACGACTCTGCGGCCTAAGTGGCTGCCGTGGCCCCTGGAGTCATACATTAATGGCGTTCACATTTACGACAAGCCGCAGCCGTGGTTGTTTCCACTATTCCCCTGGTCGGCCTTTGGGTTCGTTGGCCTTGCGCTTGGATTTTTCCTGTTCTCGAAGTCAGCCAAACGGAAGGAAGGGATCACGTTCTTGGGAATCTATGCAATCGGTCTGCTGGCGTGCGGTGTTTCGATCCTACTGGACACCGCACCGGCGCGTTTGTATCCCATTGAGATTTACGACTACTGGCACACCAGCCCGAATTTCTTTCTGATGCGCTGCGGAGTTTTGCTAGTGATTTTGTTTCTCGCCTACGCGTGGTGCCGATGGGGACTAGGGCAGCGCGGTTTCAGTCCCATGGTGCAGCTGGGGAATACGTCCTTGCTCATGTATTGGGTACACATCGAATTTGTATACGGACGATTCTCGATTTTGCCCAAAGGGCAGTGCAGCGTGCTGAAGGCGACGGCGGGTTTGCTGGTGATCTTCCTGGCGATGCTGGGAGTTTCGCTGCTGCGCACACGGTGGAAGAAGCGTCCGGCTAAGGCTTTGCAGGGGCGTCCGGAGCCTGCTGTTGCACCGCTGGGATCCGGATAATAATTTCGCCTGGCCTAGCGCGCTGCAAATCTTCGCGGGCAATTTTCTCGATGAGCTTGGGATCGGTCTTGAGCGCTTTGACCTGCTCGCCTAGCTCAGAGTTCTCTTTGTTCAGGCGGTCAATGTCTTTTTTCACGCGCTCAATTTCGCTCTGCTTGCGGCGCATGGCGATGAATCCGTGCGTGCCAAAGACATCGTGAACGACCAGCGCAAGAACGAAAAGCGCCAGAATCGAGCGGCCATGTTGCTCGAGAAAGCCCGCGAAGCCCTTCGGGCTCTCGGACTTCTTTAGTTTTTTAGCACCCATTCCGTTGCCTCGCGAGCCAAGCGCGCCGATGCCGCAGCGCTGTCCGCTTCAACGTAAAGCCGCAGCAGCGGTTCGGTCCCGGAGAGCCGCAAGAGCATCCAGGAGCCGTCATCGAAAACAAATTTTGCGCCATCGGTGCGGTCTACGGAAACAACTTTTCGTCCAAGGAGTGTCGAAGCGTCCACGGCGACTTTCTTAACGGCATTTGCTTTCTGTTCGTCGCTAAGGTGCAGGTTTTCGCGAATAGGCCAGAATTCGCGGCCGATTCTTTTAAAGAGCTGCTGGATTTGTTCCTTTAGCGAACCGCCGCGCGCGGCAATCATTTCGGCGACAAGCAGACCCGCGAGAATGCCGTCCTTTTCGGGGATGTGGCCGCGTATCGTGAGGCCTGCGCGTTCCTCGCCGCCCAGGGCGATTTTGTCTTCGCGAATGAGTTGGCCGATGTATTTGAAGCCGACGGGAGTCTGGTAGGTGGTCTGGCCGCGCACCTTTGCCGCCGCGTCGATCATTTGCGACGTGGCAACGCTGCGGGCAGCAGGCATCTTCCAGCCGCGGGTTTCCACGAGGTAGTCGTACACGAGGGCGAGGATTTGATTGGGTGAGATCCGCGTGCCGTCGCGGTCGATGATGCCGAAGCGATCGGCATCGCCATCGGTGGCGAGGCCCGCGGCGGCGCCTGAATCGAGCACCGCTTTGCGGAGTGGGGCGAGATTTTCTTCGGAGACGTCGGGCCCCGTGCCGTCGAAGAGACAATCACGATTGGTGCGCAGGGCGTGGACAGAAACGCCATGGTCGACGAGGGCTTTATCGAGATAGCCGGCGCCGCAGCCGTGCAGCACGTCCACGACGAATTTGCTGGTGCATTTGCCCAGAATGTCGAAGCGGACTAGTTCTTCGAGGCGGCGAAGAAAGGTGTCGCGGAGATTGACGGTCTCGCCGTGGGCGTCGTTGCCGGCGTGTGAGGGAGTTGCCCCGGCGAAGGCGAGGGGGCCGTCTTTTGCGATGATTTTGGCGGCACGGGCTTCGATGTCGTTGGTGACTTCGGGGAGCGCAGGTCCGGCATCGGAAGAGGAAAATTTGAGTCCGTGATATTGGGCGGGGTTGTGGCTAGCGGTGAAATTCACGGCGCCATCGAGCTTGCGACGCATAATTTCGTAGGCGATGGCCGGCGTGGGCGTGAACGTCTCGCAGAGCAGAGTGCGAATGCCGTGTTGCTGTAGGATTTCGACGGCGAGCTGCGAAAATTCTTCGGAGTAGAAACGCGTGTCGTAGCCGACCAGGACCGTGGCGTTCTTTTTCTTGCCGTTGATGTGCTCGGCGATGGCGGTGACGGCGAGACGCACGTTGGCGAAAGTGAAATCGTCGGCGATGAGACCGCGCCAGCCGGAAGTGCCGAACTTGATCGGGGATGCGGTCATCGGTGAAGTAGCCATGGGTGCGTATTCTATCCTTGGAACTGCCGTACTTAAAGATGAGTGCTGGAGGGAAAAGGGCGGCGGCGCAAGAGGAAAGATCACGCTGAGAGCGCTGAGGTCACGCAGAGAAGGGGAAGATCAACACAGCGGGAGCAGAGACCAGCAGAGTTAACGGAGATGGCTGGTTACGCGAAAGGGAGGAAATCCATGGTGGCGGGCGGGCAGAGCCGGATAGTGATTGTCACGTGCGCGAATGCGGGGGAGGCGCGGCGTATTGCGCGGGCCGTGGTGGAGAAGCGGTTGGCGGCTTGCGCAAATATTTTGGGGGGAGCTGTCGAGTCCATTTATCGGTGGAAGGGGCGTGTGGAGACAGGGCGTGAGGTTATGGTGGTGCTCAAAACAACGACGAAGCGGCTGGGGGAATTGGAAAGGGAAGTGAAGGGGCTGCACAGTTATGAGGTGCCGGAATTTGTGGTCGTGCCGATTGTGGCGGGTTCAGCGGAGTATTTGGAGTGGGTGCGGGAAACCGTGAGCCACGCGAAGTAATTGGTCACTAGTGACCGGTGGTTCCTAAAAAGCACGGCCATCGGTTGGAGGAGAAGGCGCTCGCCAAAGTCGGCGACCGCTACAGGTTGCTGCATGATTCTGCTCGCAATGACCTCACCCCTTGAGGTCCTTCGACCCGGCGAAGACATGGGACCCCAGGATGACATTCTGCGGACATGGGGCGCAGCAGTGCTGCGCCCCTACGAGGACGCGTCGAAGCTAAACGTAGAGGAGGGCTTGGTCCAGGTCGGCGATGATGTCTTCGACGTCTTCGATGCCAACGGAGAGGCGGACCAGGCCGTCGGTGATCCCGACACGTTGGCGGACCTCGGGTGGCATGGAGGCGTGAGTCATGAGCGAGGGGAGGGAAATCAACGTTTCGACGCCACCGAGGCTCTCGGCGAGCGAGCAGAGTTTCACCTGATTGAGAAAGCGGCGGGCGGCTTCCAGCGAACCCAAGTCGAAAGAGAGCATGGCGCCCGGCCCGCGCTGCTGTTTGCGGGCGACTTCGTGCTGCGGATGCGAGGTCAAGCCAGGGTAGTAGACTTTTTTCACTTTGGGATGCGCATCGAGATGACGCGCGACGGCGATGCCGTTGGCGTTGTGCTGCAACATGCGCACGGCGAGGGTCTTGAGGCCACGGGAAACGAGAAAGCAATCCATTGGGGCCAGGCCGGTCCCGGCGGAGCGCTGAATGAAGTAAATCTTTTCGGCGTGTTCGGGGCGGGTGAGAACTGCGGCGCCGCCCACGGAGTCGCTGTGGCCGTTGAGATATTTGGTCATGGAATGCACGACGATATGCGCGCCAAGCTCGATAGGCCGCTGTAGATACGGGCTGAGGAAAGTGTTGTCGACAACGAGCGTGAGGCCGCGCTCGTTGGCCAATTTCCCCATGGCCGCCAGGTCAGTGACACGAAGCGTGGGATTGGTCGGGGTTTCGATGTACAGCATTTTCGTGTTAGGGCGAAGAGCGATCAGCACGGCGTCCGGCGAGGAGGTGTCGACGAAAGTGAACTCGAGGCCGAAGTGGACCAGCAACTGGGTGGACAAACGAAAGACGCCGCCGTAGACGGCTTCGGAGATGACAGCGTGGTCGCCTGGACGCAGAAGGCGAAATACGGCGTCGATGGCAGCCATTCCGGAGGAAAAGACGTAGGCGCTTTGACCACCCTCGAGTTTCGCAACGGTACGCTCGAGCGCTTTGCGATTGGGATGAGCAGTGCGCGCGTAATCGTAACCCTTGTCTTTGCCGAGTTCGGTCTGCACATACGTGGAGGTCTGGTAGATCGGCGCGACGATCGATCCGGTCGCGGGATCAGGTTCCTGACCTACATGAATGGCGTTCGTGGCGAAACCCATCAGGCTCTCCTGTTTGGTGCGCAGAATGGTTGCGGCGCTCGAAGCATCATAAGGCAGGTTAAAGAGAATGTCTGGGAAGACTTGACCGGCTAACAAGTTCGTTGGAGGATGGAGGCGTTCCAACATGAAACGTCGAGGAAAAGCATTGTCGTGGATTGCCGTCGTGGGCCTTGCGGCGTGGCCGTGCGTGAGCTTCGCGCAGCAGCCGCAGGCTCCCGAGCAAAAACCGGCAACGCCTGTAGCGCCCCAGATGTCACGGGTGACCATCGAGGTGACCGGCGGAGAAAGCGAAACACCGGTGGAAAATGCCAGCGTGTATGTCAAATACATTCAGGAGCGCAAGATCCGCAAAGACAAAAAGTTAGAGCTGAACGTGAAAACAAATCGTGAGGGGACAGCACACGTCCCGGACGCGCCCCTCGGAAGGGCTTTGATTCAAGTGGTAGCGGAGGGATGGAAACCGTACGGTCGGTGGTATGACATCACGGAAGCGAAGCAAACGATCAAGGTTCATTTAGAAAGACCTCCAAAGTGGTATTAAGCCCTCCGGAAAGTTTGAAAATGTAATGGTCGCGCTAGGCAGCGCCCAAAGAGCAACAAGTGTTGCGGAAAAATTTGCGCACCAGTATCCCAATTCTTCGCCGCGGTGGCACTCGAATCGGTTCGGCAGAAATTTTGTTTGTAAAAAATTCTCGGAATCCTCCGGGGCAAACGGCCTCTGCACTCAAATGGTGCAAAGCGGGTCAGGCTACTGTAAATCGTGTAGTTAGCCCTAGAAGCGGCACGCTTTTCCACAAACTTATCAACACTTGTGTGGGAAACTTAATGGCGCAGAAATATTTCCCGGCGATTTCGGCAACAATCGTGCAATCGTTAGCGCAAGTCAAAGTTTTGACCCGCCTGTAAGTACGATGCTACATTTGCGACTTGAGACCCGCTGACCTCATGAAGGAAACATTCGAATCGCCGTTTTCCCTGCTGCAAATGTTTTGGGGGAACGTCACCGCGCGATGGGTGCGTTCCGTTCTGAGCCTGATCGCCATTGCTATCCAGGTCATTCTGGTGCTGATGGTCGTGGGACTCACTTCGGGAATTGTTTCTGAATGGGGCAAGCGGGTGGAAGGAGTGGGCGCGGATATTCTGGTGCAGCCGCCGAACTCCTCTATTTTCTTTGCGCTGACCAGCGCGATGATGCAAGAGAGCCTGGGCGATCAGATCGAAGCGCTACCGGGGGTGGACGAAGTGGCCGCGACGGTGATTCTGACTGAGCCAAAGAGCCTCATGATGGTCTATGGCATTGACTACAAACGTTTCAACGGCCTGAGCCGGGGATTTTTGTATCGAGATGGACGCCCGTTTGAGGCCGCGGATGAAGTCCTGGCCGACGACATCATCGCGCAAGCAAGGCACTTAAAGGTGGGAGACACGATTACGCTGCTGAACCGCCAATTTAAAATCAGCGGCATCGTGGCGCACGGCAAAGGCGCGCGCTTCTTCATTCCGCTGAAAACAGCGCAAGAAATTACCGGTGTGGAGAACCGCGTTTCCATGTTTTACGTCAGGAGCAAAGGTCAGACCGAAGAAACGCGAGCTGAAATCCTGCGCCTCAATCCGAAAAATCGCGTGCGCTCCATTTCGGAGTACATGACGCTGATGAGCTCCTCGAATCTTCCTGAGCTGAAGCCGTTTATTCGCGTCATGGTGGGACTGGGCATCGTAATCAGTTTCCTGGTGGTGCTACTGAATATGCACACGATGGTGCTGGAGCGAACCAGAGAAATCGGGGTATTGAAGGCCTTAGGCTTCTCGCGCTTGGATGTCGTACGCATGTTGCTAGGGGAAACCCTGGTACTAACCCTCTTGGGAAGCGGGCTGGGTATCGCGCTAACACTCTTGACTCAGGCGCTGGTGAGGGAAACTAATCCGGGCCTGACGATCCTGATTACGGCGCGGTGGATCATGTTGTCCGTTTTGCTTGCGTTGGTCGGTGCGGCCCTGGGTGCGGCGTATCCAGCGTTTCGGGCGGCGAGTTACGATCCGGTAGTCGCGCTGGCCTACGAGTAGGCGGAAAGCGTGGTTAAGGCTCACGCCGCCGGTGCGAGGGCGGTAAGTTGTCGCGATACGTCTTCGATCGTCGCAAGTGGGCAGGCGACGTGCACGTTTTCATCTGGCGAGTCCACATCAATCAATAATTTGCCGTGTTGTGTGCGCGCGCGAACATGCTGATTTGAATCGCGAACGTCAACCAACTCCGCGTCGGGATATTTCTCAAGAGCTTTCGTCAAGGCGCGAATCGTGGGCAACCAGGGAGAGACTTGCGAGGCGGCATGCTCGACGTAGTGCGCGGGCACCATGTGGAGCGCCATAGGCACCACCGCGGCGGGAAGCCACACGTGGACTGGTCGGCCATTGGCGTGGACTTCTTGCACGCTCACGATTCCTTCATGGAAAGTGTAAGCGCCAGCCAAAGCCAAAGCTCCGGCGCAACCGAGGGCTACTTTCGCCAGCAACATGTGTGACTCCTTCCTTTGGTACGCCAGTGTGCCTCGCCCGCTATACGCAGTCTCGCTAGTCGCTGATGTTCTTGGAATCCAGCCAAACGCGAACGGTATTGTCCGCATCTTTGACAGACACCAGCTCCGTATCGCCTTGCAACGACAGAGCATGCAGCCCGGCCACGAGATCCAGTTCGTCTTTCCCGCTGGAAAGCAAGGCATCGACAACCTTCATGGGAACCTTGACTTCCACTTGCGATTTCTTTGGATGATTTTTCTCCGAGACATTGACGAAGAAATAGCCGTTCCGCTTGGCAACGCGCACGTCGGAATCTTTGCTCTGCACGGTCACAAACTCGCCATCTGCGGAAGTGCGCGCGGCCTCCAGCAGCGCATGGATATCTATGCCGTGGCAGTCAATCTCGTCGAACTTGACGTGGCCATTGTGGAGACGGTCCTTGTTGATGGTGGGGAGGACCTTCTCCGCCAATTCCAGAGGGACATTTACACGCACGGTTTCGTCGTTGGAGTTTGGATTGGTCACTCGGACGTGCAGCCAGCGATCGTGAGACGCGGAAGCCGAAGACTGCGTGGACGAGGCACTAGCGGCTTGCGACCCGGCGGCTTGAACAAGACGGGAACAGGCTCCGATAGCCAGCAATGCGGTGGAGCCAAGAATCGCGCTTTGGATAACGCGACGTGCGTGAGGGGTCATGAAATGTTCTCCTTTGAACCAGAGCTGGGTGCCCCGCGCGGGGCTTGGCGGCTCCCACGCCGGGTGCTTGGCTAGATATACGAGAGAGTACCGAGAAATGTTTCCTGAGCTAAGTAGAAGAACGAAGCTGAAGACCTTAGCTCAGCCACGGGCGTGTCGATGCGGCTAAGGTAGGTGTCGATGTGTCGTCTGGAGATTGACATTTGCCGAGGCACGCTTTCGTTCTTGCCGTCCGCTCGTCCTGACAATTCAACAACTTACAAGGGCAACTTAGGTTGCTCATGTGGCACCGATGCTGCTTGTGGGACCTCGAGGTTCGACGGAGCAAGGTGCAAAAGTCAGGACGCGGATCGGCGCGAGAACTCAACCATCGGCGTTCAACCGCATGCGCTAAGACCTTACGCCTTCTCAATTATAGGGTTCCCGCTCTCTGTTTACTTTCTTGACCGGATTGTTGGGCGGCTTAAAGCAGCTTAGTTTGGGTCGACAACAAGGGCCTGAAAGAAGGCACAACGGCCCCTGCGACTGGAGACATCCCCAACTCCTCCGCTCCGCTGTTCCTCTTCGGCTTCTTTGCCAGGCCAAACGACGTTTATGAAGCAGTTCGCCAAACTTACGGAGCGTGCAGCACGAAGCGAGGCGACATGCCTCGCGAACCACAGTGCGCTCCTGGCCCACTACGGTTCACATCCTCGAAAGCGCACCGTAGTCCTCCCAGGGCAGCAAGGAAATCATGTGTGGCGGTGTCCTCGAACTGAATGGCGCTCAGCCAAACCAATCGAATGGCCGTGCGGGTAACCCGCGTTACGCCATGGCTCGAGGAGATATTAGCGATGACAACGGAACTTACTTCAAGATTCACCCCCGCTAAACCGGTGCTTATGGGAGCGACGCTATTGCTGCTAACCAGCGCAGCTCTGACCGCGACCGCACAAGCTCAAATTGAGACTTTGGTGTCGCGCGCCACCATTTCCGGTTCTGTATTTGTAGAAAACATAAGTCAACCTGCCGCCAGGATCAAGGTAGACGTGCGCGCGCTAAGTGGCGGACAAATCGCCACGGCATACACAGATGCGAGCGGCCGTTTTGAGGCCAATGGCCCGAACGGAAGTTCTTCCTACATTGTTTCCGTGGAGGAGCCCGGATATGAGCCGGTCGAAGAGAGGGTCGAGCCGGCTGGAACTCTGTCTAGTGTGGTGCTGACCCTGAAGAAGGCCAGGTCCACAGAGGCCGCACCGATAGGCGAACGCTACACCGTTTCTGTACACGATTTAAATGCACCTGGCAAGGCTCGCAAGGCCCTGGAAAAAGGGTTAGCGCGGCTGCAAAAGAAAGATCCAGCCGGGAGTATTGCTCATTTCAAGGAGGCCACGAATGCTTTCCCGGATTACTATGAGGCTTTTTACCAGCTTGGTCTGGCTAACCTGGAGCTGCGCCGCGGGGATGAGGCAGAGCGGGCTCTACAAAAGGCGATTGACCTGACTGGCGGGCACAATGCCGATCCGCAATTCGCTTTGGGCGCGCTTTTGTGCGACCGCAGGCAGTACGCGGACGCCGAACGACTCACCCGCAGAGCCCTGGAAATCGATCCAGTTTCATGGCGGGGCTATCTGTTTTTGGGACAAGCGCTCTACGGGCAGAACCGGCTTGACGACGCTGAGAAAAACGCCCGAATGGCCCTTTCGAGAAGAAGCGATGTGGCATCCGCTTATGTGCTGCTAGCGAACATCGACATTCGACGCCATGATTATCGTCACGCGATTACGGAGCTCGATAGTTTCTTGCGCCTCAAACCCGACGGCCCGACCAGCGATCAGGCTCGCGACGTGCGAAACGCCGCGGAACGCGTGGTCAATCGATTCACAAGGATCTTTAGCGTTCCCCAGTTTGTTTATTAGGATATTCAGTTCAGGGATGGCATCCTCGCGCGCTACGCCGGCATCCACTTAAGGAAGCAGGCGGCGAGGGGTGCCAGGGTCAGGACTATGCTTTGCTGACGGCCCTGGTGCGGAG
>Ga0307479_10004454_pt1 | contig 12796 bp, 18 predicted proteins | sample atmos_gasesECM4C_FD_203743 | JGI IMG/M metagenome (GOLD analysis project Ga0307479, IMG submission 203743) | Hardwood forest soil microbial communities from Morgan-Monroe State Forest, Indiana, United States - atmos_gasesECM4C_515 | ecosystem: Environmental > Terrestrial > Soil > Temperate...
CCGCGGGCGAAGCCAGTCCAAACGGTTGCCGGCCCAGTTCGTAGGTCGAGATCAACAGCACCTTCAGATCGGGCATAGAAACCTGAAATTATGTCTTGCTGCGCGGGGGGACGTATCCCGGTGGAAGCATGGCGCCCTCGCCGAAGAAGAAATCTTCCAGATGCTTGACCAGGATCTCCTGGTCCTGCCGGTTGGCGGGATTCAGCCGGTACTCGTTCAAGATCATCTTGCAATGCTCGCCCCACATCTTCCAGGCTTCCTCAGAGACACTTTCATAAATCCGCCGGCCTAGTTCCGAGTCGAACGGCGGCTCGTCCAGTCCTGGCATTTCCCTCTGGAACTTCACGCAGAAGACCTTGCGCTGCCCTGGTCTCTCCGGTTCAGGCGGCAGTTGAGGTGTGTTACAGCCCATGTGTACTCCTTCCAGGCGGAAGGACTGTCCCCATGGTATCAGGATGCGACTGGTCATGTTACCCGGACTGAAATGCGGCCGTCAAAGCCTATACTTGCCGCTCTGCCTTCATGTCTTTGCCGTCCTGAAATCTTTTGCCCTTTCCGGACACAGACCTTTTTCCCGGAGCCAGGCACCATGTACCTAGTTGTTTCTTGTGGGCCAAACTGGCTGCAATGGCCGAGGCGAGAAGTGAGCAGATGACTTTCTCAAAAAACTGGCATCCGACATACTCGGAAGCGATATTGCGTGTTCAATCGGGAAACTGAAAACCAAGTTCGGCAGTCAGCGCGGGGAGTCGTTCCACAATCCCGTCTTGTGCGTCAAATGTACTTAGGGAGTTTACAGGTCCCCTTTCACTTCGAAACCCCAGAGCTTGAGGAGATCGTCGGGAATGTATTTCTGGTCTTTATTCTTTCGCAACCACTCCTTGAGTTGGAGGGAGCCTTCATAATCTGCTGGAGACAGCCGCAGCTTCTTGACGACATCCTCAAATGAGGTCGGAACAACGGGCGCGGCCTGCGTGTCAGGTTTGCCCCAATTCGGGTTGCCGCGCTTCCTTACCATAGAAATCCTTTGGGTTCTGACACGCGGCCTGCCTCACATTTCAGGCCCTGATCCGGCACATCCAGCTCTACCGTAAGTACGGAGCGATTGCACGAGATCCCAGCCTGCGAGGCCCACTGGCCGGGAAAAAGCGATAGTAGGCCATCAGGACAGTTCAGAACGGTAGAAGTGACGCCGCTCGAAAAGAAGCAGCGGCAGATCGAACACGCGCGTCTCGCCGAACTCGAAGGCAAATTCCTTTCCACACTCCGACACGGGACAACTGGCGCGCAACTTCTCTTCGTCTGTTGCAACCCGGGTTCGCCGTGTCACCACAACCCAACTGCCACACTTGGGGCAAGGGACGCATGAGCACGCGATGCGATCCGCCATCTCGGATTATATTGCCCTTTCGCTTGCCACTGTCCCCCCGGGCCCGAGAAATCAAACCCCTTGTTGCCTTCCTCCCGACGTTATCTTCGCTGTGTGCACTCTGGGTGGGGACACTCCTGGGTCCGCTGCCGGCGCGTTGAGGACGAAGCTAGGAACCGGAGTCCATGGCACTTAGGCGCACTGTTTGACCGGCAGGCTCCTGGATGAATCGTTCCTCACCGGGTTCGTTTGACGGAGATCACCTTCCCGTCTACATAGAATCGTGCGGACCAGCCCCACGGTCGATCCCTGACCTTGCAACCGGCGCGCCACATCGCGGACAAAAACGGCACTCGAGGCCGAACCAAGGTCCCGCAAGGGAAAACCATGGCCAGCCTGCCAAGACCGGCCCAGCCGGCGCCGTCTCCAATGCTTGAAATCGACGAGCCCCTGCTCGGCGCTGCGCACGAGGCGAAGATCCTCGGCATTTCCCAGTGCACGCTGAGAAACCGGGTCCTGCGCAAGAAAGTCGGGGGGCGGGTGATGTTTCTTCCCGATACCGTCCCGAAACTTATCGCATACGACACTTCGCTCGCACTCGTTTGGCGGAATTCGGAATCCGGTCTAAACCCTCTCTACCAAGCAGCCGGCTGACCTTCTGTCCGACTGCAGGATTCCCATCTTGGAGTTCACAAATGTCCAGCCCGACTTCCATCGCACAAGAAATCGCTATTCGGCAGAACGCCTTTCGCTCCGACCGACAGTTTGCACTTGACCCAACATCTACCGCTCCAGGAAACGTCAACCCGGTACCTGGGACGACCCGCAGATCGCTGGTGACGACCGACCGAACAAGGAAAGCGCTCGCTATTGTGGCCCGCGAGTTGACGCCACCGCCGAAAACGACCATCGGCAGGCTACCAAGGAAGCCGCCGCACTTCTGGGTCGCCCACACTCCACGCTCGAGCGCTGGCGCTGTGAAGGCAGGGGTCCAGACTACGTGAAAGAGGAAGGCGGAGTGCGGTACCATGAGGACCATCTGCGGGAATACATCCGCAGAAACACGCGGACATCTTCCGTGCGAGCGCTCGTGGAGATAAAGCGTGAATCTCTTTAGAAGACCTGGTCACCCTTATTGGTGGTATGACTTCACTGTCCGCGGCGCACGTTTTCGCGGATCAACGAAAGAAACCAGCAAAACCGCTGCCTTTGGAAAGGCGGCAACGCTTTTGGCAGCAATCGCTCAGGGCAAGTCGCAAACCAACAGGAAAGCACCGGTGCTTTCGGCATTTGTCGTGCGATTCATGTCCTATCTTGACAATGCGAAGCTGGCGGACAAATCGAAGAGCTATCTTCGGAACGGATGGCGTCTGCTTGAACAGACCAGCGTTGTCGGTATGAGGCTGGATCGCATCACCGCTGAAGACGTCGATGCGCTGCCTTTACCGGGCGGACCCTATAGTGAACCTTGCTGAGCACAAACTTGTCGGTTACGCGCGGATGACATTGTCCACACGTGGCGATAAGGTTCGCACGATTGATGGTGGAGCGCGGATCGGTGGACGGAAGAATGTTATGCACCCCGTGGCAGCTCGCGCAATTCGCCACCACCTGTGATCCCAGCTTGGAGGCAAGACCGTGATAGCTGGAGAGATAGGTGGTGGTTCGGCGCCCTTCAACCCCGAATTCTTGCGCCAGCCTCACGCCCTCGTGGCACCGTGCGCACGTCACCCGAGCGAGGTTGACCGCAGAGACCGCTGAATTTGGGTCGAGATGCGCCTTGATGGAGTGAATGCCATGACAATCAGTGCATACGGGAGCTTGCCAGTTGCCGTGAGCAATGGCCTGGCCGTGGATGCTTTGGGTGAATTCCTGCTCGATCTTCTCATGGCACTTGGCGCAAGTCGCAGGCGCGTTGAACTTGAAGATTGTCGACTTGGAATCGCGCGCGCTCAGGATCTCATGGGATCCATGGCAATCACTGCAAACCGCAGCCTTGTCGGATCCCGCGGCAACCGCGCTCCCGTGCACGCTCTCCTGATACGAGAGAAACGGCTGGCACTGTGCCCGCTGGCCGCCATTACGAATTTCTGCCCATGACAGCCCCCGCAGGTGGCTGGAATATTAGCGTGACTGACGCGCGATTTGGGATCACTGCCCGGCAACAAGTAGTGCGGGCTGCCGTGGCAATTGACGCAGGTCGCGGCTTGGCCGTCGCCCGTCCGGATGGCCTTGGCGTGATAGCTGCGCTCGTAGGCGGCTTGCTGGTCGGCATGGCATTGGGCGCAAGTAATCCTGCTCGGCCTGACTTCATGGGGAGAGGTTTTGACGTCAGAATGGCAATCGACGCAGTTAAACATGCTGCCGTGGATCGAGTTCTTGAGAGCGTCCGGGTTTACGAAGAGGCTGATCTGCTTGCCGTTTACGTCGGTCGTCATGGTGGAATCACCATGGCACACCAGGCAATCTTCGTTGCTAGGCTTGGACGGCGGTTTGCGGGCAAAGGCGATGGGCGCACCACAAACTAGATAGAGAAGTCCAACTTCCAGCCGCACTGCTCCCGCTCTTCCGATCCAGGAGCACGGCCCGGATATCCGCATGTAGTGCGACCTCCCCGTGGATACCAACTCCAGTCCCATTGTTGCGGAGGATGAGCCTCCCGGCTGTGCGGCGTCTCACGAGGGGGAGTGATGTCGGTCACAGGGAACCGGCGGATGACGAAGAACGGACAGTGACCCCCGGGGCGGGTGGAACCGGCAATGTGTGCCTTCCAACGCGGAGCGTTACAAATGGGACGGGCCAGGAAGTGCTCGGTGATGGCATTTCTGGCACAGCTGAGTCTTTTCTGCGACCAGCATGGCCTTCTGTTGCTGGGAGTGGTGAGGAGAATGGCAGGTGAGGCAGGTAAGGCGAGCTTTGCTGTGTTGCTCGCCTAGATTGACTTTGTGGCAAGTCGTGCAGACAACCTGAATGGATTCTGGACGCGCGTCTGCGAATCGGCGCAGCTTGTCTGGATCCCCAAGCCTCAGCGTGCGCTGCACCCGGCCATGGCATCCCTCGCAACCTTGCGCCGACGCTTTTTCTTTCTTCAGTGTCTCGAGGTGCGCAGACTGGGCAAAGCTCTTGTATTGATCCTCGTGGCAACCTTGGCAGACTTCTGCGCCAGCGTATTTGGCTGAATTGCCCTGCTCGGACGCATCCGGTGTTTTTTGAGCCAGCGCTGGGAAACAGGTAGCTGCGAGCAGACCTGCGAGAGAAAGCAGACACCAACACGGAGTCTGACAAGCTGGCATCATGAGCCTTGTCCTGCGTGCGAGCCCAAGACGAGCGTCGGCTTGAAGTTGGGCTGCGCTGCGAGGACGGTCTTCAGACCTATGCGTGCGCCGACCGCGGTCGCCGGGTCCGGCCGAGTCCGACCGATCGGACCCGGTCATAGGCCAAGTGGAGATCCTGACTCAGCTGACCACGTGCAGACACGCTTCACGATGTTCACGTAGGAACACAAGGAGATCCTTGCGCTTCACCATGGCGACCTGGGCGTTGTCCAGCAGTTCGGCCGCGACTTCGTAGACGCTCCCTGACAAGGAAGCGCCGAGCCCAAGAACTTCGCCCGGGACCGCGATGCGAAGGGTTAACCGCCTGCCCGATTCGGAGCACACCGACAACTTCGCCCGGCCTTCGCAGAGAACGAAAACGCCGCGGGCCGGTTGCCCTTCCCGGAACAGGACCGTGTTGGGGGGACAAAACGAGCCGAGACTTGACGGTATCGAACGCCTCCAGAGCACTGCTGGGCAGGTCGCAGAAGAGCCGCTCCGGGCGCAGGCTGCATTCGAGGCAACTTTGCTGTATGGCGCCCTCCATATGAGGTTGATATCTCTCAGGCAGGAAAAGCACAGTGATTACAGTCACGGATTAAGGTGACTCTTCGCACAGGCCGTCAGTCCGGCTCACTATGTGTTAGTGGCCATCGCTTTCAGGGCGACCTTGTTGCGAATGACGAGAGTGGACCCCTTGGCCTGCACGATCTGGCGTTTCTTGAGATCAGCAAATAACCGGGTGACCGTCTCGCGGGACGTTCCAATCATCTGGGCAATCTCTTCGTGCGTGAGGGCCAGCTTCACACGGGGCTCCTGCTTGGCCGCTTCACCGTTTCTCGAACTCCACTCCAGCAGGAGTTTGGCCAACTTCTCTCCGGCAGAGTGCGAGAGGCCCAGCAACCTCACTTCGTGACAGGCGTTGTTGTATTTCTCGCTCAACTGTTCCGCGACTTTGAAGCACGCGTCAGAGTGATCTTTGAGGAAGCGCAGGAAATCCTCGCGCTTGACGAAGTTGACCTGGCAAGGGTCGATGGTCTCGGCGGTCAGTTCGTAGGGCTTGCCGGAAACGGTGGCGCTGAGACCCAGAACTTCGCCCGGCTCGGCAATTTTCAGGATCAGGGTCTTGCCGTCGGTCGCACAGATGGAGAGCTTCACCCGCCCTTTGCAGAGGACAAATATGCCGCGGGGAGCCTGCCCTTCGACAAACAGCACCGCTCCCTTGGGATAAGCAGCGGCGTATTTGATGGCTTCAAACGACTGCAGTGCGGAGGTTGGTAGGTCGCAGAAAATACGATCGGCCCGCATTTTGCATGTCAGGCAGCTTTCGACGATGTCCAGTCCGTATGGTGATAGCACGAGTACCCCCCCAGCAAATCCCTCTGGGTCGGTCATGGCCCGGTTCCCCCTGAAGATGACCTTGCACAACACGGGTTTGGGCTGACCCGACCGTTGTGACCAGCGTCACGGTTACCAGTGTCCGCCCGCCCCAGCCCACCCGCTGTGATTGGTGGCACAAATGGATGTGACCGGCCTCATAGAGCGTGATCTGTTGAGTTTTTCTGGCATTGCGAAGCGTTTCAGGGCATACTGAGGAGGAACGTAAGCCTTCCCCGACTGAGCCCAAGGAGGGTGGGTTCCCCATGCTTGAACAACTAGAGCGTCACGAGGTTGAGGAACAACGGCTCGAACCCCGCCTCGTTGCCCCTCCCGCATATACCCCCGAAAATGACCAGCGGCAGCGCCGGAGGATGGTTATCGCGTTGATTTTACTGCTGGTTGCCCTTGGCCTGGTCCTAATTAAGGACCGCGATTTCTGGTTTCCTTCAAGCGACGTAGCGGAGTCTGAGCCGGTTGACGACCAGCCACCCGTCGCTACGTTGGAGCCGACGACGAGCCCCGCCGCAGAGGCGCCAAAGCCCATCGCCCCCGTGGCGAAGAAGAAGGGGCATCCCTCGGTCGCGTCCAAAGCCCCGGAAAGGGTAGTTCCCGCGCCCGTGGTTGCGGCAGCGCGGGCGGTTCTACCTCCGCTCCGTGTGGACGTGGTCTCCAATGACCACCGTCAACCAGTAAGGCCGGGCGGACCATCGATCAGGGTCGAGATGCAACCGGGGACAGTGGTCCCGTCAGTCTCCGACTCGGTCCCCGCTGGTACTGAATTAGCAAGCGCCGGAGCCGCACCCCTCACCAACGCAGGAGAGCGAGTGCAGATGTCCACCGACACGCGTCAGGTCCTTTCCCGGCCCGTGCGCCTGGAATATCCCCTGCTGGCCAGACAGATGAAGGTGCAGGGAAAAGTAGCCCTGGCAGCTTCGATAGGCAAGGATGGTGGGATTCAGAAACTGCAGGTGCTGGGCGGACCCGACATTCTGGCGGACGCCGCCCGCGAGGCAGTCCGGCAGTGGCGGTTCAAGCCCCACTACCAAGAAGGACAGCCGGTCGAGACACAGGCGAACATTACCGTAAATTTCACGATCGCGACTGACTGAAGAGAGTCTTTCCTAATATGTGAGAGGGCGGCGCATCGAGCGCCGCCTTTTTCTTGTCATTCGGATGCTAATCGCGAATCGAATTCTTCTGAAAATATAACGAGCGCCCGGACTCTTTCGAGTCACGGACGCCCGGGCAGCCCTCCCCCAGAACTGCTCGCTGAAGAAGGTAAACGGGACTCGAAATCCTGAGAATGGCACTTCCGTGCTAGAGGACACCCACCAACGTGCCATGCCGGAAGCCTTATCGCGCGGAGATTTCCGAACACTGTGGAAATCTAATCAAGCTTGTCAACCTTGCGGCGGAGCGGCCCCATCCACGGGCGGGGCGAGGGGTGACCTAAACTCGGACGACGGACTAGGCTCGGCCGTAGCCGGGATAGGAGGTTCTACGGGCGTCTCGCGCATATAGAACGCGGCTGCGCAGGCCCTCTGCCAGAAACGCATCCCTAGCCAGAGAATCACGATTACTTGAGTAACCAGAAAAGCTCCTAGCACATTGCTGGGTGGCACGAATGAGCGCCAGACCCAGAGGCCGCCGGCCAGGACTGCCACGCCCAACAGGCAAATGACTACGTATGTCGCCAAGAGTGCGATCAGATTCTGCTGGGTGTACCGGAATGCGGCCGCCACCGATTTCCGGACCGCACGCTGATCTCGGACTACAACATCCACTTGGGCCAGATCAAACCAGATACGGATAACGGTGAGGACTAGGAATATGACCCCGAGCGTCGCCAGATGGGTATAAAAGGGCAAAAGTTCGTAGGTGCTTTTCTTGGAGACATGCACCAATGCGACATGGCCGCTTAAGAGCGCGCCGCCGATCAGTCCGGCGACGATGCCGTAAAACACCAGCACTCGAGCGAACCTCCAGACATTCCGCCCACAGCAGCGAAAGAAATCTTCGCGAGACGGTTTGCCTTCAGAGGTGTAGGCATCGAGCACTCCGGGCATGCAGAACAACGTCACGAGGAAAAAGAGGAAAGAAAAGTACATGGCAGGCACGGCGGAGCCCCTGGGTGGACCCCATTCCGGACGGGCGACCATCTCAAGGTAGACACCGTGATCAAAGCCATGGAGAAGGCGATCGGCCAGCAGGCTGCTGTCCAGAGCCGCATGAAGGCGACTGCGAAAGGCAGCTGTACCGAACTCGGCCAGAGTCAAGTTGAGGAGCCAGAACCAGAAGATATAGCCCTTGTTGCGGGTTACGATCCGAAGACCGGCAAAGATCAGTTTGGTATCCTGCTTCAGCATGCCCGCTCCTAAACCAGCCACCAGGCAAGGAACTGCGAGAAAAACTGCACCACAAAGGACCAGTAGTTGGCGAGTTTCCGCGCCGGCGCCTTGTTGGGCGCCAGAGTTCGACTGTTGTTGAAGTTGTCGCGATCGAGATAGATCCCATGGTCGGGATCGATCTCAGCGGAGACTATTTTTGCCTTCTTCTGGTAGCCGAATTTCACCCAGCGATCCCGCCCATCCCATTGCTCCCGGAGTCTCTCGCCGTTGTCGAATCGGATCTCGATGTCCACTGGAAAAATGAAGTCGCCCTTACGGTGGAGCAGGACTCTCGATTCATATACGGTTTCGCCTCTCTTTTCTTTCACGTCCTTTTCGTACCAGTTCACGGGGTCAGAGCTGATCTGCATTACTTCGTAGTCGAAGACCTGGGTGCCGTAGACCGCCTGGTTAAAATACCAGCGCAGGTCCTTGCCCGAGACTTCCTCGATCGTCTTGAGAAAATCTTCCTTGGTCGGATGCGTGAAGCGATAGCGCATGAAGTAGGTGTGCAGCGCGTTCCGCAGCGTCTCTTCGCCCACGATCTTTTCCAGCGTAAGCAGGAAGGAGGCGGTCTTGCCATAGGTAACGCCCCCGTAGGAATGGGAATTGGCATATTGCCATGCATTGCGCGCCATGGGATCGAGGTCAGCGACGCCAATGTAGAAAAGGCGCTGGTCCTCACGCTCTCCGTAAGTCGCTCCGAACAGGTTCCGAATCGAAGTATCGCGCCCGAAAATCGAATCCATGACCTTGACTTCGGTATAGCTGTTAATGCCTTCATCCATCCAGGCGTCTTCGAACTCGTTGGTTGCAACCATCCCGTACCAATACTGGTGTCCGAATTCGTGCTCCACGACCAACTCGGGCTCGTAGATACTTGACGGCATCCACCAAAACGTACCACCCGTTATGAATGTGGGGTATTCCATCCCGAAAGCCGCCGACCCGGGCTCCGGGTCCACCAGGGTCAGGGTCTTATACGGATATGGTCCATACCAGCGCTCGAAGTGCTCCAGGCTTTCTTTGAGGATCTTCGCGTGGCGTTGCTCTTGCCTCCAGTGTGCCGGCTGCATCATCAGTCGCAGCTGCACTGTCCCCATGGTGCCCTGGTATGTGTCCTCAGCCACGCGGTAGCGAGGGCCGGCGGTCCAGGCGAAGTCATGGATGTCATCGCCGTGGTAAGTAAACGTCTGAGTACCGTCGGAGTTCTTGACCTCCTTCATTAAGACCCCACTCGCGCCCGCAACTTCGTATTGGGGCAAAGTCAAGCTCACGTCATATACTCCGAAATCCGCGAAGAACTCGGTGGTTGCGTGATACTGATGGCAATTCCAGGCTCCGTGCCACCAGACGCCTACTTTCGGGAACCACTGTCCGCCGAGGACGAAGTCACGGTTCCAACCACTACGGGCCTGCGTCTCGGGAAACTCGTCGTGAAACCTGATCTTGAACTGAACGTAATCCCCGGGTGCCACGGCCTTGGGTAGAACCACCTGCACGACAGTTTTGTCGTCCTTGTTGCCATCATCCGGTTGAATGAATTCAAGCTTTGACGTCAGGTCCCCGATGCCCACGACTTCGAAGCTCTTGATTTCGTCCGAACCCCAGTCTTTCTCTTCCCATTCTTCGTAGCTGGTGTCGCGGCTCCCCATCGCCTTGGCTTCGCGGACCCAGGTGGCTTTTGGCTGAAAGGCATTCAGATAGAGATGGAAGGGAAAGCGGTCGAGCGTCTGGCCAGTCACGTTGTGATAAGTGAGAAGTTCGGTGCCGTCTAGAGTGTGCTTCACGGCGTTGTACTTCGCGTCGATGTTGTAGGCGACCACGCGTTGCGCGAGGGGAGTCGGGGAGTTGATCGCGAGGGTAGTTTCCGGGATAAAGGGCGCCGGGACAGCACCTTCCCCTGTGCCGGCCGGGGCAAGCTGGGCCAGTGCGAGCCCCGGCACCAGAGAAGCCACCAGCAAAGTCGCTAACGTCTGTCGAAGGGTCACTTACCCGCCTCCTCTTGGATAACGATAAGCGGGCAATAATACCCCACGGGGAGGCTTACGTCATGGAATCACGGACATGCCCGGCGAGATTCGCTCCGTTTTTCGACGCGCCTCGATTGGACCACTTGGGCAAGCTCGAAGATGCGCCGCAGTTTGTCGGCAGTCGGCGGGATACGAACCGCGAGCAGGGCGTCACAGGCTTTAGCAGAAGCGATCAGATGACTCACCGGGCAGATTCCGCATATGCGAGCCATCAGGGCAGGCGTCTCGGAGAAGGGGCGGCCTTCGCAGAATTTCTCAAATCCACGAAACTGGGTAACGTGGAAACCTGCATCCTCCACGCGGCCCTCGTCGTTCAGGTGCAGCGTGATCTTGGCATGTCCCTCGATGCGAGTTACGGGATCGATCAGAATCGTCTTGCGGGGTTGCTTCTTCCACGAGGCTAAGCTCCAAACCGGGTCTTCGAACTCAAGTCGGGCTGGCGGCCTTCGAGTAGCTCGGTCAAAGCATAGGAAATGGTGTCGGCCGACGGCGGGCAACCGGGAATGAAGATATCCACGTGTACAGCCTCATGCACGGGCCGCACCCGGTCCAGCAACTTGGGGATGTCGCGCTCGGGCGTGCCCGCATCCAGTGTCGCATTCTCGCGGTAGGCCCGGTCACAGACAGCTTTCGGGCCGAAAGGTTGCGCATCCCGGGCAGGTTGGCGGTCACAGCACAATCGCCTAGCGAAACCAGTGTCTTGGTGCGGCCCCGAATCGTAACGATCTTATGGAGATCTTCTTCGCTGCTGACCGCGCCTTCCACCAGAGTGATGTCAACATCGTCAGGAAAGGTCTTGACGTCCACCAGCGGGCTGTAAACCAGGTCGACCTTCTCGGCAAGGGTAATCAGCGCTTCGTCCATGTCCAGAAACCACATATGACTCCGGAACAACCATCGAGCCAAACCGTGGCCAATCGTGTCTTGCTCACTCGCGATCCTCCCGCATCAGGGTCAGATAAGGCAGGAACTGCCGCCGCTTCAGCATCTCAGCCACCGACCTCCCTTTTTCGGACAAAGCGCCGGTGGGACAGACGTGCACGCACTTGCCGCATCCGGTACAGGTTTCCGAAAGAGCCCCAGGGTTGGTTCAGGTCGGTGAGGGGTGAGCACCCTCGATTTCCTCGCACACCCGGACGCACCGCGTACAGAGAATGCGATTGTGGTCGACGATGAAGCGCTCGTGTGACCCATCCACCTGAGCTTTCGGGTAAGTTGCAGACGCTGGGCCAGCGCCTGCAACTCGCAGTGCCCGTTCGATACACAGACCGAGATGTGATTGCGCTCCACGAACAGCAGTTCGAGGATCGCCTTGCGGTAGCGGTCAAGCCGCTCTGAGATGGTCGTGACCTCCATCCCTTCTTCCACGCGGGTCACGCAGGCCGGAAACAACCGGTTGGGGCCCTTGACTTCCACCAGGCACAGCCGGCACGCGCCCACGTTCGTCAGACCACGCAGGTTGCAAAGCGTGGGGATGAAGATCTTGTTCTGCCGGGCAAAAAGGCCTGCTCTTGTACCGGAAGCTCCGGGTTCGACTCCAATCACGTAGCAGCAGTAAGGCAGGTCCCCTAGGAAAGCAGCCGTCGCTAGAACTTCGCCGGCGTTGCCTTCGCTAGCTTTTGTCGAGCTATCCGCAGCGCTGTAGGTCCTGGATGCAATGACGGCACTAAGGCTTGCCGACCCGCAATTCGGCTCAACAGCTCCAGGCCTTGGGTACCTCCGTCGACGAATTCAACGAAGCCAACGTCATAGCGGTACCGCTCGGCCAGATCGGCAAGCAGTGCAGGGCCTATGCCGTCGTCCGCGGACCGGACGTCTCCCAGCGCCAGGAGCAGGATGGGTGCGGTGTAGCCACCGTGGACCGATTCAGTTGTCATGGTGCATGCCTCCCGGATCGCTCCCAGGATGCGCGGATTATTGCTGCGGGCTCACGAGCGTGCAGTGACATGAGTCACAAAGATGAATGACCGCCGCGAGCCGGACCTAGTCGGATGGCCCGGTTCCGCACTTGCGCCCGCGCAAACTCGTTCAGGATCGGTTAGCATTTTCCGTTCGCCAATTGCGACCCCACGCTTTGCCTCCGTTACAATGGGCAGTCCCTCGCGATTGGTGACTGGGAGGTAAGCCCGCGTGATCATCGGTGTTCCGAAAGAGACGTATCCCGGAGAGCGGCGCGTCGCGCTGGTTCCGCTGGTTATTCCAACGCTTGTCAAAGCCGGCTTCGAAGTCGTTGTCGAATCAGATGCCGGCCTACAAGCCGGCTACCCGGACTCTCAATATTCTGAAAAGGGTGCTGAAATCCTGACAGCCCGG
>Ga0307479_10004456_pt1 | contig 12794 bp, 10 predicted proteins | sample atmos_gasesECM4C_FD_203743 | JGI IMG/M metagenome (GOLD analysis project Ga0307479, IMG submission 203743) | Hardwood forest soil microbial communities from Morgan-Monroe State Forest, Indiana, United States - atmos_gasesECM4C_515 | ecosystem: Environmental > Terrestrial > Soil > Temperate...
ACATTCGAAGAAGGACCCGGCGAAACCGACCCGCGCCAAAGCGGCGCGGCCGGACACGCCGGCGCTCGACCCGTCGTTAGCCGACCTGCTCAATCCCGGCATCGGCCAGGGCCGCGCCGGCATCGGCGCGCAGACGGGCAATACCTCCCCCCAGCGCGCGAGCGGGCTGCAGCCGCCGCCCGACAATTCCTGGGACCGCCGCGCCGACTTCGCGCAGGCGCATCGCGCCCGCGCTTCGGTGGCGCGCGGCTTCACCGAGCCGCCGCAGCAGGGCTATGTCGGCCGCACGCCGGTCTCGCCCGGCGAACTCGATCCCGATCTCGCCCGCACGCTGGGCATCGACGAGGACGAACAGTCGCCGGCCGCAGACGAGCGCGGGGGCGCGATCAAATATGGCGAAGAGGCAACCTCCCGATCGCGCTTTGCGCGCCCACAGGGAGAGGAAGGAGGCGTAAGCGCATTCGGCAGCGCGGCGAGTCAGCAATCGTTGGAGCGCCTGCTCCGGGAAGGCCGTCCGGAATTTCGCGAGCATTTGTGGACACCGCACCGGCCGCCGCGGCCGGACAAATCCGAGGGCGGCTTTCGGCTCACCATCAAATCCGACTTCGACCCCAAGGGCGATCAGCCGCAGGCGATCAGAGAATTGGTCGAAGGCGTGCGCCGCAACGACCGCAGCCAGGTGCTGCTCGGCGTCACTGGCTCGGGCAAGACCTTCACCATGGCCAAGGTGATCGAAGAGACGCAGCGGCCGGCGCTGATTCTCGCGCCAAACAAGACGCTGGCGGCGCAGCTCTACGGCGAGTTCAAGAGCTTCTTTCCGGACAACGCGGTCGAATATTTCGTCAGCTACTACGATTACTACCAGCCGGAAGCCTATATCCCGCGCACCGACACCTATATCGAGAAGGATTCCTCGATCAACGAGCAGATCGATCGCATGCGCCACGCCGCGACGCGGGCGCTGCTCGAACGCGATGACGTGATCATCGTCGCTTCCGTCTCCTGCATCTACGGCATCGGTTCGGTCGAAACCTATTCGGCGATGACCTTCACCATCCGCCGCGGCGAGCGGCTGAACCAGCGGCAATTGCTCGCCGACCTGGTCGCGCTGCAATACAAGCGCTCGGCCGGCGATTTCTATCGCGGCTCGTTTCGCGTGCGCGGCGATGTTATCGAAATTTTTCCGGCGCACTACGAGGACCGCGCCTGGCGGGTGTCGCTGTTCGGCGACGAGGTGGAGGCGATCCACGAATTCGATCCGCTCACCGGCCAGAAAACCGACGAGCTGGAATTTGTCAAAATCTACGCCAATTCGCATTATGTGACGCCGCGGCCGACGCTGCTGCAGGCAATTTCCGGCATCAAGCTCGAACTGCGGCAGCGGCTCGAACAACTCAACGCCGCCGGGCGGCTGCTCGAAGCGCAGCGGCTAGAACAGCGCACGCTCTATGATTTGGAAATGATGGAAGCGACCGGCAGCTGCGCCGGCATCGAGAACTATTCGCGCTACCTCACCGGCCGCAAGCCCGGCGAGCCGCCGCCTACCTTATTCGAATATGTTCCGGACAATGCGCTGGTCTTCGTCGATGAAAGCCACGTCACCATTCCGCAGCTCGGCGGCATGTATCGCGGCGACTTCCGCCGCAAGGCGACACTCGCCGAATACGGCTTCCGCCTGCCCTCCTGCATGGACAACCGGCCGCTGCGTTTCGAGGAATGGGACGCGATGCGGCCGCAGACCTCGTGCGTGTCGGCGACGCCCGGCCCGTGGGAACTCAATGAATCCGGCGGCGTATTCACCGAACAGGTGATCCGCCCGACCGGGCTCATCGATCCGCCGGTCGAGGTGCGGCCGGCGCGCACCCAGGTCGACGATCTGGTCGGCGAGGTCCGCGCCGTGACGCAAAGCGGTTATCGCGCGCTGGTCACGGTGCTCACCAAGCGCATGGCCGAGGACCTGACCGAATACCTGCATGAGCAGGGCATCCGCGTCCGCTACATGCATTCCGACATCGATACCATCGAGCGCATCGAGATCATCCGCGATCTGCGGCTCGGCGCGTTCGACGCGCTGGTCGGCATCAATCTGCTCCGCGAGGGCCTCGACATTCCCGAATGCGCGCTGGTCGCCATTCTCGACGCCGACAAGGAAGGCTTTCTGCGCAGCGAGACCAGCCTCATTCAGACCATCGGCCGGGCCGCGCGCAATATCGACGGCCGCGTCATTCTCTATGCCGACGGCGTGACCGGGTCGATGGAGCGCGCCATCGCCGAGACCGATCGCCGCCGCGAGAAGCAGCAGGAATACAACGCGGCGAACGGCATCACCCCGGAGAGCGTGCGCAAGGGCATCGCCGACATTCTCGACAGCGTCTATGAGCGCGACCACGTGCTGATCGCGGCCGGCGGGGGCCAAGGCGAATTCGAGGAGGTCGCCACCATCGGCCACAATTTCGAGGCGGTGATCGCCGATCTCGAAACCCGCATGCGCGCCGCCGCCGCCGATCTCGACTTCGAGGAAGCCGCACGGCTGCGCGACGAGATCAAACGGCTGCGCTCAACCGAGCTCGCGGTAATGGACGATCCGACTTCCAAAATGTTACCCTCCCCTGCAGGGGGAGGGTCACCGCGCCGAAGCGCGCAGCGCGAAGGCGCACGGGGTGGGGTGTCCCGAATCCACAAACCCACGCTCGACGAAATGGGCATCGCGCTTCATCACGAAGTCGCACCGCACCGGCCATCCGCTGAAGGTCGGAGCCCGCGCAAGCCGTCGCTTGATGAGATGGGACCGGGCATCGACTCAGTGCCTGGGCAAGAGGCGGGGAGCGCCGCGGGCGCGACAGGGACACAAAAAGATTCCCGCTCTGGCCCGCGCTCGACGCTGGGCCGCCCCGGCATGCGCGGCGGCTGGAAGCCGAGAAGGCGGTGATCGCTGTTGCGGGTAGGCTGATATCGCTGTGGGGGCGGATGGGTTAAGTTGCCCCGTTCACCGACGAATCACTCATCGAGAATCTGGAGGTCGCCATGGCAAAGGGTCAGCTGCGAAGGAACAGGGAAAAGAAGAAGCCGAAGCAGGACAAGAACAAGAAGAAAGGCGCCGAAGCTCCCTCGCCGTTTGCTGGGATGCACAGTCAAGCCAAACCCGGCACGTACCAGTACGAGTATAGCAAGAAGCACTAGCTGGCGCGGCGAGCACCGCCGCGATCGCGGACAGAGCCGTTCGGCACCCTCTCCCGCTCAGAGGAGGGGGAAGCAATAACTACATCCCCTTCGCCAGCACGTCAGCGCCGGCTTTGGCGATCTGATCGTCCTGCGCGGAGAGCGCGCCGGAGACGCCGATGGCGCCGGCGATCTTGCCGTCGACCAGGATCAGGAGGCCGCCTTGCAGCGGCGTGATGTCCTTGAGCGCCAGAAGCCGCATGCCGCCGCCGCCCGCGGCGATAGCGTCATCGAGCGCCTTGCTCGGCAGCTTGAATTCGAGCGCGGTGCGCGCCTTGCCCGCCGAGGTGGTGATCGCCGAGAGCTGCGCGTTGTCGCCTTTGTGGAACATGACCATGTTGCCGCCGCTGTCGAGAATGGTGATGGCGACGATCCAGGAATTTTTTGCCGCTTCGAGCTCGGCGGCGGCCATCACACGCTTGGCCTGGTCGAGCGTGATCGGCGCGCCATAGGGCGGTTGCGGCGGCGGCGCCGCGGCGGGCGCGGTCGACTGTTGCGCGCTTGCCGGCATCATGGCCGAACCGGCCAATACCGCGAGGGCGCAGAGAAAAACCCCAGCGAAAGCGGATGCGCGAACCATGTGGTGACCCTCCAAAGGCAGTCTGTTTGCGCATGATCTGATCCGAAAACCGGTAGCCACTTTTCGGGATCATGCGCCGTGCCGAATTCCCAGCGCGCGGCACCATAAGCAGCAAATGCGGCAAGTGGAAGCCGAAATCAGGAAACAGGCATCAGGAAACAGGCATCAGGAAACAGGCAGACCTGGAAGCCCGATTTAGACCTGATCCCTAATGGCCGAAAACGTGATCGCCGCGCCCGATGCCATCGCTACGCGCCGCGCTTATATTTCTTCTGCGAATTCCCCCCGTCCGCCGTCCTAAGCTGGAGCCGCCGCCATGTTCTCATTCCGCAAGAAGCTGGAAATGCCCGCGCCCGAGGAGGCGCTGCCCGGGCGCGCCACGCCGATCCCGACCGCGCGGACCCATTTCGTCAACGGCCGGCCGCTCAAAGGCCCCCACCCTGCCGGGCTCGCCATGGCGATGTTCGGCCTCGGCTGCTTCTGGGGCGCCGAGCGCAAATTCTGGGAGCTCGGCGATGGCATCTATGTGACCGCGGTCGGCTATGCCGGCGGGCTCACGCCGAACCCGACCTACGAAGAGGTGTGCTCCGGCCGCACCGGGCACAACGAGGTCGTGCTCGTGGTCTATGACCCGAAGAAAATCTCCTACGACCGCCTGCTCAAGACGTTCTGGGAGAGCCACGACCCGACCCAGGGCATGCGCCAGGGCAACGATATCGGCACGCAATATCGCTCCGCCATTTATGTGTTCTCGCCGGAGCAGCGCGCCGCCGCCGAAGCCTCCAAGGCCGCTTACGCCAAGGCGCTCGCGGCAGAGCGGATGGGCCCGATCACGACCGAAATCGTTGACGCGCCGCCGTTCTATTTCGCCGAGGATTACCACCAGCAATATCTCGCCAAGAATCCGCACGGCTATTGCGGCCTCGGCGGCACCGGCGTGAGCTGCCCGATCGGAACGGGGGTGGCGGCGTAGTCAGGTATCAGAAATCAGTTATCAGGGATCAGCTCTGATAACCGTATCCCTGATTCCTGTCTCACCTGATCCCCGATCATTTCACGTGCTTGGCCAAAAACGCCATTGACCGCGGCCAGGCGAGCTTGGCGGCCTCGGCGTTGTAGCTGCCGCGCTCGTCGCAATGAAAACCATGTTGTGCGTTCGGATAAACGAAGATTTCACAATCGCCGCCGCGCTTCTTTTTGATCATCTCGACGTCGCTCATCGGGATTGAGGCATCTTGCTCGCCGAAATGCATCTGCGTCGGTATTTTCGGTTTTTCATCGGCGTTCTTGGCGATCTGGCCGCCGTAATAGCAGACCGCGGCCGAGAGTCCGTTGAGCTTGCACGCGGCGAGGAACGAAATGGTGCCGCCCATGCAAAAGCCCATGATGCCGACCGGACCGTTCTTTTTCAGCTCGTCGATCGCAGCCCGCACGTCGCGCAGCATCGCGTTAAAATCCGGGTTGGCGACGAACTTGCGCGCATTGGCGATCTCGTCGGCGGAGTAGCCGGATTCGAAGTTCGGCTGCTGGCGATCGAACACCGCCGGCGCCACCGCGGCGTAACCTTCGCCGGCCAGCCGATCGCAGACCGCGCGGATATGATGATTGACGCCAAAGATTTCCTGAATAAGGACGATGCCACCTTTGGCTTTGCCGGAGGGATCGGCGCGATAGGCGCCGAGCTTGAAACTGTCCGAAGCGGTCAAGGTAAAGTGCTTACCCAATGTGATCCTCCATCGATGTTCTGATTGCGGGTCATTGCCGGGCCGGCAGCCTATCGGCGGCTTTGGCCCTGCTCAACCCACCTTGGCGGCTTGGTGATGAGGCGGCGGCTTACCGGGTCACAACGTCGAAATCGGTGCCTTCGCCGGTTTCGTCGCCAAGACCTTGATCCGAGACGATGAGCGCGGAGCCGGGGACGATCATTTGCGCAATCGCGTCGCTCACCTCGGGCGGAATTTCGATGCGGGCGAGCACCTGCGACGGTGTTTGCGGCGATGGCGTATCGCCTGCCCGCTCTTCCTCGATCTCGCGCCGCCGCACGTGGCCGCGCCGGTCGCGGCGCTCTTCGACATAACGGACACGCTTTGGCGGCTCGCCGGGCAAAGACACGACATTCCAGCGCAAGATGGTGTGCTCGGGTCCGGTGAATTCCAACGCCGTGAAGACATGCGTGCCGAGCGGCGATTCCGGCTCCGTGATGGTCACCGGGACATCGAACAACGGCTCGAAATCCTGGCGAATATAAAGGCGCTGCCGCTTGCGGCTGACGAAAATCGAGATCGGATTTTTCTTGGCCGCCGCGACTTTCGCCAAGTCGGTTGGCGTGGGCGGCGCCGGCGGTGCAATAGCGGCGGCCGCGCCTGCAGTCGCGCCGGGCGCGGCGCTTTCCGTTTTCTGATCGGATTTGATGGCCGGCGCAGCGGCTTGCGGCGTAACGATATCCGACTGCACCGGCAGCGTGAGCGTGTTCGCGTGCGCGGCGAGCTCGGCCGGCTTGGCGACGACGGGCTCGATTTCGTTCGCGACCGGGGCCGCGATTTCCGGCGGCCTTTCCTTGTGCACGAACAAATGCGGGTCGGTGAATTCCACCGGCTTTAGTTCGGCCCGGGCAATAATGACGCGCGTGTTGAGCTTGGTGAGGTGATACAGCCGCACCGCGAAATCGTGCGGCATGCGGATGCAGCCATGCGAGGCAGGGTGGCCGATATCCCAGCCTTCATGCATGGCGACGCCCGACCAGGTGATGCGCTGCATGAAGGGCATCGGCGCATTGCTGTAGATGTTCGAGCGGTGGAAGACTTGTTTTTGGATGATGCTGAAGACGCCGTAGGGCGTCGGATGCGCGGCGACGCCGGTGGCGATTGAGGTGTCGGCGACGTGGACGCCGTTGCTGTAGAAATGCAGCTTCTGCTGATTGATCGAAATGAAAATCTGCTGCGGGCCTTTCGGAATCTCGATGGCCGGTTCCTTGCCAGCGCGATCGGCGGCTTTCGGCTCGTGCGATTTATGCGCGGACTTGTGCTTATGCCAGCCGCCATACCAGCCGCCGTGCCAGGAAGCGGCCGCCGCAGGAGATGCACTCGCCGCCAGCGCGAGACACGCGGTGACAGCGATCGCGCAAAGGGCCTTCCCGACAACTCGGCGATCCCGCCGAGACGACGCCTTGTGGTGTCGCGCGTGCAAGATAAGCAATTTTGCCCCCGACCAACGTGGAATCGTCTTGAGCCCAGCTGCAGATTCTAGTGGACGGGATCAGCTTTCGCCAAGTCGCGAGTGTGACGCGGCGGTGGCGAATTGCGGCAAAACTTCGATCACGAAAACGCAACGGAACGCAGCGGAGTGACGCTACGATTTATAACGCACCGCGGACAAGACCATGGATTCCGGTTCGGTTTGCTTGCCATGCGCAATTGCGCATGCATTGTCAGCGCTGCGACTCAATCAGCGGGGCAAGGCAAATGCCTCCGCCAAAAGCTCATAGGAATGCCGGCGCGCGGCATGATCGTAGATCATGGTGGTAACCATAAGTTCATCGGCTCGCGTCGCCTGCGTCAAGGCAAGCAGGCGATCCTTCACGGTGCGTGCGCTGCCAACCGCCAAGCGGGTGCGCTGTCGCGCCATCCGTTCGCGATCGACGGGGGTATAAGGATAAGCGGCAGCCGCTTCGGCCGATTCCAGCGGCAGGTATTCGCCTTGGGCGCGCCGCACATAATGTAGTTGGGCGCTGGCGGCGATGCGCTCGGCTTCGGCATCGCTGTCCGCGGCGATCGCCGCGGTCGCGAGAATGGCATAGGGCCGCGGCTGCATTGGGGTCGGTTTGAAACGTTCGCGGTAGCTGAGCATCGCGCTCGCCGCGTCGTAATCGGCGAAATGATGCGCAAAGGCGAAGCCCAGTCCGAACGCTGCAGCGAGCTCGGCGCTGTAGCCGCTCGAGCCGAGCAGCCATAACGGCGGTAGTGGCACGTCGCTCGGCACCGCGCGTACATTGCGGAACGGGTGACCGTCTGGGAAGCCGCCGTGCTCAAGCAACAGCAATTCCTGAAAGCGTTCGAGAAATTCGTCTCCCCCGCGCGGATCCTGCCGGGCGCGCAGTGCGTAAGAGGTGACCGGATCGGTCCCGGGCGCGCGGCCAAGTCCGAGATCGATGCGGCCGGGAAATAACGCCTCCAGCACCTTGAAGCGCTCGGCCACCATCAGCGGCGCGTGATTGGGCAGCATCACGCCACCTGAGCCGACGCGAATGCGCGAGGTCACCGCCGCAACCTGTCCGATCATGATATCAGGCGACGAGCTCGCGATATTTGCCAGATTGTGGTGTTCGGCGAGCCAATAGCGCTTGTAGCCGAGACTGTCGGCGAGGCGCGCCAGATCGAGCGAATTGTGCAAGGCCGCGGACCCGGGCGTGGCCGTGGTCACCGGCGACAGATCGAGGACGGAAAGCGGAATCACCGGGCGTCTTTGCGTATGGTTGCGCGCACCGCGGCTATCAGCGCGCTAAAGCGAAATGATTTTAGATGGATTCGGTGGCATGAGCATGATCTTGTCCGAAAGGGGCGTCCACCTTGCGGGATCATGCTAGCGCCGCCGGCGTCAATCCCGGCATGCCCATTATTGGGTGCCGCTTAAGCCCGCGGTTGCGGCTGACGCATTGGACTGTGCGGCCGCTGGTGGCGTCGTCTTCTTCGCGGCGCGATGGCGCTTGATCAGGACCCTATTGACCGGTTGCGAGGCCTGAGCCGCGCCATCAGCCCATGTATAGGTCGGTTGTGCATAGGTCGGTTGCGAATAGCTCGGCTGCGCATATTGGTAGGTCGGCTGCGCCGCGACCTTGGTCACTGCTCGGCGCGCGCGAACCGTCTTGCCGGCGCGACGCGCTGGTGCCGCGCGTGCTGTTCTCGCCGCCGGCTTTGCCGCTTTGCTCGCCTCCGACTTTGTCGGTTTCGCCGCGGGCTGTTGATCTTCCGCAGCGGGATTGACGGCCGCCGTTTGCTCGGTAGCGGGCGCCGTCGCCGCCGCAGCAGCTGGTTGTTGATCCGATAGCGCTGCAGCGGTCTCTTGCTGACCTGGCGCTTCCGGAGTCACGCTGGATTGCTCTGCAGGAACCGCAAAGGCAAGGTTCGCCGTGTTGCTCTGATGCGCTGCGGCGGCGCCAGCGGACTCTTGTTGAACGCTGGAATCTCTTGCGATCGCAGAATCGACTTCAGACTGTTCCGGCGCGGGACTTGGCGTGGGGCCTGGAGGGGCAATGATCACCGGAGCGGAAATGGGCTTGGCGGCGCCATTGACGGGTAATCGCGCTTCCAATGGCGTCCGCGCGTGCGAACCAAGCGCGCGGTTGTCGAAGGCAAGCTGCAACGGCGGGCTTGCTTCCGCCAACCGCGCCAGCGGCTCGTGATTGACACGGAAAGTCGCGAACAAGCCCAAACCGCAGCCGATTCCGGCAATCGCAGACAGAATCGCTACGATCATCAGGCGAACGTTGGGAAACATTCGACCTCGCTGAATGCCCGCGCGATCCGCGAAGAATTACGCCTGACCAGGCTTCACGATTATCACCGGGCGCCGCTGAACGGTGAAACCGACCGATGCAACCTTAACTGAGTCGGGCGAAAACCAATGCTAAAAATGACAAAGCTAATGTGGGCGAGCGCGCCACATTCAAATTCCACGACCGAACTCTGGTGTTAACGGAGCCGTCCGCGGCTAGCGGGCGACTGGTGGGCGTAGCGCGGCGGTGTCGGGATTACTTCCCGGCAGGACGACCACGTGTGTGCCGATGTTCACGCGGTTGTAGAGATCTTCGATGTCGTCGTTGGCGAGCCGGATGCAGCCCGACGATACGAAACTGCCGATCGTCGACGGCTGGTTGGTGCCGTGGATGCGATAAACCGTATTGCCGAGGTAGAGAGCGCGCGCGCCGAGCGGATTGGTTTCGCCCCCCGCCATGAAACGCGGCAGATAAGGTTGCCGCTCGATCATTTCCTTCGGCGGGAACCAATCCGGCCATTCCTTCATGCGGCTGATGCGTTCGGTGCCGGACCAGGTGAAGCCTTCGCGTCCCACGCCAACGCCGTAACGAATCGCTCTGCCATTGCCGAGCACGAGGTAGAGGTAAGTGTTCGGCGTATCGATGATGATCGTGCCGGCCGGCTCAGTGGTGCTGAACTCGACGATCTGACGCCGGAAGCGCTGCGGCAGCTCTTTGGGCGGGCCCTGCTCGGGCTGATCCTCCGGCGGCAGGGAGGCAATGACATTTGAGCCGGCGCGCGGGGGCGCGGCACTGCTGCCGCCCGGCGGATAACCGAGCGGGGGCGCGGGAGCGGCGCCGCGGACCGAACCGGTCACATCGGCGTAACCCGAGGTCGCGGCAACGTCGCCAGGAGGCCGATCAATCGGACCGCCAGTCACGACCGGTAAGGGTTGCGGCGGGAAAAACGGGCGGCCGACTGGCGGCGCCACGTAAACCTCTTCGCCCGGGGCCGGCTGGACATAGCGCGGATCGATCGGGACGCCACGCGCATCGCGGTAAACCGGCGGCCCGTCCCGATAAACCGGAACTGGCGCCGGCGGGTAGTCCGGGGGCGGATAATATTGCGCTGCGGCACCATGGGCCGAGGCGGCTAGCGCCAGGGCGACAATCGCAAAGCTAAAGCCTGACCGCAAAGAGATCCCCCGCTCGATCACTGACGTCCCCAACGACCACCCTGTCTTGCCCCTAACATTAGGCAGGAACAAGGCAAAATCCCCGGTTCCGCCGCCACTTTTTGGCTCTGAAACGCCGCGTCAAAGGCATGGTGAATGCCCCGTTACCATGTGAAGTATACTCTCCTGATGGTATAGAATTTCTCATCATCAAGATCGTCACGGCGGAGGCGTGACGCGGACAGGTTTGTGGGCCCTCCTCCTGGTCTTGACCGCTTCGATCCCGCTGCGCGCGCAAAATTCCGAAGCGCTCAACGACATCAAGGCAAAGATCTGGGAGGCACAACTGGTGCAGCGCAATTTTTCCGGCGGCCTGCGCCATTGCAATGAGCTGAACGGCACGAATTTCTATTTTGAGCAGCGCGATCGCGTGCTCAATTTGCAAGATTACCGCCGCTCGCTCGATAATCTCGCGGCGCAGGGTGGATACAATCCGGATACCAGGCACCCTTGGACTAAACAGGATGCAGACGCCCGTTGGGCGCAGGTGCAGAAAGACGCGGTCACCCATCAGGCCAATTGCGCCGCGGTCGCGAGTCTGCCTTTCCTGGAAAAGAAGCTGAAGGAAATGGAGCAGCAGTCAGGCACAGCTGCTTCCAAGTAAGGCGCACGTTTTTCCGGTCCACCTCTGCGCAGACGACATGCCCGGGCGGCCCGCGGCGTGTTAGAACATGCCGCCATTTGATCTGAAATCATCCGACAGGGGCAGCAGAATGGATTGGACGGAGCGGCGGGAGCGCTTGCGCTCGCTCATCGCGGGACCGCGTTGCATCTATCCGGGATCGGTCTACGACGCCATCTCGGCGCGCATCGCCGAAGATCTCGGCTTCGAAGCCGGCATGTTCGCCGGCTCGATTGCCTCATTCGCGGTGCTCGGCGCACCCGACGTGGTGGTCCTGACGCTGACCGAATTCGCGCAGCAGGCCTATCGCATCAATCGCGCCGGCAAATTGCCGCTGCTGGTCGACGCCGACCACGGCTATGGCAACGCGCTGAGCGTCAAACGCACCGTCGAGGAACTTGAAACTGCCGGCGTCGCCGCTATGACGATCGAGGACACCGCGCTGCCGACCTGCTATGGCGCGAGCGGTCCGAGCTTGATCCCGATCGCGGAGGGCGTCGGCAAGATGAAAGCGGCGCTGGCCGGCCGGCAGGACAAGCGGCTTGTCATCGTCGGCCGCACCAGCGCCATGGCGATCACCGGCGTCGAGGACACCGTCGCGCGACTGAAAGCCTATGAGCAGGCCGGCGTCGACATGTTGTTCATGGCAGGAGTCAAGACCCGGGCGCAGCTCGACGCGGTGGCCAGCGCCGTCAAGCTGCCGCTGTTTCTCGGCAGCCCGGGTGCGGAGCTTTACGATCTCGATTATCTCAGCGCGCGCAAAGTTCGTGTTTGCCTGCAAGGTCACTTGCCCTTCATGGCCGCCGTGAACGCAGTCCACGAAACGCTCAAAGCGCTGCGCGCCGGCACGCCGCCGGCCAATATAAAATCCGTCGCATCGCCCGATCTGATGAAACAAGTGACACGTCAGGCCGACTACGTACGGTGGTCAAAGGAGTTTCTGAGTGCGGGTCTGGGCGGCGGGTGAGCGCGGTCAGACTGCGGCCGGGCTTGATCGCGGCGCAGAACGTCAACACATAGCGTGAGCCGGCATCTTGCCGAATGCCTTGCCTAGGCTGCAAAATCGCAATCGGGTCCTGCCGCTGCGAGCGGGAATGAAGAATGCCGTCCGTCAGCAATTGGAAAGTACCATCCGCGGTGCAACCAAAGCCCGAAGACTACGGCTATGACCTCGACCACGCCTTATCATGCGTGGTCGGACTGCATGCCACAGTACCCTCGGATGCATTCACGGCCGAGACCCTCGGCACCGAGCGTGCCGGCAACGGCGTGTTCATTCGCGGCAACGGGCTGGTCCTGACCATCGGCTATTTGATCACCGAAGCCGACACGATCTGGATCGCGCTGAACGACGGACGCGCTGTGCCTGGCCACGTGCTTGGCTATGACCAGGAAAGCGGCTTCGGGCTGGTGCAGGCGCTGGCCAAGCTCGATGTGCCGTCGCTGGGGATCGGCGACTCGGCCGCGGCATCGATTGGCGAGCGTGTCGTTGTCGGCGGCTTCGGCGGACGGCAGCGCTCCGTCGCGGCGCGCATCGTCGCCAAACAGGAGTTCGCCGGCTACTGGGAATATGTGCTCGAAGAAGCGATCTTCACCGCGCCGGCGCATCCGAATTGGGGCGGCACCGCCTTGATCGGACCGGCCGGCGATCTCCTCGGCATCGGCTCA